>JAEIGA010011883.1_pt1 | contig 13201 bp, 5 predicted proteins | sample 9270691 | NCBI WGS metagenome assembly JAEIGA01 (sample SAMN17057246, study PRJNA624740) | gut metagenome | biome: biome; isolation source: fecal sample | host: Bos grunniens | place: China: Xizang | collected 2019 | reverse complement strand
TATGATATACGGAAAATCTGTAGACGATTATTATACGGACTTGGGAATAACATTAGATGGCTTGGTTGACTTGCAGTCTATCGGGTTGATTGAGACTAGCTTCGGTCTTTTAGCGGAGGATTATGGAATAGAGTGCAATTGCTTGCCAGTTATTATTCAATATTTTGATGAACAATATGAATTGCGGAATGGTGAAAAAGTATTTAATACGGGTAATGTAATATACACAAAAGCAGGGCAAGCATTATGCAGAGCGGTTACTGCCAATAAGATTGATGGCTTCTTTGCGGAACGCTGTATTCCGTGGTGGGAGAAGGCAAAGGAAAAAGAGTGATGCCCAATCGCTTGATTGGGCTGACCCATGTTTTGACCCATACGGGGATATCAGCGAGTGGACAGAGCATCACAGAATGGATTTATGACCTTCGTTTTTTTATGAAAAGTGGACTGAAAAGTGCTGAAAAGCACCGGATAGCAAGGACTTTTCACTCTGACCTCAGCTCATAACCCGGAGGTCGTAGGTTCGAGTCCTGCCTCCGCAACCATAAGTCAAGCCTTGCTATCTTCGGGTAGCAAGGCTTCTTTTTGCCCCAAAAACGATTCGTTTTCAGAGAGAAATTTTTACGCCAAATTGGCTTTGTTCTGTCTTGCTTTGCACCTTTGAGAAAAACACCCCGTCGGTATCCGGTCGGCACGCCGTCGGCAAATGGGGCAAAGGGGCATGCGACATGGAGGTGAATTAGTTCACATATAACTGTTAAAGCCCGGAGAATTTTGTCCCCCGGGCCGTGTTGTAATTATTGTTCTTCTGTAAAGAAGTCTGTATCAATTCTCTTGACTTCGTAGACTTGTTCCAAAGAAACACCTACATTATGTTTGATCATCAGTTTTGTCAAAGTTGAGCCATCGACCAAGACAACTTTTGCACCGTGTAGATTAGAAGCATACTGGAGTGCGCCTGAAGAAAATTTTGCTGTCGTTATGAACAGACCCTTTTGTGCCTGCTGTCCTTGAAGAGCGCCAACGAATTTCTGCATTTTACAGGCCTTCCTTCGTACAAATTTTTGTGGATAATAACAAATAATACCATATCGTACCTTAATCAAAATTTATAGATAAAACAACCTTTTCAAGATTATACATTGCAGTCAGGGGGAAGTTGTGGTACAATGACCGAAAGAAGATACCATAAAAAAACACCGGAGGAGGTGCTGCTGTGGCGACAGGCTTTTATGCGTTGCTTCACTTTCTGGTGGATGGTGTGTGTGCCTGGAGTATGTTTGGGGGGTTTTTGGCAGGGTCAGGGAATGTTTCCCGGATGCTAGTGTATAATTTCTGTGCTTTTGCCTTGCAGCTTCCTCTGGGCATTGTTGCCGACCGACTGGAGGGACGGAAAGTCCCTGTTTTGTTTGCCCTCCTGGGCACTGCCCTGACACTGGCGGGGGCTGTGGCCCACCCGGCGGTGCTGGGACTGGGCAACGCACTGTTCCATGTAGGGGGCGGCATTGGCACCATCCGGGAAGACTGGAGCCGGGACTGGAAGGGTCGGGCACTGGGCATTTTTGTAGCACCGGGAGCACTGGGATTGTTTCTGGGTGGCCGGCTGGCAGGAACGGCAAATCCGTGGTTCCTGCTTCCGGTGGGAATCGGAATGGGACTGCTCCTTTGGCGGACACCCCATCCGGTGCAGCCTGAACCGAAACCCATCCGCTGCAACAGCATACTGCTTGCGTTGTCCTGCTTTCTGGTAGTGGTACTGCGGAGTCATGTGGGTATGGCAGTTTCGTTTCCCTGGAAAAGCGGCTTCTGGATGGGACTTCTGGCAGTGCTTGCAGTGGTGCTGGGAAAAATGGCCGGTGGAGTGCTGGCAGCACGGTTTGGCATGATGGGTGTCACCGCAGCCTCTTTGGTGCTTGCCGCAGCAGGATACCTGCTGGGGGATATACCGGTTTTGGGACTCTTGGCACTGCTTTGCTTCAATATGACCATGCCGCTGACGCTGTATGCACTGGTACGGCGGTTTCCGAAAAATCCCGGTGCTGTGTTCGGTCTGCTGACCTTTGGACTGTTTTTAGGGTTCTTACCCACGGCTTACGGCTATGAGCTTCCCCTGGGAGGGAGCTTAGGCTGCTTGCTCTCCCTGGGGCTTTTACTGCCCGTGGCAAAGGTGGTGGATTGCAATTGACCTTTGTAATTTCCCTTGTTCTGACTCTGACATTTGAACTGCCTCTTGCCTTGTTGTGGGGAGTGCGAGGTCGAGCACTGGTCGTGGTGACATTGGCTAATATCATGACCAATCCCCTGGCCGTAGCACTGCACACAGCGATGGGCGTTCCCCAGGTGCCCATTGAGATTGGTGTAACCGTAGCGGAAGCAGTGGTTTACCGTACATTCTCCCGAACCCCCGGATGGCAGATTCCGAAGCCTGTTTTGCTTGCGGTGGTGAGCAATGCGGCTTCCTGGGGAGTGGGTTTGATATTGCAACTTTGAAAGGAGAAAAAGATGATGAAACGCTTGTTAGTCCTGATGACACTGATTGTGCTGGTACAGTCCTTCCCCCTGTCCGTTTCTGCGGACCTCATCTATGAGCCCCAGGATGATTTTCTTGAACAGCACTGTCTGGAATGTAGATATGTCGATCGGGAATATGTTGCCTACGGACCCGATGGCGAACTGACCGTCTATAAAAGTCCGGAAAACTGCCTGAGCCAGGCGGAAGTTCCCAACCGGGAAAGTATTTACATCTCCCATGTCTACACGGATGATCACGGCATCGAATGGGGTTGTGTCACACTGTGGGATCAGGGCAGCATTGGCTGGGTTCCCATGCCCTATGTAGTACCTATCTACAACGGCAGTGATTTCAGGAACGAATTCGCGGACCGTCTGAAAGAGGAACAAGGCAAGGTAGCCGTCTCCGTGGATCAGGAAATTTGGTTTTGGGAATATCCCGGCAGTGAAAACTACTCCACCGTTACAGTGGGCAACCCCCAAAATGCCCCCGATTATTATTGCACCTTCGTAGATGATGCAGGACGGAATTGGGGTCAGATTGGGTATTATTACGGGATTAGAAGCGAGTGGGTATGTCTTGATCAGCCTTCCGCCGATTATAACACCCTCTACGCGATTTACCCTCCCCAGAAGGTTACCAAACCAGAAATTCAGCCGGTAACCGAACAGGTGACTGAGCCGACAACGCAACCGGAAACTGAGCCAGCAACCCAGCCGCAAACTCAACCAACAACTCAGCCAATAGTTTCCGACGACATTATCAAGCCCAGCGGCATTTCCCCTACCGCCATTCTGATTACTGCAGCGGCCGTTGCCGCGATCAGTGCCGGATTGCTGGTGGTTCTGAAAAAGAAAAAAACGTAAAGTAAAAGGTTGTGGGCACGGGGACGGTCCTCTTGTCCCCTAGCCTATTCTCTATATAAATATTTTGCAGGCTGCACCGGCGCAGCCTGCTTTTTAGTGGGACTTTTTTCAGCCCCCTGAATTCGTCTGAAGCACATCTGTGTTATGGTGTACCAGAAAGATAGGGCGGACCTGCGTTTTTTTCATCCCTCTAGATTGGCGTTTTCTGGGAAATTTTAGTAAGAGTTGTGTTCCTTGTCTTGTTGTCTGACGCACAGATTTTTCCCCAAACAGCTCCCTGGCCAGTGGGATTTCCCCGGGAAGTGGGGAGAAAGGGGTCGACAGGGGGAAACGGACACCAGTTTTACGAAGACTTGTTTTGAGATGTCCGTCGGCACATGGTCGGCAAGAACAGGGAAGAACACCGGTTCTTTGATCGCTTGCTTAGCTCTTTTGGGAGTCGATTCCGGTGCTCATAACCGGTCGGTCGTGGGGGGGAGTTAAAACTACACATTGAAATCGCAACCTGTCAATTGAATTCCAAGGAAATAAACGCACCGTCCTTATGTGCTTCTAATGCATAAGACGGTGCGTTTGTATTGAATGTGAAGAAACTCTCCGTATGTATCCCAACAGGGACGGTGATACAAGTTCTCAATCAAATGGTTCAAAAATCATTTGATAGCACTGAAGGTGCATCGAGAACTTTATGAGATGGAGGAAAGCTTCATCCGGCAGGATTTTGATCCGGATCAAAATCCTGCCGGATGGCAGAGGTCCGCATTATCTGATTGGTAATTACCATAATACGACAATATCGCCAATTACTACCTGGAGGAGAATGAAAAATACAGACAGCAATGATGCGGTCAAGTGGTTTGGCTGCACAGAGCAACCGGAGTTGTGTATGTTTACAAATTTGCGATATATTACGGTAATTACTTGATTTTATGTGCCGTAATCTATATAATTTCAAGTAAATATGTGTATTTTTATATTCATTTGAATATTTATACTATTCCACACCCACAAGCTATGGAAAGAAAACGGAGGAATGAAAGATGAAACTGTCAAAACGGTTGCTGGCCATATTGCTTTGCCTGGCCATAATGCTTACGATGCTTCCGGCTCAAGTGTTTTCCCTGGAGGGAACACCGAAGCAGGAAGCGCAGCTTCAGTCTGTCGGCCATGAAGAAACAGCCAATTCTGTGGACACGGAAGCGGGTTCGTTTGTGTTCATAGAACCGGGCAAAGAAAACGATGAGCCGGTGGGGGATATTGTGATCACCGATCAGGGTTACCGTGTCCAAAAGAACCCGGATTTGCAGTCTTATACCATTTTGGAATATTTGGGTACGGAGAGGAATGTGGTCATCCCATCGGAGTATCAAGGGCTTCCCATTACCCGAATCGCATCCTACGCATTCCGAAATAAGGTCACTGTGCGTACTGTGCGCATCCCGGAGACGGTAGAACGCATGGAGCAAGGTGTTTTTGACGGCTGTACTGCTCTGGTCTACCATATCTATGAAAATGGCAAGTATCTCGGCAGCGAAAATAATGCGTATTACTATTACTGCGGACCTGTGGATGAAGTGAAGTCCACAGTAACAGAAGGTACTATGCACCCGGACACCGAAATTGTGGCAGCCTTTGCTTTTTCAGGCTGCGAGGCATTGCGCAGTGCGGTTGTGCCGGACGGTGTGAAGCAGGTGGGTTACGGTATGCTCCGGGGTTGCGAGCCGGAGAGCATTACATTGCCCTTTGTGGGAGAATTGGGCACAAACAAGAACCCACAATTCGGTTGGGTATTCGGCGCCCGCAGCTTTGGCGGCAATATCTCTTATGTACCGATGAGCCTGAAGGCTGTGACCATCACCGGCGGTGCAGGGGGCAGCCGGGGAACGATCGCTCAAGGTGCATTCTACGGTGTGGACATGATCGAAGAGATCACCTTGCCGTTCCTTGGGGGAGATGTGTACGGTTCTATGAGCTCCTTCCTCAGCTGGTATTGGGGAGCCAACGGCTACACAGCCAATATTCTGCCTGCCACCTTAAAAAAGGTCACCATTCTTCAGGGAAAAACGGTTCCTGACTATGCATTCTATAGTTGCAGCGCTTTGGAAACGATCGTTGTGCCGAAAAGTGCGAAATCCATAGGCAAAGATGCCTTCTATGGCTGCAGCAGCCTGAAAAACATCACCATCCCGGAAGGTGTCACCTCCATCGGCTTCCGGGCATTTTGCCAGTGTGAAAGTCTGGAAAGCATCACCATCCCGGAAGGTGTACAGACCATCGCACCCGATACCTTCAGAATCTGCAGAAAACTGAAGCGTATCACCATTCCTGCCAGTGTAACCGCCATTGAAGAGAATGCTTTTTACAGCTGTGGCAGGCTGGAGGCTGTATACATCAGTGATCTGGCTGCATGGTGTCGGATCCAATTTCGGGGAGATGCTACCAATCCCCTGAGTATGGCGCAGAATTTGTATTTGGACGGAGAACCGGTAACCGATCTGCGGATCCCGGAGGAGGTGACTGCTATTGGCAGCGCTGCGTTCAAAAATTGCACCGGCATAAAACATGTGACTGTCCCCGAGGGGGTTACAACCATTGAAGCTGATACTTTCAGTGGCTGCAGCGGTTTGGAAAGCATCACGCTGCCCGGTGGAATTACCGCCATCGGTAACAATGCGTTCAGTGGTTGCAGCAGCTTAAAGAGTATCCGACTGCCTTCGGAAGTGAAAACCGTCGGTAAATATGCTTTTGCCAACTGTAGTGCGCTGGAAAGTATCGCCATTCCGGAGGGGGTCACAACGGTCGCTCAGGAAACCTTCTCCGACTGCGTCGGTCTGATGGAGCTTACACTGCCGGACAGTGTCACTGCTATTGAATACCGTGCTTTCTATGGCTGCAGCAGTCTGAGAAGAATCACGCTCCCCAAGGGAGTAACCACCGTCGGTTACGATGCCTTTTCCGGCTGCAGCCTGTACAAGGTGACAAATAACAGCCAATTGACATTGACGGTTGGCAGCGCCGATTATGGCTCTGTGGCACGCAATGCTGTGATTTTGGTGAATGCGGACGGCACGGTTTCTTATTTGAACGGCAGTTCCGGTTATGAGTATGTGGAAACGGAAGAGGATTTCCTGTTCCAAAAGTATAATGGGGCATATAAGCTTGTTGCCTATCTCGGACACCGGAATTCTGTCACACTGCCCCTTGAGATTGAAGGAAATACATACCATATTTTCAAACTGCGGGGAGTCCGGGATGTGATCATTCCGGAGGGAATGACCACCATCCATGAGGGCGCATTTTATGACTGTAAAACGCTGGAAAGCATCACTATTCCCGAAAGTGTGACTGCCATTGGAAGCGAATCCTTCACAAATTGCAGCGCATTGAAAAACATTGTTATTCCGGATCAGGTCACATCTATTGGCTTCCGTGCCTTTATGAATTGCACCGCGTTGGAAAGTGTCCGTCTTCCGCAAGGTCTCAAGACGGTCTATTATGAGACCTTCTCCGGCTGCAGCAGCCTGAGAGATGTTACAGTCCCGGATGGGGTAACGACCATCAGCAGTCAGGCGTTTAAAGGCTGCACGAGTCTTGAGAATGTGTATATCTTCGATGTGGCAGCATGGTGCAGCATTGCTTTTTATCACAACGAAGCCAATCCGCTGCTCTATGCAAAAAATCTGTTTGTGAACGGAACGCTGCGCCGGGAAGTAACCGTGCCGGACAGCGTTGCAGCTCTGAAAAAGTATACATTTTGCGCCCCGTATGCTCTGGATCAAGTGACTCTGGGTGCAAATGTGAAATTTGTTGCCGACTGGTTCGATAAGAGCATTCACCTGAATGTGGCTGAGGATAATCCTCATATGCAAATGCTGGACGGTGTTTTGTATAATAAGCCGGCAACCAAGATCCTGCATGTAACGCACAATGCCACCTCGGTGGTGCTTCCGGAGGGTATTACGGCTGTGCCTTACAATCAATTCTATGGCTGCAGCAATCTGCAGAGTATTATCATTCCGCAAGGCGTTACCTCCATTGGAAGCTCTGCTTTCTACGGCTGCAGCAGCTTGGAAAGCATCGCGCTTCCGGAAGGAATTACAACCATCTCTTCTTCTTTGTTCTACAATTGCAAAAGTCTGAAAAGCATCACCATCCCACAGAGTGTGACATCCATCGAAAGCTCTGCCTTTTATGGCTGCAAGAGCTTGGAGAGTCTTGCGGTTCCGGCGGGAGTCACCCAGATCGGTATGTACGCATTCGCCGATTGTACCAATCTCAAAACCATCACACTCCCGGAGGGGATCGGTGCGATTGGTGCTTATTGGTTTTACGCTTGCAGAAGCCTGGAAAGTATTGTGCTTCCGCAGAGCATCACAGAAGTAAAAGAGAACGCATTCAACCGCTGCAGTGCGCTGAAAAGCATTACACTCCCGGCCGGCGTAACCGCCATTGGCAAGGGGGCCTTTACCGGCTGCAGCAGTCTGGAAAGCATTGTGCTCCCGAAGAATATTACCGCCATTGAGCAGGACACATTTTCGGATTGCAGCAGCCTGAAAACCGTTCTCATCCCCAACGGTGTGACTGTAATCGGACAGTCTGCATTCGGGAAATGCATGGCATTGGAAAGCGTCGTCATCCCGGAGGGGGTTACCACCATCGGTCAGAGGGCGTTCGACAGCTGCGCAGGTCTGAAAGCGCTTACCATTGGGACAAGTGTCACGACCATTGGCAATTATGCATTCTATAACTGCAGCGCGCTGGAGGAAATTACCGTCCCCGGTCAGGTAACATCCCTTGGCAGATATGCCTTCTGCGGCTGCACCGGACTGAAAAGTGCAATCCTTGCGGAGGGTGTCACTGCGGTCAGCGAGAATGCATTCTCCGGCTGTAAGAATCTGAAGAATGTAGTGCTTCCGGAAAGTGTGACTACCGTGGGTGCCTATGCATTTTACAACTGTACCAGGCTGACCGGTATCACGATCCCCGGGAATACAACCGCCATTGGCAGTTATGCATTCTACGGCTGCACCGGCTTGTACAAGGTAATCAACAAAAGTACCTTGGCCTTGACTGTTTCCGGCTCCGGCAACGGCTATGCTGCTTATTATGCCAGAGTGTTGGAAAAACCTGACGGCAGCATATCTTATCGCAATGAGGCTGCCGGCTACCGTTATGTTGAAACCGCGGAAGGCTTTTTGTTCGAGCGGATCAACGAAAGCAATACCTTGATTGCCTATCTTGGCTATGAGGATACCGTCCCATTGCCCCTTCAGATCGATGGGAAAGCCTATGGCATCTATCAGATGAAGGGTGTACGGAATGTGGTTCTTCCGGCAGGCACCACAACCATTGGCAACGGAGCATTTTACCAAAGCGATTTGAAGAGTATCTCCATCCCTGAGGGACTCACATCGATCGGACGGGATGCATTCGTGGGATGCAGTGATTTGGAATACATAACGCTCCCGGACAGTCTGACTTCCATTGGCGATCAGGCATTCTGGGGCTGCGGGCTGAACAGCATCTGTGTCAAAGGCATGGTAAGCATTGGCACCAAAGCGTTTTCCAATTGCCAATCGCTTCATACGGTGGTGTTGAGCGGAATCAAAAAATTGGATGATTCTGTTTTCAGCGGCTGTACGAATTTGACTCAGCTTCGCTACGAAGGTGAGCGGAATGAGTGGCGGCATGTGCTCAAGTCCTCTGGCTGGGATGACGGTATGCCGGAATGCGCGGTGCAATGCACAGAAGATACCGGTATTCTTTACGAAACCGATGCCGGACGAACGGAGTTCTATATTTCCGGTGTGGATGACCGGTATACCACCGTTGCGCCTGCAGCGGTATACAGCGGCCGTCCGGTGAAAGCGGTGCTGTCCAATGCTTTCCTTGGAAGCAAAACATTGGAGTCTGTACACCTGCCGGAAACCGTTGAATATGTTGGCGAAAAAGCATTTATCAACTGCTCGGCACTGAAAGAGATCCAATTCCCTGCCGGTTTGAAACGAATGGAGCAGGGTGTACTGGCTGGCTGTGAGGCTTTGGAGGAGCTGAACCTGCCCTTCCTTGGAAGCTCGGCATCGTCCAATCAAAATGCTTATTTGTCATACACCTTTGGTGGCTATGGCTATCGGGATAACCCGTTTTATATCCCGGACAATCTGACCAGGGTAACGGTCAGCAAAGCTGCGCATATCATTGACCATGCTTTTGAAAACTGTGCCGGCTTGCAGAAAATCATTTTGCCGGCTACGGTCAGAAAAATTGGCAGCTATGCATTTGCAGGTTGTACCCGTTGGGAGCCGGAGCCGCTGCCGGAAGCATTGGAAGAACTGGGCGAGTATGCCTTCTCGGATTGTGAAGGCATACTGCGGATGGAATTGCCGGAAAAATTGACCCGGCTGCAAAACCATACTTTTGCAGGCTGTGTTAATCTGGAGCAGCTCTCGTTACCTGAGAATATGCAAACTGTTGGCAGCTATGCCTTCTCCGGCTGCGTGAGTTTAGAGGAAATTTCCCTGAACCCGAAGCTGACGGAAATCGGTGATTACGGTTTCCAAAATTGCGAAAGTCTGAAAACCCTGACACTGCCGGATTCCGTGCAGAAGGTAGGTGTGATGCTGCTGGACGGCTGCAATACCCTGACACAGATCCGGATCGGCGCCGGCTTGCGCTATGACGGTATTGCCGATACCCATGATCGCAACAACAGCAATCCCATCTTCGGTATCGACAAGAGCGCCTCCCGCCTGAATGCTTACACTGTGTCAGAGGAGAATCCTGACTTTGTGGCGCGGGATAACATTCTCTACCGAAAAATGAATGTGGATGGTCAGGCGGTGGAAGTGGAGATCGTGGATGCCCCTGCCAAGGCAAACCTGAGAAACTATCATTTGCCGGAGGGGATTGTCAAAATCGGAGCCTATGCCTTTGCTTATAACAATACTTTGCGGACGATTGATTTGGAATATGTCCGCATGTTGGGCAACAATGCTTTCTATAAGGCGGAAAATCTGATCTATGCACAGTTCGGCATGCCATCTGACCCCATGACCTTACCTGAGGGTGTACAGGAGATCTGCTATCATCAGTATGTGGGCCGGGAAGCCTTTGCCGGATGTACCTCCTTGCAGAGAGTGAATCTGGACAGCGAAATGCTGCTGGGCATCGAAGAGTCTGCTTTTGCAGACTGCAGAGCTCTGAGAACGGTTTACCTGGGAAAGAATATCCGACACATTGGCATTGGCGCTTTCGGCAGCTCCGGAAGCGGCGTACCGGCTTTGGAAAGCATTCATGTGGTGGCAGAGAACCCCTGCTTTGAAAGCATAGACGGTGTTCTGTATCAGCGCAAGGCAGACGGTACGCTGACTCTGCTGGTGTATCCTTCACAGTCTTCTGCTTACGAAGTAAAAGACGGCAAGAATGTTTTCAGCCTGCCTGCTGAGTCTGTCACCGGTGTGGAGAGCTATGCGTTCCGCATGGCGCAGCATCTGGATGAGATTCGTTTGGAGCCGCAACAGGATTTGAAAGTTGGTGACTATGCCTTTGCCAACACCATGCTGGAACGGGTTTATTTGGGGCAGAATGTGGTTTCCCTTGGTTTGAAGCGAGGGGAGGGCGAGTACACGGTATTTGCCGGCTGCAATTATCTGGTGGCCATCGAAACGGATGCGAACAACCGATACTATTCCTCCCGGGACGGGGTCCTGTTTAATATAAATGCCACACGGCTTATCAAGTATCCCACGGCAAAGACCGGAAATGTGTACCGGCTGCCGGACCCGGTGAATACGGTTGCGTCTATGGCATTTAAAAATAACAACAATCTGCAGTATGTGCATATTTGCTCTGCGGTGGACACTGTGGGCTTAGAAGCTTTTTACGGCTGCTCCAATCTGGAAATGATTTTCTTTGACCGGGTGTATGCGCCCACTTCCGTTTTGGAAAATGCCTTTACTACCTATGACAGCCTGAATGAGAACCATATCTTTGATCCCGGAACCCAATTAGGGTATTCTCAGGGTTATTATTCTGACGGCGCTGACGGTGAGTATGGCTGGAACAATTATCAGGATGTTTACAACCTGGCTCTGTGCGAGGCGCTGCCGGAGTCCGAAGGTCGCACAGGCAACGACTTCTACGGTGTGGTTGTGGTGGACTCTCAAGGAAACCGCCTCAACGGTCTGCATGTGACACTGAGTGATCCCACCGGTACTTCCGAAACGGTTTCCACTGGTCAGAAGGGCGCGGCATCCGGTGTGGCCACATTCTACGATCTGTTCAGCAGTGCCGGTATGGGTTTCTCACTGGTGACCGACGGAACCTATTCTCTGCAGGTCTCAGATCCTACGGGAGAATACTTTACCTATGCCAACCCCGCTTTCTGCCTGGATCAGGATATGCGCATCACCTATATAACGGTTGCGAAGGTGCCGGGCATTTACGGCACTACTTGTGGTGAAACGGATATCAACACGGAAAGCGCTGAGATCAACAAAGCGCAGTACGGTTATACCAATGTGGAGTTGATCGATGAAAGTCTGGGTTATGTGGAAGGTAACCTCAAGACCACCGAACAAAGTGAGTATCTGGATATTTCTGTTATTTCTTATTGCGACAGCAGATCCGGCTGGTCCTTTGTGGATACGCAGGGAAAACCCCTGGATCCCCAAATTGACGGACTGTATCAAAATGGGGTTAAAATTTGTGATGTTACCTCTGTTCAGGTCCAGGACCGGTCTGTTCTCTTTGGTTTCCGTGTGGATGTAGCAAAGCTGATGCCTGAGATACAGATCGAGGCGCGGCTGAAGGCTTTCAACGCAGATGGTACTGCATTTGTTTGCGCCACGGTTTTGAATATCCATGTGTTTGACTTTGTGGTCACAGAGGATGATGTGGAGCTGGACACGCAGGAGATGGAGATCGATCTGGCAGGGGAAAACGCAACGCTGGCGAAGCTGTTCGGCAGTCCGGCGATGGATGTGAAGCTGGGCGAGAACCTTAGCTTCCATGTGGCTGTTGACGGCAGTCGCGTGGAAATGACTTTGACCGGCCAGGGCGAAAAAGAACTGAAAAAGGTTACCAACTATCCCAGCTTTGAAGAAGGCTACGAGGATAATCACGGAGCGCACAACAAGAACACATATTTCTTCCAGTTCAAGGACACATACAAAGACAAAAAGGGTGTCAGGCACGAGCTGACCTACAATGTGCGTTTTGCCCGTGGTACGGAAAAAAGCAACTATTTCTATTATCGCTGTTATGTTTATGAGGGAGATTATAACAACGAGGTTGCGAAATTCTACGGCGCCGTCAACGGTCTGAGTGATGTGGTATCCAAGGCAGTGGGAGCAAAAACACTCCGGGAACGGGTGGCTCCCAAGGCATTTATGATATACAAATGCCACCTGATGGTTGCCAATAAGGAAGCAAAAACCGTTCGGGATATTGCCAAGCTGGATGAGTCTGCACAGTATATGGAAGCAATTGAAAATGCCCCCAGTTATTCCAACAGCCATTCTCTGGAGGTGGAACTGTCCGGAAAGTTGGTCTTTGAATACGACCGGAAGAACGGCTTGAAGCCGGTATCCAGTGAAATCCACGGTGAGCTGTACTACACCTTCAAGCACAATAGTCAGTTTGTGGTATGGGTCATTCCGGTAGTGCTGGAGGTGGAGGTCAAGGTTGGCGGTGAAGTGGATATCACGCTGAAATTTGACAAAGACCGTGGTGTTGCTCTGGAGGAAGCAAAGCTGACACTGCAGGCATCGATCAGTGCAAAGGTCGGTGTTGGCTGCAGTGTAGCATCCCTTGGTGTGTACGG
>JAEIGA010011882.1_pt1 | contig 13201 bp, 21 predicted proteins | sample 9270691 | NCBI WGS metagenome assembly JAEIGA01 (sample SAMN17057246, study PRJNA624740) | gut metagenome | biome: biome; isolation source: fecal sample | host: Bos grunniens | place: China: Xizang | collected 2019 | reverse complement strand
TGAAATAATATGGACAATAAGTTGGTTTGTTTTTATAGGATTTTTATGTTTTATATTTAAAAATGGATATCCATTATTTCTTTTGTTTATATGGATAATGGGATTTTAAAAAGATAAGGAGTAAGGAAGATGGAATTTAGTATATTGATAGGAATAATAATAGGATTAGGGATAGTATGTGCAACTATATTAAGTATTGCAGAAAAATATTTTGAATACAAAGAAAATGTAGCAAAGGAAAAAAAAGGAGAATAACAATGGCAACTAATATATGTTTAGACTGTGGACACTTTTTAGTCTGCAATAAAGCAGAAGAAAGTATACAGCAATGTAGTGAGTTTATTAAAGTACATAGAGAAATAGAAAGGAAAGATAGTAATGAAATTGAACAAAGACTTAATAGGAAAATATGTAACAAGAATAGCATCATGTGATTATGGAAATGAAACAAAAGATTTTAGTTACATAGGAGAAAAGATGAAATTATTAAGTATAGATGAAAAGCATGCAAGATTAGCAACAGAATTTTACAAAACAACATTGGATAACAGATGGTTAGATGATAATTGGAAAGAATATGAAGAAATAATAGATATAGATAATTTAGATTTGAAAGAACTAAAAATACTACAGGAAAGTTTAAAAGCATTAATCAGACAAGATATAGAAATGAATTTTATGTGGCTAAACAAAATAACAAAATTAGGATTAAAGATTGATGAACAAATAAGAGTTTTAAATTAATTAAAGCTGATTTAGTAGAAAAATAGAAGAAAAGAGGTAATGTAAGAATGAAGAAAATGCCAACATTGTTTGAAAGAGAGTTTGAAAATCATAATGTTGTTAAATGTTCAAACAAAGTACATGAGGGTTGTGAATGGGTAATATCAGGAGAGGGATATGCAACAGAGAAATTAGATGGAACATGCTGTATGATACAAAATGACAAAATATATAAAAGATATGATTTAAAAAAGGGAAGAATCTTACCTCAAAATGCGATTCCATGTCAAGAAAAAGCTGACCCTATAACAGGACATTTTCCACATTGGGTACTATGTGATGAAAATAATCCAAGTGATAAATGGCATATACAAGCATTTAGAGAAAAGAATAATTGGAGTAACGGTACTTATGAATTAATAGGAAAACACATAAATGGAAGTCCAATGAATATGGAGGTAGATATATTAGAAAAACATGGAGAAAGAATACTTAAAGAAGTACCTAGAACATATGAGGGAATAAAAAAATATTTAAAAGATAATTATATTGAGGGAATAGTTTTTTACAGAGGAAATGGTGAAATGTGCAAGATAAAAAGAACAGACTTTGGATTTGAATGGAATAAAAAGAAACATAAATAGGGGAGGAAATACACCTATGACAAAGAACCTACAAAACTTATTAAAAGCTAAAGATATAATAAACAACAAAGTAGATTTAAATGAAAAACTATTAGTAATGATACAACAAATAAAGCAAGATGAAACATATCTACAAGAGGAATGTAAAGCTTATAGAGTAATACTAAGGTTAATTAATAGGGAGATTAAAAAAGAAAGAAAATAGGAGGCACTAATGAATAGAGAGGATTTAAAACAATATAAATATTCTCAAAGATGGATTAAAGAACAATTAAACCGATATGAAGAACAACGAAGCATGGTTTATAAATTATCACAGAATATAGATGGAATGCCTAAAGCACAAAACAAACCTAATTATACTTTAGAAGATTTAATGGATCAATACGATTACATACTAGAATTATTAAATAAAGAACAAGAGAAACAAAATAAAATACTAGGACAAATTATGCAAGTAGAAGAACCATATAGAACAATACTTACTTGTAAATACATAGATAATAAATCATTAGAAGAAATATCAACTATAATTCATTATGCTTACGATAGAACCTGTAAAATGCATGGAAGAGCATTGAATTTATTTGATGAAATTGGAAATGGTCAGTAAATGTCAAGACAGGTCAGTAAATTATGTGTTATTATGAAAGTATGAAAATAGGTTGCAGATAGAAATATCTCATAAGTCCGTGCAACCAAATAAAAAAGGCACCAAACTTTATTAGAAAGAGCAGAGTAATATCTGTTCTTTTTATTATGCATAAAAGTTGAGCTAGGCAACTTTACTCATAAATTACTCCTATTTTTATTTTTTTACAAGAACTTTCCTAGCAAGTTCTAATATATCTAGGTTAAGTCTTGATGGTAAGATGCGGGTCTTGGACACCTGAGAGTGAAGGTTCGACTCCTTCAACCTAGACCAAGTCCCATAACGGAGGATAGTGAGGACCTCCATTTTTATATAAATTGTATGTAGTGAAATATATGTGATATTAAGGAGTAAATCGACCCTTAATGTTACTTTAGCGATATATTTCATTACATAGAGTTTATATATAAGTGAGGTTACTTATGAAAAGAAAAAGTAGTTATTTAGCAAATAATATATTAAAAGACTACAAGAGAGAACAAGCAATGAAAAAGAAAGCTACAAGGTTGCAAAAATTAAGTGATGATAAAACAGAAATAAAAGGAGAGAAAAAGCAATGCTTTTAGATATAATAATTATTTTATTAATAATAATATTAAGTCCAGTAATACTTATTGCTGGAGTCTTACTTTTATTAGGAATAATATACTTTATTATTTTTATTATAATGATAATTATTGGATGCGTAGATACAATATCAGATTTAATAAGCAAATTAAGTAAAGAAAAATAAAAAAGCAGGTGGAGGTAGATGGCTTATTCAAAATGGGAACAAGTTAAAGATAAATTAATATTAATAGAAGGATGGGCTCGAGATGGCTTAACAAATGAACAAATAGCTGACAATCTTGGTATTGGAAAAACCACTTTTTACAAATTTATTAAAGAGTATCCTGAACTTTCCGAACACCTAAAAAAAGGAAAAGAAGTAATAGACTATCAAGTAGAAAATGCATTACTTAAAAGAGCATTAGGATATGAATATGAAGAAAAGACTTATGAGACAGAATACAATAAAGAAAAAAAAGAATATATAGAAAGACTTACAAAAAGAGTAACTAAACAAGTTATTCCAGATACAACAGCACAAATTTATTGGTTAAAGAATAGACGCCCTGAAAAATGGAGAGATAGAATAAATGAAAAACAATATCAAGAAAACGATATAGAAGATTTAACAACACTTGCTAAATTATTAGGAGTTGATAAAGATGACTAAAACAGCGACAATTCAATGGGCTCCATTTTCACAAAAACATATAGATTACATAAGAAATGCATTGAAAAATATATTATGTGTTGCAGAAGGTTCAATAAGAAGTGGTAAAACAATAGACCATTGCATAATAGCTTCTATGTATTTAGAAATTTGTGAGGATAAAATACATTTAGCAACAGGTTCATCACTTCCAAATGCAAAGCTTAACATAGGAGACTGCAATGGATTTGGATTAGAACATTTATTTAGAGGCAGATGTAGATGGGGAAAATATAAAGATAACGAAGCATTATTTATAAAAACGCAAACGGGAGAAAAAATAGTTATATTTGCAGGAGGAGGAAAGGCAGATAGTTATAAAAAAATACTAGGAAACTCTTATGGATTATGGATTGCGACAGAGATTAACGAACATTATGATAGTGATGATAGTAGAACATCATTTATTTCTGTTGCTTTTGGCAGGCAATTAGCTTCAAAGAAACCATTTACATTATGGGATTTAAACCCATGTGCTCCAGGACATGCTATATACAAGAAATATATAGATAAATATCTAAAAGAAGGTTTAATTGGTGGCTATCAATATCAACATTTTACTTTGCATGACAATTTAACAATAACAAAAGAAAGATTAGAAGAAATTGAATCAAAATATGACAAAGATTCAGTATGGTACGCAAGAGACATTTTAGGACAAAGAGTTGCAGCGGAAGGTTTAATATATAGATTATTTGCAGATAAAACAGAAGAATTTATAATAGATAAAGTAGAAAAAACATACATGTTAATTACAATAGGAATTGATTATGGAGCAGGTGCTTCAAAAATAAAATTTATTGCAACAGGAATAACATACAATTTTAAAATGGTAGACATATTAGATGAATATGATTTGAAAGGTGTTTATAGTCCAGAGGAAATCTATAAACACTTTTTAATTTTTTACAATAGAGTTTATCACGAATATGAAAAATGTCAGTATGTATTTGCGGATTATGGAGCGTTAGGCAATGTTATTACGTTAGGCTTAATTAATTTTTGCAATAAAAACAGATTACCAGTAAAAATTGAGGATTGCTCAAAGGACAGGATAAATGACAGAATATTTTTAACAAGCACATTGATGGCACAAAGAAGATTAAGGGTGCATAGAAAATGCAATGTAATTACACAGGCTTTCAAAGATGCAATCTGGAACAAAAAAAATACAGATGAAAGATTAGATGATGGAACAACAGACATAGACAGTTTAGATGCATTTGAATACTCAATAAATAGTTTCTATGAGAATTTAATAAGGAGCAAATAAAATGAATTTAAAAGAATTTTTTGAATTAAAAGGATACAGTATAACAGAAAAAGAAAACTATGACTCTTACATAGATAAATGGGATAGCTGGTATAAAGGTAAAGTAAAGAAGTTTCACACATATTGGATATATAACAGACCAGGACATAAAGTAAAAAGAGAAAGACGTTCTTTACAAATGGCAAAAAAGGTATGTGAAGACTGGGCAGACTTATTATTTGATGAAAAAGTAAAAATGACATTATCCAACGAAGATGACAATAAGATTTTACAAGAGTTAATAAAAAAGCTTAATTTAATGGTATTAGTAAATCGTGGTGTAGAAAAAAGTTTTGCACTTGGAACTGGAGCATTAGTATTGTCAGTTCAGAAAATAAAAACAGATGGAACTGTATTAGATGTAAGTAACGCAGAAGTATTTGCTGAATTTGTAGAAGCACAGAAGATATATCCATTAAGTTGGAACAATGAAGAAATAACGGAATGTGCATTTGTAACATACAAAACAGAAAAAGGAAAGAAATATGCTTACATAAGTATGCATATCTTAAATGAAGATAGCAACTATGTAATAAAAAATTATAAATTTAGATTAAACAACAAACAACTAGAACCAATGGAAGATGAAACAATACTTGAAGAGTTTGACACACACAGTAATCTAAAATGGTTTAGTATAATAAAGCCAAATATATGTAACAATCTAGATACTGATACACCATTCGGAATATCAGTATATGCTAATTCAATTTATACATTAATGAATATAGATAACATCTATGATACAAAAGACCTAGAAGTAACATTAGGACGCAGAAGAACATTTGTAAGCGAAGACATGATGACTTATGATGATGGAAATCAAACATTAGTATTTGATCCAAATGACATATCAGTTTATACGCTACCTAAAGGATTTAATAAAGACATGATGATACAAAGTGATAATGATGATTTAAGAACAGACAAAATGATAGCAGATTTAGATAGTGAATTAAACGTATTATCAAGCAAAGTTGGATTTGGCAATGAAAGGTATAAATTTGATAAAGGAGACATACAAACAGCTACAGGGGTAATAAGTGCAAACAGTGATATGTTTAGAACAATAAAAAAACACGAGCTAGTATTAGAAAATTCAATTGTGAATTTCTTACTAGCTTTAATTTATGCTTGCAGAACATTTACTGCAATTAATTTTAAAGAAAATCCCGAAATAAAAATAGATTTTGATGACTCTATTATAGAGGATAAAGGAGCAGAACAATTAAGAGCACAAACAGAAGTAAGTCAAGGTTTAAGAAGCAAAAAAGATTATATGGAAAACATAAGAGGGTTAAGTGCTGAACAAATTGAAACAGAATTACAGCAAATAACAAACGAACAACAAAGTCCTGAAAGTGCATTAGGATTTAATGTAAGTGAAGAAGTGATGTAATATGCTAACTGAAAGAGATTTTAAAATATTAGAAAGACAAGCTATTGAACTTTATGGAGAGTTAGAACTAGAAATAATACAAGAAATAGCAGAAAGAATAGCAAATGTAGGTTATGCTAATACAGTTGTTCATAACAATGCAGTAATTTTACAAGAAATGGGTTATCTGTATGAAGATATTATAAACAGCGTAGCGAAATATAATGAAACTAATGCCAGCAAGATAAGAGAAATTTTTGAAAAAGCTGGCATTAAGTCATTGAATAGAGATGACATTGTTTATAAATTAGCAGGATTACAACCACAGGAAATAAGTTTTGCAATGAAAAGACTAATGGAAAGACGAGCACAGCAAACAGCATTTAATTTACAAGCACTAACTGGAACAACAGCAAACGTATCACAAACACAATTTATAAATTCAATCAACAATGCTTATTTAGAGGTAAGTACAGGAGTAAAGAGTTATTCACAATCAATGACGGACATTGTAAAAGGTGTAAGTAAAAAAGGAGCACAAGTACAATATCCTAGTGGATATAAGTTAAGCATAGAATCAGCAACAAGAATGAACATTTTAACAGGAGTAAATCAAATGTCAAGTGAGTTACAGTTAGAAAGAGGTCAAGAACTTGGCTGGGATTTATATGAAGTAACAGCACATAGTGGAGCAAGACCAGAACATGCAGAATGGCAAGGCAAAGTTTATACAGAAAAACAACTTTACGATATATGCGGATATGGAAGTGTAACAGGTTTATGTGGTGCTAACTGCAGGCACACATTTAGTCCATATTTAAAAGGCTCAGCACGAACATATACGCAAAAAGAGTTAAACAAGCTTAAGAACGAAAAAGTAACTTACAATGGTAAAGATATAAGCAAGTATGAAGCAAGTCAAATACAACGCAAATATGAGCGTCAGATAAGGCAAAACAAAAAAGACATAGCAGGATTGCAAGGACTATTAACAAGTACAGATATAAACAACGAAGAATTACAAATGCAGTTAAAGAACACACGCAACAAAATGCGAATAAACAATGCAAAATTAAATGACTTTTTAGATCAAACAGGATTTAGAAAAGATAATACAAGGCTAGTAATCTAGTCTTTTTTATATGTCTTTTTACGGGTAAGACGTTAAAGAAACTGGGAAATAGTCGACGGACTTTAAAGCGGGAGGTAAATATGGAAAATAATCAAGATACTACAGTAGACAACAAAGAAGTTGGAACTCAAGCCAACACAAATAAAGATGAGGGAAAAGTATTCAAATCATTTCAAACAGAGGAAGAATATAACAAAGCAGTAAATAGCATTATAAAATCAAAACTTCCACCAAAAGAAGAAATGGATGCTTTTAAAACTTGGAAAGAAAACCAAAAAACAGCAGAACAAAAACAAGCCGAAAAAGAGGCTGAATATCAAAGAATACTAAGTGAAAACAAGTCTTTGAAAAATGAAAAAGCTGTAATAGAAGCTGGAGTAAAAAAAGATTTTGTTAGGTTTGTTTCAAGTGAAGTAAGCCAAATGGACGGAGACTTTAAAGAGAATTTAGCTAAGTTCTTGAAAAGCAACACACAGTACACATCAACTAAAGAGGTCATCAAAACAGTAGGCACTAGTGCAAAGTTAGATGGTACTACAAGAACTGAAAACACAACAAATCAAATTATGAACGATTTAATACGTTCAGCAAGAGATTAGCCACAAGGTTAGTCTCTTTTTTAGAAGGAGGAATTTATTATGCCAGAAATTACAAGACAAAACGCAGAAGCGTTAATAGAAACACAAGTTTCAAGAGAAATTATAGAAGGAGCAGTAAAACAATCAAAAGCCCTTCAAATGTTTAGAAGATTACCAAACATGACTTCTAACAAAACAAAAATGAGAGTATTAGATGCTCTACCATTAGCTTATTGGCAAGGTAGCGATACAGCTAAAAAGAGAACAACAAAAATGGCATGGGACAACAAATATATAATTGCTGAAGAATTAGCAGTTATAGTTCCAATAGCAGAAAACGTATTAGCAGATGCTGACTACGATATATGGGCTGAAGTTAGACCAAGAATAGAAGAAGCTTTTGGAAAGAAAATTGACCAAGCTATCTTTACAGGTGTAGATAAGCCAACAGGATTTAGAGCTGACTTATTAACATCTGTATTAAATGCAGGTGCAATGATTACACCAGGTTCTGACACATTATACAAATCAATCAACGATGCAATGGTTAAAGTTGAAGAATCTGGATACAACGTAAATGGTGTTCTAGGTGGTATGGGACTAAAAGGTAAATTTAGAATGATGTTAGATACAACTGGACAACCAATTCGTGGAACTGAAATCGACTCATTAAACAAAGCTTATGTTGACAATGGTGCTTGGGACAGTTCACTAGCACAAATGATAGTTGGTGACTTTAATCAAGCAGTTTACGCAATAAGACAAGACATTACATATAAACTATTAGATCAAGCTGTTATTCAAGACCCAGCTACTGGAGATATTCTTTACAACTTAGCACAAGATGATATGGTTGCATTAAGAGTAACAATGAGACTTGGTTGGGAAATTCCTAATCCAATTCATGCATTACAAGAAGATGAGTCTGTTAGATTCCCATTCGCTGCAATATTACCTGGTACTTATACAGAAGATAGAGTAAACGTAACATTTACTGTAAAAGATAATGCTTCAACACCAGCTAATATAGAAGGTGCTAAAGTTAACTTCAATGGAGAAATTAAATACACAGGTTCTAACGGACAAGCTGTATTTAAAGCAAATAAAAACTCTAGTGGATTATATAGAGTAACAGCAGAAAACATGAAGAGAGATGCGATAGGCGAAGTAGAAGTTGCTACATCAGCTGTAACTCAAAACATAACACTAGCATTGAAATCTTAGGAGGTTTAAAGGTATGCTTCAATACATAACTGAAAACGATTATAAAAGTTTGATGGGTACACAAAGCGTACCTGATAACTTCAATAAATTATCAATAGAGGCAAGTGCAATAGTTAATCACGAAACAAAAGGAAGAATAACAGATGTAGTAGATGAGGTTAAATATGTTACTTGCCTACTAGTTGATTTAATTAACAATAAAGAATCTAAAAAAAGTGAAATAGGAAATTTAAAGTCACAAAACATAGAGGGTTGGAGTGAAACATATCAAACACCAGAAGAAATTGAAAAAGCATTCAATTTACAAGTTAGTGAATTATTACAGCAATATTTATGGAATGTAATAGCAGATGATGGAAAGCCATTACTGTTTAAGGGAGTGGTATTATATGAGTAATTTCTTTAAAGACACAGTAACACTTTTTTTATTTAATAAATCTTCACAGTCATTCGACAGATTTGTAATAAAGAACGTGTATTTTAGACACGCAATTGCAACGAGAATGACCGAGGAGGGATTAATAAGAGTAAGTAGTGGAACTATAACCATTCCAAGTAAATACGCTCAAATTGGAAATTCTAAAGCCATATACACATATAACAAAACACAAACAAGTACACTTAATTTCTTATTAAACGGATTATTGACAGGAAAGACCTGGACATTAAATGGAAAAAGCTATGTAGTAGATGGCGAAGTTGAAGACATGAGCTATCAAGAGTTAGTTAAAAGGTATCACTTATTTAGAATAACAAGCGTTGCAGATAACCGAAAAGGTGGTCTGCAACATTTAAAAATAGAGGTAGATGAATGAATATTAAGGTTAAAATGAACAATGTCAATAAGATAATAAAAGACCATGGACTAGATGATAACGGACGTGTAACAAGACATTTAAGAGATACAGTAGACAGATTAAGTGACCCTTATGTTCCAATGAATAGTGGAACACTTAAAAATACAAAAACATATCCTAACAATCATTCTATCAAATATGTTAGTCCTTATGCACATTATATGTATAAAGGTAAGAAAGCACTAGGTGCAAGTAGACCAAAAGGTGTAAAAAGAACTATTAGTAATCAACCTTTAAAATATCAAGGTGCTCCTAAAAGAGGTGCAGAATGGGACAAAAGAATGATGAGAGATAGAGGAAAACAAGTAGCAAAAGATGTTCAAAATTATATCAAGGGAGGCAATTAAAATGGCATCAAAAATGGAAAAAATAAAAGAATTTATTGAAACATGTCCTTTACTAGAGGGTGGAAAGATAAATGTAGACTATTTAGAAGATGACGTGTATTCATATTCTATTGATAAAACACCAGTACAACCACAGGTTAAAAAATTTGTAGATGGTATGGGTGGAAAATATCAAATAGCATTTGATTTTACGGTTGTATTACCATTGTCTCCTGTACAAACAGATAACTTAATAAATTCTCAATTTGGTGAAGATTACATGGACTGGATAGAGGAACAAAACAACTTAAGGAATCTACCAGATATAGATGGTGCATTTTCAATAGAATGTACAAGCCCAAATTATGTTTTACAAAAGACTGAAACACAAGCGATTTATATTATTCAAAATGTTTTCACATATTACAAGCTATCTTAACAGATAGCTTTATTTTTTTATAAGGAGGAATTACGATGCAAATATATAGAAGGTCAGACATGGTAAACTTTATGAATACAGGCACAAAACAAGCTCCTGTATTTACTAGAATGCAAGGCTTTACAAGTGGAGGAAAAGAATTAAACTCTAAAAAATATACTAGACAATACATCGATGAAGATTTCGAAAGAGAAACAACAATTGGATATTCTCCAAATATACCTTATACGTTCGATAGAATTATAGGAAATGCAGTACATGACAAAATAGTAGCAGTTCACGAGGAAGAATTAAAAGGAGAAACATGCGAAATATTAACAGTTGATATGGTTACTAAAGAGGCATGGTTAAGAGAATATGACATAAATCCAGATAATGGTGGAGATGGAACAGACTCTTACTCATACAGTGGAAATTTCCATGCAAATGGTGCAAAAACAAAAGGAACAGCAACAGTAGCAAGTAATGGACTAACAGCAGAATTTGACGCCGATGAAGGCGAATAGTAGAGGCAAGTGAGTAACTTGTCTCTTTAACTTGGAGGGAAACATGAAAATAAAAAATATTGAAATTGATTTTAATTTTTTAGATGCTGATAATGTAGAAAAATTTGAAAAAGAAGCAAGAAAAGTAGTAGAAAAGAGTGAACAAAATAAAAAAGAAAAACTAACATATTCTGAAGCAATAAGAAAAGAATGTGAAGTAGTCGAAGAATTTATAGACAATGTTTTTGAAAAAGGATTGTCTGAAAAGATATTTGAAGGAAAAAAAGACCTTTTAGAGCATATAAAAGCATTTCAAGAAATCGTGAACGAAAAGAATAGTCAACAAGCAGAATTACAAAGTATGTATAATAAATATGCTCCAAATAGACAACAAAGAAGAAAGAGTAGAAAAAATGAACATTCTATTAGATAGATTACCACAATACACTCCTAATGGATTTAAGATTCGTACAGATTTTAGAGAAAGCATAAAATTCGAATTATTAATGCAAGACAACAAAATAGATGATATTGATAAAGTTGCACTTGCTTTAAATCTTTATTATTATAAAACCCCAACAAATATTGAAAAAGCCATAGAAGATATGCTATGGTTTTACAGATGTGGAAAAGAAATAAAGACTAGTCGAACAAAAGGAAATAAACAAAGTCAAATTTATAGCTATGAATTTGATGACCAATATATATATAGTGCTTATAAAGACCAATATAAGATAGATTTAAATAGCATTAGATATTTACATTGGTGGAAATTCAAATCAATGTTTGAGGGACTGAAAAATGATAATAAAATAATAGAGATAATGGGATATAGAGCAGTAGATTTAAATAACATAAAAGATAAAGAAGAAAAAGCAAAATATAGAAAACTTAAAGAGATTTATGCTTTACCAGATATGCGAACACCAGAGCAAAAAGAAGCTGATTTTGCTAGTTTATTTATGTAAAATTTACAAATATTGTTGATTTTTGTAAAAAAATGTAATATACTCTTTATAATAAAGTATAAAGGGAGTGGTTGTAATGGCAGACTATACTACTATAACAAGCGATAAAAGTAAACAAACAGCATTAATTCTTTGTTTGCTTGGATTTCTAGGTATTGGCGGTATTCATGATTTCTATCTAGGTAAATATGGTGCAGGAATTATTAAATTATTAACTGCAAATATTTTTGGAATTGGTACAATTTTGGATTTAATAAAAATTTCATCTGGTGGTTATAGAGATAATGCAGGTGCACCATTAAGAAAATAAAATTATCAAAAAGATGCTTTAGGGCGTCTTTTTTTTATGCAAAAAAAATAAGTCTTTAAATTGAGCCAATGAGCCTGACTTAGAAAGGAGAAAAATATGGCTGACGGTTCAGTTACAATTGATACGAAGTTAAATAATGACGGATTTAAAAGTGGCATAGGTAAAATAGGAAGTATTGCAAAAAGTGCTTTAACTGGAGTAGTAGCAAGTGTAGGGGCAGTTACAGTAGCATTTGCAGGAATGGTTACAGCTAGTGTAAAGGCTAGAGGAGAAATAGAGCAATCTATTGGCGGTGTAGAAACATTATTTAAAGATAGTGCTGATAAGGTAATAGAAAATGCAAATAAAGCTTACAAAACAGCAGGGTTAAGTGCTAATGAATATATGCAAAATGTAACTTCGTTTAGTGCTTCATTACTTCAAAGTTGTGCAAATGATACTAATAAAGCAGCGGACATAGCAGATATGGCAATGATAGATATGGCAGATAATGCTAACAAGATGGGTACAGACATGGCAAGCATACAAAATGCATATCAAGGATTTGCTAAACAAAATTATACTATGCTAGACAACCTTAAATTAGGTTATGGTGGTACTAAAACTGAGATGGAGCGTTTATTAAAAGATGCTCAAAAATTAACAGGAATAAAATACGATATAAACAATTTAAGCGATGTATATGAAGCAATACATGTTATACAAGGTGAGTTAGGAATAACAGGAACAACAGCAAAAGAAGCAACAGAGACTTTAACGGGAAGCATAGCTTCTTTAAAAGCTTCATGGGATAATTTTTTAAGTGGTTCTGGTAATTTAGGAAATGTATTAACTTCTATTAAGGATGTTGTTAAAAATATTGGAAAAATATTAAGTGATGCAATACCTGATATAATAGAAAATATTGTGGATTGG
>JAEIGA010011881.1_pt1 | contig 13202 bp, 16 predicted proteins | sample 9270691 | NCBI WGS metagenome assembly JAEIGA01 (sample SAMN17057246, study PRJNA624740) | gut metagenome | biome: biome; isolation source: fecal sample | host: Bos grunniens | place: China: Xizang | collected 2019 | reverse complement strand
CATGCAGCACTGATCTAATTTTGTACACTTTGCACAAATGTAAGAGCTTACAATCTATACATTTTGTACACTATGCACAAATTCGATTTGTCAAGCACAAATTACCAAATAAAAATGCAACTCGCTTTTTGGGCAAGTTGCCAATCAAGCAATATGAGACATATATAAAATTTAATGTTAGAATTATTAACAGAATTTAATTAAATTTTCATATAGAAACGGAGTGAAAAATCATGCCAAATCAGAATAAAAAAGAACGTATTTTTTCTAAAGAATTAAAAGCACTTGCAAAGAAAGCTAACAGACGAATGCGTGATCTTGAAGCAAAGGGTTATAAATCACCGGCTTATCAGTCAGTACAGGCAACACTTGAAATGATGGGTAAGAAGAAAACAAAAGGTGGCTTGACCGGTCGACGTTTTTCTGAATCAGGTAAGTATACTGATAAGAATGATCTAAGAATGCAATTGTCGATCATTAACAAGTTTCTTAATCAACGGACTTCTACACCTACAGGATATGAAGAATATCGAAATAAAGTATATGAAAGTGCTAATAAGTCTTATGATCTTGAAGCGCACGGTATAACTCAGGACGATTACGAAAGGTTATTAAATGCACTTCCGGACGATGAAAACGATAGAATGTATTACATAACATACTATCTTGAAGTCTATGAGGCATATACACAGAAAATCGAACGTGATAAAGCAAATTCTAATTTTAAAGAAATGGAAATAATCGAAGAAAATAAGTATAGCGTTGAAGACATAATAAATATTATGGACTCTTCAAAAGATTATAAAACAGCACTAAAGTCACTAGGTTTATCCATAAAAGACATTAACAAGGTTAAAAAGATATGATCCAATCAGAAGTATTAACAAACGAAGGACGGGAACGAATAACCGCTTTTTCGTGGGATGAATTCCAATACGTATCACATGAGTTTATAAAAAAGCGTAAGAATAAAAAGACATTCCAGTATTGTGACGACTTTATGACCTTTGACAGTGAAACGTCACATAATGAAGCTCAAAGCTGGATATATCAATGGGCGGTTAAGTTTGGTAAGCGATACTGTTATGGTCGTACACCGGAGGATTTTATAAATTTTCTGAAGCGTTCAAAAGAACATTATGAACTTTCAGACACAAAGAAGATATTAATTTATATACATAACGCTAGTTATGATCTTCAGTTCCTGAAGCACTATTTACATGACTATGATGAGAACATGTCAGTACTAGCGGTAGACTCACATGGTTATATATCGGTAGATGTTACCGGTTTTAAGTTTCTATGTAGTTACAAGTTGTCTAACCTTAACCTTGATCTATTTTCAAAGAATTATGCAGTCAAATATCGGAAAGCAAAGGGTGAAATAGACTATTCTATAAAACGTTATCAGGACGACGATCTGACACCTTCAGACTGGTTTTATCAATTTAGTGATGTAGCTTCACAAATGGACGCTATACGGGGTTTAATGGCGGTTCATGGGTTTAGATATGCGCATGAAATGCCAATGACTTCAACCGGTTTTGTACGTGTAGATTGTCGTGAACATAGCAGATCAGAGCTATTTTGGCGGAAAAAGTTTGTTACAAGCAAGTTATCACTTGAGCAATATAATCTATGTAAACAGGGTTTTATGGGTGGTTTGACGATTGCTTCATATAAATATGCCGGAAGCACTGTAAGAGGTGATATAGGTCACGTAGACTTTACTTCAAGTTATCCGGCTAGGCAGATGATAAACTATGTACCTAAAGGTAAACCGACATGGTACGGAGATATTGAAACCAATGAAGAGTTTGAAAGTTTACTGAATAACTATTGCTGCGTGTTTTTGCTGATCCTTGAAGAAGTACATATAGAAGACGGTATAACAGCTCCATATATTCCTTCCAGTAAATGCATTAAAGGACTGACAGAAGACATATTAAAAGTAAACGGAAAAGTTGTTTATGCTAAAAAGTTAGCAATCGTTATAACTGAAGTAGACTACAGGTGTATAGAAAAACAGTATTACTGGCAAAGTAAGCAAATAGCTAAAATGTTAATCTTTGACCGTGGTGAAATGCCGGATTTTCTGAAAAAGCGTATAATGTACTATTATAAAAACAAGTGTACACTTAAAAAATCTGATCCGAAATTGTACATGGCTTCGAAAGCTTTATTAAATGCCATTTATGGAATGACGGCTACACGTATAATTAGAGAAGAATTTAAATATGATAAAGACCTTATATTAAAGAATGAGATAGAACGACATGAAGAAGTAAATCAGGAAGACAAGTTAAATAAATATTACTCTTCAAGGAATAACTTCCTTCCATATCAATACTCGTTATACACTACAGCATGGGCAAGGTCAGCTCTTATTGATCTTATAGAGTGCGTAGGTTATGAAAACTTTTTATATGCGGATACTGATTCTGTATTTTATATCAGGACACCTGAAGCAGAAGAAAATATACGTAAGTATAATGACCATATTACTTACGTAGCAAAAGAAAAAGGCGCATTTTATGAAGATAACATATTAGGTTTTGCGTCACCTGAAGAAGATCTGAAGGCATTCAGGGCACTTCATGCAAAGTGTTATGCATGCGTAAATAAAGATAATGAATTAAGTGTAACTATAGCAGGAATCACCAAAAAAGCCACTAAATGGGTTAAGGGTGACGGCTTTACAATGTTATATACTTTATCCAATGCTCAGGAGCTTGGAAGTATAGACATGCTGGATGATGGATTTGTGTTTAAACATAACGGCGGTTCACGTGCAATCTACATCGAAGATAAACCGCACATAGAGACTATAGACGGACACCTAACAAGTTTGTCCAGCAGTGTTATTATTGAAGACATAGAAAAAGAAATCAGTGATACCATGTTCACTGTCGGTAAAAACTATGAATTATTGCACATAAAAAGACAGGAAATTTAGTGTAATTTATATAATAAAATTAGCTATTATTTTTATATAAATTATGCTAATATTTTTCTTGAAGGAGGAAATAACATGAATATACAGGAATTTAAGTTTAAAATCACTATTCAGGCAATCGGCAGAAATCTATCAGAAGAGGTTGATTTTGTCAAAGTAGTACACGCACATTCTACATCCGGTGCATGGATAAAGTGTGTAAGTGAAGTTAATAACGCTCTTCAGAGATACGAGTCACTTTATAAAATTGAATTAATGGAGGTGAACGACTAATGTTTGTAATACCAAAGGAAATGACATCAATTAGATTAGTAAGACAGAATGTAGAAGAATTGTTAATAGTAACAGTTCAGGAATGTTTTAAGAAAAATATTTCATCATATGAAAGTTATCTTTATTTGGATGAGATCATAGACTGGTTTGAAGGTGTCGGAGTCTATGAAAAAGGTGAATTAAGAAAAATTATGATAAATAAGTTAGGAGAATCAATAAATGCAAAAATTAAAGAAATCAATAAATGAGAAGGTAAGAGATCATATCAAGCGGTTACAATTGCAGATGGTAAGCTGGAACGAATACAAGGGTGCACTTGAAGCATTCGGAGCTATTGGTAAATTGGATTATCCTACCATTTTACAAATGTTGGATGATTATAAAGAGTATGTTATTAAAAATCAAAAGGAGGTCATATAATTATGGCAAAGTTAAATTTAGGCGGTAAGAAGGATCAGGACGCTAAGAAGGATCAGGAAACAATCAATATTGTATCTTGTGAGATTAACAGGGCAGTCAATAACGATTACGGTGTATTTTTCGACATGACCATTAACGGGGTTAAGATAAACGGCTGTAACCTTGCATTAAATAAGGACGGTGAACCATTTATTGGTCTTCCTTCAAAGAAGAGTAAAGACAATAAGTATTATCCGGTATGCTATATCAGATTTTCCGGAGATGATACAAAGAAGATCATCGAACTTATCGAACAGAAGTTAGGTTAATAAGTCAGCCGGTCTAAATGACCGGCTTTATTTATAGGAGGTGTTAAAATGACGATTAGAGAATTATGCGACAAACATAAACATTGTATTAATTGTCCGATTAAAAAATTATGTGCGTTTATGTATTTTTTCGACGCATCTTTAAATAAAATTAATGATAGAGATAATGAACAAATAACCAATGCAATCATCGAAACAGCTAAATTACTTCAGGAGGATAATAATGATTAAGATCGGACATGCTAGAAGCTCAGAAACAAAATCAAAAAACGGAGTTGCCGGAGATCAGACAAAAGAAGAAGTATCAATAACTGATTTTTATAAAGCTGATTGGCTTTATGTTTTCAGGGCTACAAATCCTATGACAGCTGAAGATATAGCACATTTTGTTGAACGGTGTTGTCTAAATGATAAGATAGGATATTCACAGAATAACAGATATACATTATTTTATCAGATACAGAAGGGAAATGAACCGGATCATATTACAGAATATTGTGATTGTGATTGTTCAAGTCTTGTAATGTGTGCATTATATTATTGTCATTTACCTTCTTATATGTACATGCATACAGGAATAGAAAAAGACTGTATTGAAAACACCGGAGCATTCCAGACTATAGAATATAAAACTTTTTCTGATCCTGAATACCTGAAGCGTGGTGACATACTTCTGAAATCAGGGCATACGGCTGTAGTATTAACCAACGGCACGAAATGCAACGAAGTAAAAAAGATTGTAACCAAAAGCGAAGTTGATTGCCAGTATAAGGAAGCAAAATATAATACAGCTTTTTATTGTGTTGAGTCGTGTAATATGCGTGATTATCCTTCATTAGACGGACTTATAATGTGCGTATTACCAAAAGGTCACAAAGTCAGGTGCTACGGTTTTTATAATATAGACAGCCGTAATGTACATTGGTTATACGTCGAAACTGAATTAAACGGAATAACCTATTATGGTTTTGTAAGTAAGAAGGTGCTTATATGAGTTTATATCATCATAGCGGTTATTTAAACGTGCCGTGGATTAACGAAATGTGTGATAAGAACGGTATATCGTTTATAGTAATAGTCGGTAACCGTCAGATCGGGAAGACCTACGGCACATTAAAATTTATGCTGGACTCAGATAAACGGTTTATACTTATGCGAAGGACACAAATCGAAGTTGATTTTCTTTGTAATATGTCTTTGAATCCCTTCAGTAAAATTAATCCATTTATAGTAATAAAGAAGGACTCAGAATATACGGCAAGGATTGACGATGATGAAGATGATGAAAGTGTACAGATCGGACTTGTTACATCTTTGAAGGGCATAGCAAAAATAAGAGGTTTTTCCGGTGATATTTTCACCGATCTTGTATTTGATGAGTTTATTCCTGAAAACCATGTAACAAGGATTAAAGACGAAGGTGATGCATTTATTAATGCAGTAATTACTATTTCCGGTAATAGAGAACTGGAAGGAAGACCACCGTTAAGATGTTGGTTGCTTGCCAATGCCAATAACATAAATAATCCGATCTTACAGGCATTGGGTGTGCAGATAAAACTAAACACTCTTATAAATAAAGGTCAGGAATACAGCATATTAAAAGACCGTGGTATTATGCTTATCAATGCACGTGCTGAAAGTATCATCGAAAAAAGAAAACAGACAGCCATAAGCAAGGTCATAGATCAAAATAGCAAGGTCGCAAAAATGGCATTTAAAAACGAGTTTAGCTATAATGATCAGGAGCACATAAAATCGGTTGATCTAAAGAACTACATCCCTAAATGTTCTGTAACAGGTCAGTTTTCTTTATGGAAGTCGAAACAGAATAACACCTATTTTGTCGATGATTACAGGAGGACTTCATTAGAATTTAACGGAAATCAGCGGGGCAAACGTGAATTTCTACGACATTATCCCGAAATAAAAATCCAATATTATAACAATAGATTTTACTTCAAAAACCTTATAATAAAAGAAAATTTTAAATCTTTTATTGACGTACAATAGAATAGATGTTTTAATTATTAGTAGAGACTACAGACCAATGCAAGCCTCGGAAGGGCGGTCAAAACGGGCACGTTATAAAGTAGTCTCTACTTTTCTATTACACATAATTTATTCATGTTATTACCTTGGGATTTAAAACCGTCCTTCCAGTTAGGAGAAATGTTATGGAAGCAAAAGACCTTATCAATCTTGTAAATGCCGGATTTTCTAAAGACGATATTTTAAAGATGTTTCCGGAGACACCACAGGCTCAGACATCACAGGCTCAGACACCACCGGCAAATGATCCAAACACCGAAACAATCAAGAACTTAACTACTCAGGTAACGACACTGACAGAGATCATTAAAACTATGCAGTCGGATGCCATTAAAAACGCCGGAGGCGGTAAACCGGAAACAAAAACATCATTAGATGTTGTTAAAGATTTTTTCGGACAGACTACAAAATAAAGGGAGGTGATCTATTTTTATGGATGTCAGCACTATTACTCAGCTTATTAGTAATGTTGGTTTTCCTATAGTTGCATGTTGGTATTTAGCATGGTCTAATGAAAATCTCAGGAAGACATTAGACGAGAACACAAAAACGATTGAATCCTTAAAGGATTTAATCTATTCTTTACATAGTAAAGACAATACTTAATGGAGGTGTAAATAATGGCAGTAAACAATCTTACTTTTGAACAGTCAGCAACACTGTTAACAGACCTTTACGAACAGGCAACAGGCCAGAAATCTTTGACACCGGTAGACACAGCGACCTTTACAACGGTGGCACAGGCAGTACTGAAAACCGGTTATGATACTGTAATGAACAGTATTTCTCAGGTTCTCAGCCGGACTATTTTTTCTATCAGACCGTATAACGCAAAGTTTAACGGCATTTTTGTTGATTCTGAAAGATGGGGCAACATTACAAGAAAAATCAATTTTGTCGATGGTGACATTGAAGATGATGATCGTGAACCACTTACAGACGGACAGAGTGTTGACCAGTACGTTATCAACAAACCTAAGGTTTTACAGACAAACTTTTATGGTTTTAATAAGTATCAGAGACATATCACAATTTTCAAAGATCAGCTGGACGTGGCGTTTACAGCTCCTGAAGAGTTTGGTCGCTTCATGACCGGAGTTATGCAGAACGTACTGGATCAGCTTGAGCAGATCAAGGAAGCTGAAGCGAGATCATGCCTTGCTAACTTTATTGTCGGTAAAGTAAACGTTGATAACGGTGTTATTAACGTACTTCAGGAATACTACAACGAAACAGGCGTAGAGCTTACACCGGCTACAATGTATCAGGAAACATACTACATTCCATTTATTAAATGGTTTTATGGGTATGTTAACAGACTTACATTAATGCTCGCTGAACGTACAGAGAAGTATCATATTAATGTTACCGATAAAGAAGTCATGAGACATACACCGGCTAATATGCTGAAGGCTTATTTATCCGCTCGCATGATGACTTCTATCGACAGCGTAGCGCTTCCTTCTATCTTCGGTGCTGATCGTCTCAAAATGATTGATTGGGAGGCAGTAAACTATTGGCAGTCTATTGATACACCGGAAAGTGTTTATACAAAAGCAACTGTCCTTCAGTCTGATGGTACACTTCGTACAATGGAAGCAGCCGGAAGGGTTGACAATGTTATCGGTGTACTCTTCGACCGTGATGCACTCGGAATCACTCGCAAATCAGAGTGGACAGCGGAGACACCGTTAAACGCCAGTGGCGGATACAGTAATATCTTCTATCACTTCAGTTATGCAAGCTGGAACGATTTTACTGAAAATTGCCTTGTTCTTGTTGCCGATACAGTAACAACAGCTTAATACTATTACTCGTTTTCTCCTTAATGCCTTGCTATTATCCCACATAGCAGGGCATTTTTAGAAAGAAGGTTTTTTATATGGCTTTTACAGTTAACATAGGTAAAGTTACAAAGAAATTTAACAGCACCTACAGACCTACGACAGAACTTAATAAGACTTTTGAAGTAGTATTAAAAGATTCTTCCAGTGACTACACGCCTACTTTTGTTTTATATAATCCTGATAACACATGGGATTATAACTATTTAGAGTGGGACGGGTGGTTTTACTACATAACTAATGTTATCAGGGATAAAAACCATATGATAACAATTACATGTGATCTTGATTTTCTTGCTACGTTTAAGAGTAATATTGTTAATAGCACTCAGTATGTAGCATATGACGCTACGGCAAATAGTGAACTTATAGACAGCAGATTATCAGTTAAGACAACAACGACTAAACAAGTTAGTTATGGTAATTCTACTTTCTTTGAAACAGGATGTGTTTTAGTCGGTATAGTTGGAACACATAACACCGGTGTATTCGCATTAACACCGGCTCAGGCACGTAGTTTATTAAGTGATATTGCCGATAACTGGCTTGATGATCCTGACATGTTGGAAGTGCCGGACGTTTCAGATTTTTCTAATTGGGATGATGCTATAGGTGTTTTCGTACATAATTTTACCGTTGGTTTACGGCAGTTAATTGCAACCGGTAAAGCACCTGATTGCATAAAGTCATGTATTTATGTTCCGGTGGATGCAAGCAAGTTTTCCGGATCATCAGCTACAGTTTGGTTAGGTGATTATAATACAGGTGTTACCGGTAAATTATTAACAAGTGTAGCGGTAGCAAGCGAAGTTGTAAACGTGTCTATCCCGTGGCAGTTTTCAGACTGGAGAAGAAACGCACCATATACACACGTTTATTTATCTCTTCCATATGTTGGGACTATACAGCTTCCTAATAGTGAGATAATGGACTTATCTTCATTAGGTGTAGAAATACACGTTGCTCAGGATGGAAGTGTTTTCTATAACATTGAAGGTGGCTCAGGTTACGGACGATTAATAAGAACGGGTGCAAATTGCGCTAGTAACTTTATGATAGGTGCTAGTAATATTAATCCATTGGTATCTTCCATTGGTGCCGGATCAGTAGCTGGAGCCGGTATAGGTGCCGCATTAGGAGCAATCAGTAATCCGGCTTCATTAATAGCCGCCGGTACAGCCATTATAGGCGGTACAATTGCGTCAATAACTTCTCTTCCTTCCAGTGCCGGGGGCAGTGGTGGCGGTGCTTACAGTGACAGTGCAATAATATCATGTTTTACTATATGTCATGATACTAATGTTGATCCTTCCAGCGTTTCCGGTTTTATGGGTACACCTACCATGCAAGTTAAAACACTGACAGGATTGACCGGTTATGTAGAGTGTAAATGTGCTAGTGTTGCACTTCCGGCAAGTGATGCTGTAATTAACAAAGTCAATAATGCTTTAAATGGAGGTATTTACATTGAATAAAGATTTTTCTTTTGAAGCAATCAATTTATACAATGGTACACGCTCACCGTCAGGAACTGTAGAGTATGACCTGACAACTGATTATTTTTTCCGGTGCTTGTATCATCGAACGTTGAGTAATTTTACGTTTAACATTCCTTCAGACTGGAATAAAGACTACTTTAAAAATGTGCTTTTCGGTATAGGATTTATTGGAGTAGTAAAAACCGCTAAATATGGTATCATCCCGCAAATATGCAATCCTTACGGCTACGGTCTGTTTTTGCAGCCTACTAATTTAAGAGTTGCTCAGCCACTTGTAACTTTTGATGGTACAATCGGAGTTGATTGTGAACTTATCAAGTTGACACCTGATTATATGGGTATATGCGATATTATTGAGCACTATGCTAATAAACTTTCAAAGTGCTGGACTTCCATTGAAGTAAGTCTAATTAATGCCCGTGTTGGTCTGATCGGACTTCCTAAAAATAAAAGTGCCTCTGAAGCTATGAAGTATATCGTTGAACGACTTACGGCCGGTGAACCGCTTGTTTGTGCCGATAAGATTCTGAAAGATGATCTTGACGAAGGTGAACCACTTTTTACTTATGCAGGAGAACCGGCAAAGAACTATATCACTGATAAGTTGCTTCAGGACTTTACAACGATCTTAAACAGCTTTGATCGTGAAATAGGTATACCGATCATAGATAATAAGAAAGAACGAATGATAACGGATGAAATACCGGCACTACTCGGAGACTCAGCAAGCAGAATTGAAACATGGAAACAGTGCCTTAATGATAGTATAAAGAAGGTAAATAATCTTTTTGGTCTTGATATTTCTTTTAAGGTAAGGAGTGATGAAATAAATGGCAACAATGCGGTTAACAATGATCGGAGCTTATAATTATGATTCAGAGATTTTTACAAATCTTGATATACCTGAAAGTTTAGACCGTGAAACAGTTATAAATAATATACTTCTCAGGTGCGGTGAATCACCATTATTATATGATAATCCGGATTTTATAAAGTTGATGATTGGCACATGGTCAAAGAAGTGGAAACCTTCAATAACACGCATGATAACAGCACTGGAAGAAGAATATAATCCACTTCATAACTTTGACAGGTATGAAAAATCAACTGATAACAGGACGGTAGATCATACTTTTGACAAGACGACAAAGACGGAATATAACAGCACAATTTCAGAAGATAACACTATAGACAATGACGGAACTGTAAAAGGTCAGGATTTGACAGAAAACGAAATAAGTGCATTTAATACTTCAGAGTATCAACCGAACAATAAAACGACTTATAACACGTCTTCCAGCACTTCAAATAAGGTGTCTGAAGACAAGTCACAGAAACATAAAGGTGATGATACTATTACCAGTAATGACAAAGAAATTAACAAAGATGATCTTATTCACGACGGTCATTTATATGGTAATATCGGAACGACAAAATCACAGGAAATGGTATTTGATGAAGTAAATCTCAGAAAAAAGATTAATATATATGATGTCATAGCAGAAATGTTTTATAATGAGTTCTGTATATACGTTTATTAATAGGAGGTGCAAATAAATGTTTAATGAGTATCCTTACAGGAATTTAACCGATGTTAACCTTGATTACATCCTGAAACACATCAAAGACCTTGCAACAAACCTTCAGGATTTTATCAAGCTGAATACTATCAAGTATGCAGACCCAATTGACTGGAATATTTCAAAACAGTATGAAGCTAACACCGTAGTTGTTAATGATTTTACCGGTGTTGCTTATCTTTCTACTAAGCCGGTGCCGTCCGGTGTTGATGTAACCAATACAGAATACTGGACACCAATATTTACATTGGATTTTGTTAATCTTAACAAAAATATCACACTCAGGAACGATGAAAACAATAACAACGCAACTTTTGCAAGTGCCACCGGTGATTGGCTTATAGTAGGTGGACAGCTTTACAAAGTCATTCAGGATATTGCCCTTCATACGGCTTATATAGTTGGATATAATATTCAGGTATACAGTGTTGAACTGTTTGTAAAAGACTATCTTAATCAGGTGCTTAATCTGATTGGTGATTTAGACGATCTTACTACTTCAGACAAAACAAGTGTTGTTAATGCGATTAACAGTGTTTTATCTGACCTTAACACTAAGATCGGAGATCTTCAGGACTTGGACACTTCAGATAAGACAAGTATTGTTAATGCGATTAACAGTGTTTTATCTGACCTTAACACTAAGATCGGAGATCTTCAGGAGCTGGACACAGAAGATAAGACAAGTGTTGTTAATGCGATTAACAGTGTTTTATCTGACCTTAACACTAAGATCGGAGACCTTCGGGAGCTGGACACAGAAGATAAGACAAGTCTTGTTAATGCGATTAATGAGGTGTTTAATCAGGAGGTAGATTTACATTATATAACACCACAAATGTTTGGAGCTGTGGGCGATGGTGTGACAGATGATACAACAGCATTTCAGGATGCTATTAATTCAATCCCTGACGGTGGAATGATTTTTATTCCAATGGGTAAATATATCATCGGTAATCTTACTTACACCTATAAAATAGAATTTGCCGGTGCTGGAATGGGTAAAACAATTCTAAAACATAATACAACCGGTACAATGTTTACCAATTTAACCAATCACGCGCTCTTTTCTATTCATGATATGAGTATAGAGGGATTTGATGATGGTGGTGTTATTCAAAATGACACATGTATTGAAATTTTAGAAAATACGGCCGGAAATGATGCAAATGATAATTACATGTTGGACATTGTACCACCTACACCACATGCTCAGGCAAAATATAACCATTTCTATAATCTTTTTATTACAAGATTTGGCACGGCTATATTTAACTTTTATTACAATTTTTATACTGTTATGGAAAACATAAACATCTATGATTGTAATATTGGTTTACGAAATGTTAATACCGATTCAATGTTTTCAAAAATCACCATTGAAAATTGTCATGAATATGGATTATGGGAGTCAGGCTCAGCCAATAAATGGTCAGACGTGAAAGTTACATGGTGTCAGTCTAACAATGTACAATTCGGAGCGATTTATATTTCAGGAAATAATAATTCAATGGCTAATATCGAAGCACAGGAAAACCACCATAACGGTTTTTGTATTACCGGACAGTTTAACCAGCTTACTAATTGTGTTTCAGATGGCAATAATTACGCAAATGATGTTGGTGATAATTACGGTTTTTATATTGAAAAAATTAATTTTCTGAAGAATTGCATAGTTACATCACGTTTAACAGGTAACACCGTACCGGCATATATTATTGATACATCTGACATTGGTGAATATGATATAAAAACACCTACTAATATTTCAGGGTCTAATATCGACACATTGTCCGATTTTACCAAAAATATATCGATTTATGTTGAAAATTCGGCTACTGAAATAACAATAGAAGGCTCGCTAATTTATGGGCGCTATCTTGCGATGATTCATGGAATGGCTACAAATGGATCTGATGTGATTAATAATCTCATTCATATCAATTGTTATGGTGGTACAGCCGCAAGCATTGTAAATGCCGGTGGTAGTAGGAATTTTACATTAAACTCAATTACAGAAACCAACGGACGTGTAACACTTAAAATAAGCGGTATGATTAATAACACATTCAATCAGTTTACTGTCTCAGGTCTTACCAATGTTAAAATTTATTAAATTTTAATTTTATGCAACTTGCCCAAAAAGCGAGTTGCATTTTTATTTGGTAATTTGTGCTTGACAAATCGAATTTGTGCATAGTGTACAAAATGTATAGATTGTAAGCTCTTACATTTGTGCAAAGTGTACAAAATTAGATCAGTGCTGCATG
>JAEIGA010011880.1_pt1 | contig 13202 bp, 8 predicted proteins | sample 9270691 | NCBI WGS metagenome assembly JAEIGA01 (sample SAMN17057246, study PRJNA624740) | gut metagenome | biome: biome; isolation source: fecal sample | host: Bos grunniens | place: China: Xizang | collected 2019 | reverse complement strand
TGTTGATAGTTTTAAATATTATATTGATTGCTTTGTTGTCAGTCTTGGTATTTTATATTATTAAATCTAATAATATTTCTATTAAAGGAATATTTAAAAAAGATATTAAACACAAGAGTGATAAAATCGAAAAAATTGAAGAAGTAATCGAAATAAATAATGAAAATAATTTAGAACAAGAAAGAGTATTTATTGGTAGATTTGTTACAGACGAAGAATATCAACAAATGGTGAAAAGTAGGAGAGGTAACATATCCGTTTTAATGGAAGAACTAAATAATGAATATGAACATTTAAAGGAATTAAGTAAATGAAGGAACAACAGAAGGAAATAATACGAGATAGTATTTCAGATTTATTAATGGAGAATGATATAGATTTATCCAGTGATATTTCGGATAACACATTGACATTTCAAAAAGCACAAACTATAAGTTATTATGATGGTGGTGCTTTAACGAAGGCAAAGGGAAAGGCGGAAAAAGTAATGAATACTTTGCTTAAATTGTATATGTCGGATGGTTTTATTAGTAAGTCTGAATATGTTCAAGCAAAGGTTAATTTAGATTCTATGACACTTGGAAAGATAATGAATCAGATGGAGGTGTCTGAGGCGGCTATTCAAGTGTTAATGGATAATATACAAATGGGTGATGTTAATCCTAAATTGTTTGATGCGTTGGGTAATTTACAAAGAACATTTATTGATCTTGTAAAGACACAAACTGCATATATAGAAAATGCTGAAATAGAGTATAGAAAAATTGCACAAGAGAAAGAAATTTCACCAGATGATGTTATTGAAAAAGAAAGTAAAAATGAAATTTCTACTGGTGGATTAAAGTCTAGTAATCAAAGAGAATTGATGCAGTTGATTAGAAATACTGTTGATTCAAATAAATAATTTTAATTTAAATGGCTAGAGGATATAATATTGGAACAGAATGTTATGCATTATTAACATCGGTTTATGATGCTGAAATGTTGTTGCCTGTTAAAGTTGTTTTGCTTGAAAAATATAGTATTCATGATAGAATTACTTATAAAGTAAAGATAAGGGAAATATTTGAAAGCAATTTTGAATTATTGAAAGAACATCTTGCTGGATTTAAAGTTTCTGCTAATTTAAAATCGGAGGTAAAAGTTGTTTTGATTAAAAGGAGCGATTTAGAAACAGTTAAAGAAATATCTGGATTGATGGAATTCATTAAAGACAAAGAGTTCTTTTTAGAAGAAAACTATATTACATTAGATAAAGATGGTTTGTATGATTTGTATGATAGATTTGTTAAGTATTTGATTAATTATCATTACAAGCGTTTATATCAAATTATGAGTAGAAGTTTTCTTGCCAATAGACCAGTTTTTGAAAATCAGAAAGAAATGTTTAAAAGAAGGGTTAATAAGATTGGTTTTGGTGATATGTTTGAGAAATATAATTTAAAAATAGATATATAAAATGGAAAATTTAATTTTAGAAGGTGGTTCTGCCGTAAATGGTAGACGAATTTTACAAAGTGAGGTTCCAACAATTATAGAAAAAGTTGATGAAATTCTATCTGGTCTTGGTTTGGTTAAAGGTGAAGATTGGGATTTAGTTGGTTCTGCTGGTAAGAAAAAGGCAGAGGATACTTCTGGAGATATAGATATCTGTATAAAGAAAGATAGAATGAAAGAAGTTCTTGGAAGTGGTGATGGTGCAAAAGATGTTTATAATGATCTTGCTAATCATCTTGAAAGTTTGGGATATGATAGATATGCTGTTCAAACTGGGTTTAGCCAAGTTAGTTTTGGTATGCCAATTAATGATGTAGATGATTTAGTTCAAGTTGATTTTATATTAGTTAGAAATTTGGAATGGAGTAAATTTACACAATCATCCCCAGATTATACAAAGGATGAAAGTAAGTATAAAGGACATGTAAGAAATGTTCTTATGATGTGTATTGTAAAATATTGCTTTAAGAGAACGACAAAACGAGTGACTTTAGAAGATGATACTGTTGTTGATGGCGAAACAGAGAATTTTGTAATTAGACTTACTGATGGATTGTATAAAACAAGAAAGCATAATTTTGGTAAGAATTTTGATACTATTGTTAAGACTCGAACTTTGATGCATGAATATGATGAGTTAATTACAGATACACCACAAGGTTTAATTGATTTATTATTTAATGATGGGACATTAGATGATTTTCTTTCTTTCGAAACATTATATGATGCATTTATGTCTGATAGATTTAAATTTCCAGAGAATAGAGAAAGAATATTGGTTGGATATGTAATGTCTTTAGATGGTCAGGGTATAGATATTCCAATAGAAATTCCACAAGAATATGTAGATGAAGCAAGAGAAAAAGAAAGACTCGCAAAAGAACGTGAAGAATACGAAAAGGAGAATAAAATAAATAGAAGAGGTAAAAAGATTAAGCACATTGAAACATTTGAAAGTTATGCTGGTAGAAATAATGAATTAAAAAACATTATCTCATTTGATAAGTTTATTCTTGAAAATTAAATATGAGGAGGTCAATCGACCTCCTTTTTTCATAAATAATTTATATAATGTTTTCATAGCAATGACTTCTAATGTATTAGAATATAATAATATAAAACAAATTTTAGGTTTTACTGCAAATATAGGTGGTGAAACAAATTCTGTTTATTTTGATAAGGAGTTTAGATATTCACCAGATGGTATATTATGGAGCGATTATAAACAACTTACAAATGAAAATTTATCAAATATAAATGTATATGATGGAAAGATTTATTTACAATATAGATTTACACAAGTTGGTAATGGAAATCTTTCTATAAATAACATCAGTCTTGATGTTGATTATGGTAATGAAGTTAATTCTGTTATTCCAGAATGTTTTTGGAATAATAATGTTGTAGATAATAGTTCTAAAATTGTTTTCAACACAGGTTCAAATAGTATATTTAATCCTTATGCGTTAGGTCAAGGTGTTCAAATGTATAATCAATTGAGTTCTTTGGTTTCAAGTATGTTTGGATTTTGTGTTCTTTATTTTAAGACTGAAGCAAATGCGAGAACAAAAGATGTTGTGTTGAAGGAATATTCTATTGAGAAAGTTATTGCAAAGGATAATGTTAAAATACTTATACCAGACAACCAGTTGCCAACCAGAGAGTTACAGTTTAATTCTATGATGTTAGATATGCCTGTTCAATTTGAAGTACATGTTGTAAAATCTGAATTTCAGAAGGCTTTTGGTAAAGATTCACATCCAGACCCACACGATTATTTGTATTTATCAAATTATGTAAATAAGATGTATATGATAGATAGTGTGAGTGATCCAGATGATTTTGGATATGCTGCTTCTTATTGGAGAGTTAGTCTTGTTCCTTATCAAGAGTTCTCTTCGGTTCAATTTGAAAATGATAGTTTAATGGAAGATACAGAATCATTAATCTTTTCAGCAGAAGGAAAATTCGGAGAAGAAGTTCAAGAAGAGTTTGAAGATGTAAGAAAAGATAATCAGTTGAATGATATGGGTGATTTTGGTGAAGGACAAGATTTCTTAAGAGAGTGTCTTGAACCAAATCTACGAATTAATGCAGAAAATATTTATAATAAATGGACAGTTGTTTCTAAACAACATTATAATCTTTCTACAATTGAAAGTGGTAGTAAAGTTGTGAGATATCGATATAAAGATAGTTTTACAAATAAAGATGAGCGTATGATTACTTTCTGGTTTAGACCAAAAAATATGAATAAGTGTGTTTCTGAAAATATTCTTTTAACGGAAATATCAGAAAGCAAAAATGGAATAAAAGTTGGTGTTCAAAAATGGAGTAATCTTTTACAAGTTGGTAATTATGTAAAACTTACAAGAACTGGTTCTGCTAATGGATGTAGAAAGATAATTGACATAAACAAGAATAAAAGTTATATTGTTGTAGAAGGAAAATATGATATTAGAGCAAGAGTTATGAATTGTGCAAAACTTGTTGCATACGGTGTAAATACATCTTTCTATATTGGGGATTCTTTTAGTATCGAGAATAACTATAATTCTATATCATTAAATATTGGAGAGAAACATTTTGATTTTACTTTTGATAATTTTGAAAAGTTTGAAAATAAATGGTATGCTGTTGTAATAGGGTTGAATAAGGGTGTGTCTAATGTGTGGTTATATGATTTGGTTGGATCAGATAAGAAGGAGAATATAAAATCGGAATTAAAATTGATATCTTGTTCTTCAAAAGAGATTGGTAAATTTGAAGTGTTTGGTAGTGAATGTGGATTATTATCTTGCGATATAGATTTGACCAATTTTAGATTATGGGATAAGATATGTGAGCAAGAATTACATGATGTAATATTGAGTCAATATGTTGTAGATGACAGTCATAATACATTGATTGTTGATAATGCGCAACAAGAATTGTTATTAAATTATAAGTGGAGTTAATATTATGGAATTAATTACAAAAGCAGGGCGTAAGGCAATTAAAAAAATGGCACAGATTTCACAATGTGCTAGGGCGTTGAAATTAATGCCATCATCAGAAGATTTTGCATTAAGACTTATTGGAGATATGAAAATTATCACCAATATGATGAATCGTATATCTACACGAATAGAAGATATATTGGATAGATATTCTAATATACCTGGTGAGTTTTTACTTAAAGGGTTTGATGAAATATTAAAAAAACTTGATGATATAAATGATTATGCAAAGTTTGCAATCAAGGAGACTTCTGATGTTATGTCAAATACGGTGAAGAGTGCTCAAGAAGCAACGGAGGCTTTGGGAAGCGCAGTGTCTACAACAACATCTGCAACTTTACAGATTGGTGGTGGATTATCATATGGTGCCGTAGCGATGAGCGCAAATATAAAATTGGCTATGACAGGTAATGGTAGAAGAAGAATGACAAATGATGTTGTTCAAGATGCTATGAATGGAGAGGTTCCAATGGATAAAATGGGTGAAGAATTTGAAAAACGAATAGATAAAGAAGTTGGTAATATTGATAATGTTGCTGATTCTATAAGAGACTGGACAGAAAGCGCAGCAACAAAAACAACAGAGTCTATAGATGGTTTTTTTGAAAAATCTGGAAATGGAATTGACAGTGCTCTCTCATGGATTGATGAAACAAAAAATAAAGCGAATGAGGCTGTTGATGACAGTGTTGGTGTTTTAATAGAAAAGGTTGAGAATGCAAAAAGAGAGGTTGAAGAAAAAATTGAAACTGTAAGGAGAGTTTTTGAAAATCTTACTAAAAATTTTGATGAAGCATTTGGATTCATTAATGGAAAGAATTTTGCAGAAGAAACATTTAGAAATGCGTCTAATACCGCTTATGAAAAAATGGACGGTCCTGTGTTTGACGCTGTTGGTGAAGTAACAGGAGAAATAGCAGATTTTATTAAAAATTTTAATATAGGAAAAGTTGTGACTGCTATCGGTGGTCTTGTTATTGGTGCTGGTTCTGCAACATTAACTATGGATTTGTTGCCAAGTATTGATGTGGATAGAATGTTGAAAGATATTATTGGTGGTGTTGATACTTATCGCGAAGATAAGATGATAGAATTATATTATAATAAGTATAATGAAAATTCACCAGATGGTATAGTGGATTTAGTTGATATTCCAGATGTTGTTTGGAGATTAAGTAAAGATGATTTAGAAAAATATAATGCTAAAGGTTATGAAGAATATTTAAACTCTTTTGCAGAAGTAAATAATATTGAGAGGTCTGAAATATTAGAAAATCTTCAGAATGCTAAAACCGCTTCTCAAATCGCAAAAGTCACCAAAGAGAATAGAGAAAAAATGAAAGAAAATAAGACTGCTTTGAAAGCCATGCGAAAAGTTCGTAGAGATGCTATAAAAGCAAAGCAGATAGAAAGATATAAAGGATTTTTAAAAATAGAACTTGATTATTTAAAAAGAGAGTGTCTGAATATGAAAACGTCAATAAAGAATGATTGGGATTGTATGATGACTCAATATAAAACAGCAATTAATGAAATAACAAAATTCTTTAGTAAAGAAGGATGTGGCGGAAGTGAAATAATAGATAAATGCTGTGATAGAATTAATGACGATGCGGAACAGATTGTCGAGTTGTGTAAAAATATAACTGTGGAATTAACAAGTGCAATATCAAAAATCCCAACACCATATGCAATAGGAACTTGTGTTGACATGCCAGTTCATAAAATATTAGCGTTTTTTATGGATTTAAAGATTATTATAACGTTTTTAAAAAATCTTATACGATTAGGTATAGACATTATTTCACAATTGACAATTTTAGCAAAACTTATTTTCAATGGATTTCAAAGTTTGAAAGAAATTATGGACACTTTGAAAAAACTTATTGGTGTAGATAAGATATTAAATATGATAGAATTCTTGATAGAATTGTTTAGACCAAAAATAATTGATGCTAAAATATTGTTGGAAAACGGGTTGTCTCCAGTTTATTATAATGAAACTGAAGATTACGAAAAAAGAGTTGAAGCAATGGAGAGTCTTCTTACGGATGAGGACAAAGAAGGAAACGAAATTGACGGAGGAGAAGTTGAGAAATTTAGATATACTGATGACATTTATGGTAAAAAATATAGTGATGAATTTGGCGGAGGAACATTTAATGATGATAAAATAGAAGAGTTTTTAGAAGAACTTGAAGCAAAGGGAGAAAGAGAAATTGTTGCATATCGATCGCCTATATTAAATGCAGATGGTGATGATTTTGCTGGTTGGATATTTTATCACGCAGATGCATATGATGATATGAATAAAGGTTGGAGTAAAAATAAAAAAAGAAGAAGGAATAAAGTTATTAAAAAAGCATCAAAAAAGAATAAGATGTTTGCTGGTAAATTAGTTGGTGGTGTTGCTCAATTGAAAAAGAATAAGAGTTTTGGACATTACGATGCAAGTGGAGATTATATTAGAAATAGCGTAACAGGTTTTGATGCTTATTATTGGTACACCAAATGGACAAATGATCCAACAGATTGTACACCAGATTTAAATAATAGAGAGATAATATATGATGGCGAAGGCAATCCTATTGGAACTAAAGTTTTTAATGATAATGTTGTAGTTCCAATTCAAACAACAGCAAACGGTAGTTTAGTTGAATTGGCTGACGGAAGAAGAGTGTTTGTCGAAGGTAAGATTGTTCGCAGTGGTGATTATGTAAATGTTAATGGTGTTAAGTATAAAGTAAAATAGTTAATAATTAATAACCAAATATATAGGTTTCTCATAAATAACTTATATATTTGGTTTCTTTTTTATGGTTAGTGTATCTGGCGATATAATAGATAAAATCATTAAAATAGTTAAAGATGGTGGTGGTGAAGTCTTCGAACGAGAAGGTTACATCAACTTTTTTGGTGTGCGCAATAACGAAACAAATGATACATTTAACGATACTCTTTACATATATTGGAAAGATGTTAAAGAAGGTAAATTTAAATGTGTTAAAACAAAAGGTTTTACAACAAAACCAGGTAAAAAATCTGTTTTAAATGAAAATGGAAAAGTTAACCCAAGAGGTGTAGCTATTGTAAAAGAAGGATGGTATCCAGATGTTTGGCATCATGGAAAACATGGTGGTAAATATGATGCACTTAGACAGGATTTAGGTGTTACAAGACCTATAACTATTACAAGAGATAAAACTCAATTTAAAAGAAATGATGGTGAGTATGAATTGAGAATTATTTCTGATACGACAGAAACAGGATATCCATACACAAATATGCATAGATGTGGAACACCACAAGGTAATAACGTAAATGGTTGGTCAGAAGGCTGTCAAGTGTTTAAGTATAAGTCAGAATTTGATGAGATGCTAAAAATGGCTAACAGTGCCACTAATAAAGGACAAAGCACATTTAGTTATTTTTTGACAAATAAAACAATATTAGATGCGGCGCTCGCTTCAAATAATGATTTTGGTGATACAACAGTGTATAATAATGAACAAAACTATGTCGATAGTGGTAAAAAATCAGATAATGGAACAAATTCATTATATACAAATAATGTTCAAAATCTTGGAGTGTCGATATCGGAAGATGTTGATAAAGACAAGTATGAAGAAAAAGCAAAAGAAACCAAGAGGGATAAAGATGGAACATCAAATTCATTTGGAACAAAAGTTATTTTTGGAGAAGTCTTTCCAAACGACGATAATAATAGATATATAGACATGTTGTCTGAAGATATCAGTATTATTCAATATTCTAATCCTTCTTTAAAAGTGGATGAATTAAATATTTCAGATATAAATTATGCAACAATGGGTGTGATTCCAGATAGAATATCATATCATGTTCCAGTTGTATTTATTAATAATTTTATGATTCCACAAACTAATATTACGAATTTTTGTTTGGATTATTCTTCGTTTATGCCACAAGTTATGGTTGAATTTGTTGATATGAAAAATAATATGTTATCAACAAACGTTCCAAAGCCAGGTTCTTATATTAAAGTTTTAATAGGTGGATATGGTGATGAGAATTATTATAAACCGATAAGACAAGATTTTGTTATTACAAATATAAATAAAACAAATAGAACAGGTGGTGAGTATCAGAATTATAGAAACTCTGGTAATCCAATAAAATATAAACTTACTGGAATCTTAAATGTTCCATTGGCTTTTAGAAAGATGCCTTGGAGTTCATCTAAAATAAATTCCAGACAGGCTATGTTTAATATTTCAAATGCTGTTGGTCTTGGTTTCGCAACAAATTTTGAAATAAATAGCGATGTTGATGTAATGCGATGGATAAATACACAAAATCGTTCGTATTGCGATTTTATGAAGGAAATAACGCAACATGCTTGCTATAGTCCTTATACATTTTTTACTTCATTTATTGATCAATATTATGTTTTAAATTATGTTGAATGTAGAAGATTATTATCTCATGGTGGTGATAAAACAGATTTACCACAGATGATTTATAATTGTATATTGCCAGACATGGAAAAGAAAAAAACAGATATTCCAGATGAAAATTTAAATAGTGGAGAGCAAAGGGTTAGTTATTATTTTTTAACAAATGGTGAAGAATTTAAGGGGTGGACAAATTATATAGAAGAATATTATGAATTAAATGATGGATATTCATTAATGACAGATGGTTGTAGTAAGGTTTTAACATATTCTGATAAATGTGGTATTTCAAATATAACATCGAAAAATTATAAATTTCTTTTTACACCAATAGATAATATAAAAAGAGATGATAGTAGAAATATAATGTTGTTACCAGAACAGGTCGAATATGATACACATATACCTTTAAATTTAATGCAAACAACAAATTCTACATATTTCGATAGCAAAAATTTATATGATAATCCAGCAGCATCGGAATCAAGAATAGATTTGGGAGAGGTTGATACATCAAATACTTATCCATTATATTATTATGCTTCTGTCCAAAATGATTTTCAAATGAAGAATTTAAAAAAATGTGGTTTGTCTGTTAGATTACAAAATTATAATCCATCAATAACAAGATATAGTAGAATTTGGGTGGATATATATGATATGAATATAAATTCTTTATCTGAAATGAGAAAAAATCCTATGGTTGATGATATGGTAGAGTCTCAAGTTAAAGATTATTTGAAAGAAAAAAATGATAATATTATATCGTTTGATGAAGAGGTCAAAAAAGATAATGAATACAGAGTGTATAATAGATCTTTATCTGGGTGGTATGTTGTTACAGATATGAAAATATCATATAATACGGTAAAAGATTTTAAGGGAGTTACATATAAAAAATTACAAACACAACTTATATTAAATAGAATAGATTATAAACCATCGTTCAAATCGGAATACGAGATTGCAAAAAAAGCAATTGAAAAATATAGATATGATAATCTTTCTGAAAGTATAATGTGTGCAGGAGACACAATGTAATAAAAGATAAAGCGTTATGGCAAACAATGAAAATATTGATTTAGGTAGAAGGTTTTTTACAAATACGTATGTTACTGGTAGTGGTAGACATAATTATTTGAGAATTGACGAATTAGAAGATCCATTATTTACAAGTTTTACTTTTGATATAGATTACGTTTCGTCACCGTTGTTTTATACTATAAATAATGATGATTATGGATATCCTAATGTTGAAGGTATGTCTGATAAAATAGAAAATGTGTTGGGGATTATGTATGGAGATAAAATGGGCAAAGATGAAGGATATGACATACTTCCAGCATTGAGTGCTAGTATTTTAGATGGTAATAAATTAGGATTTGGACTTCAACAGAATGTTTATATGGATACACCATTATATGGTGCTGTTGAGTATATATATATGGTTGATAAAAGAAATGGCGGAACAAATCAAAACGACGCGAGATTTGATAGCAATATGTTTAATAACACTGGTGGAAATCCAAATGAACTAAATGATTATAAACTTGGCTCATCTGTTAAAGAGATTATTAATGATAGTGATAGAATATGGGCTGAAAGAAATGAGGAAATGAGCGCTCAACAAGTTGATGAGTGTAATAAAATTTTGGGTTATGGAGATCCAGAAGATTCGGATTATATACCTGGTGACCAAGATGTTATAAATGAACATAATGCAAATAAGCAAGCGTTAGATACAGCAACGAAAGAATTGGATGTTGTTAGAGCGTCTGTTGATGGTGTAACTGGCGAATTTACAGAAGGTGAATTGCAAAATAAAGTTAATGAATATAAGAAAAAAATAGATGGTTTTGATCAACTAAAAAAAGATATTGTTGCTTGGGCAAATAGTATATTGACAAAATATCAAAATAGAGGAACTTCTATATATACAGAAAATAGATGTGTTCTGAAAATAGCATCATATTACGATATTAATGAAAATAATAAAGACACATATATTGAAAAATTAAAAAAAGAGTTTGGGGATAATTTTGCCGAAAATATGCTTTTCTCTGGGGAAAATTCATATGTTTCTAATTTTAACAAGTTGTATGAGGAACTTTTTAATGGTTTTTTAGAAAAAGATGGAAGTATAGCAAATATAAAAAAACAAAATGTTATAAGTAAATTTTCTGATAAACTTAAACAATATGGTTTAATTAAAGATGGTAGCAACACATTTGAAGGAGATATTAAGGTTTATGAATCTATTACTCCACCAGATTGGGCTATGATTTTTAATTCACATATATCTTATTTTTCAGAAAACGCAGATAATTACAGCAATGTTGATGAAAGAATTAAGTCTATAATGTCATATCAATGTGATTTTGAATCGTCGTTTGATAAAGAATTCACACCAGTTGATATTCAAAACGCAGAGAATATGAAAGGTAAGTATGAAGTTGCATTGGATAATATTAGGTCAGAATTATATGGATGTGATGAAACTGGTGAGGTTTGTGATAGAAACAATCCAAGTCCTGATAGCAAGTATGGTAAATATCTTGAAGCAAAAGAAATATATGAAAATGATGATTATTCACAAGCAGAGAAAGCAAGAGCATTGGCCCAATCAGAACAGATTACAATGAATGATATGTTATCTACTTATTATGATAATCAAAATTTGATGGATAATAATTATAATGATGCTATACAAAATGGTATTCAACCATATGAGGTTAATAGAAATAAATCTGTTGTTGTCTCACAAACGGTTTTGGATATGCTTGGATTTATAAAAGGTATGAAAAACATGACAATAAATTATCCATATATAATTCAAGGAATAACAGGATTAGATACGGCATATAATAAGAATTATGGTATAAAAGACCCATATTTAGGTTCTGGTGAAGATAAGATAACATTAACATGTTTGGAGTCATTGGATTTGAGGGTATCGTCTATGTTTAACAGATACTTTAACGCCGTGTATGATAGACAATACAGAAGAGAACGAGTCCCAGTTAATTTGAGAAGATTCAATTGTTCTATATATGTTCATGATGTGAGAAATTTTGTTGCAAGAATGAGATTGAATGAGAAAGGAGAATTTAGAACGACGTATAATAGATTACTTGAATTAACAGATATGTATTATAGTGTGATTGAATTTAGATTTTTCGATTGTGAAATTGTTCCAGAAGAAACTGGTAATATATTCAATAATATATCTAATGAAGCGCCTTCTGAAATGACAAAAACTAATTTTACATTTACATATGGAAACTGTGTTGTTAATTTTGTTCCACAATCTGAAGTTGCAGCGTATAATGCTATAAATAAGTAAAATAAAAAGTCAGGGTTATAACCCTGACTTTTTTAAAATTTAGGAATATCTATTTTTGGCATATTTGGCATTTGAGGTATTTTTGACATATAATTTTGTGCAGATCTCATTATTCTGTCTGGAGAATAATTTGAATAGTCTACGCCATTCTCTTCATTTTCTTTTTCTTCCGCCTCTCTACGCTCTTCAAGAATCTTTGAATATGTTTCTAATACATTCTGAAACTCATAAAATAACATTCCCATAATTGTATCATATTGCATATGGAGTTTTTCCATAGCGATGACAATATTATTATAATAATTCGTCTCCGAAATCTGAAACTGTTGGAACAAAAAGCGATTTATATCCGTCGGGAAAGGAAATTGGTACGGTTATTTCACCCCCGCAGGTTTCACACCTGTCTTTAATTTCAAATTCTATTCCAATGTTTATTTTTTCAATAAGACGATAAACCAAAGCAAATTTTTCTGTTGACCAAGCGGATAATTCACCTAAAATATTGAAAATTGATTGGTTATTCAACCTTCTCCAATCTCCAATCAAATATTGTAAAATTTCTGTTAGAGAAGCATCTACTTTCTTTTCTTCTTTCATTTGATCAACCATCCAGTTTGTAATAATACTCGTTACTCCGATTGTTGGTGGGAATAGTGTTATTATACCATGTGACTTTGTTTTAACGTGATAGCACTTATCAACGCTATCGTAATATTTTTCAAGTTCTGGTGATGGTATTGTAAAGTTCAATTTTGTTGAATTGAAAACTACAGTTTCTTGTGGTTTACATCCGTATGTTTCACAAGCGTTTGATGGAACTGGAAGTTTAATCGAACTCATACCATCCAAGAATGTAATTTCTCTAATCTTTAAAATTAGAACAATTCTATCCGCTGTCAATAAATCTCTGTAACTACCAGGAATATTGCC
>JAEIGA010011879.1_pt1 | contig 13203 bp, 9 predicted proteins | sample 9270691 | NCBI WGS metagenome assembly JAEIGA01 (sample SAMN17057246, study PRJNA624740) | gut metagenome | biome: biome; isolation source: fecal sample | host: Bos grunniens | place: China: Xizang | collected 2019 | reverse complement strand
GATGGAATCAAGGTGTGAGTTGAGTTTCTCACACATCTTAGCCACCTGTGCATTGGACTCTGCCTTAACGGCTGCGAGCTGCTCTGCCTCTTTGCCTGAGAGGATAACAGGATACTTCAAACCCTTGCCGCTGAGATATGTGCGGCCAGGATTGTTAGGGTCGTTAACCCTTACACCTGCAATCTGGTCCTCTACATTGAGAGAGATGAACTCTATATTGAAAAGAGGGAAGAGGTGGCGTTTGCCACACTCTTCGCTCCATTCCTTATATCCGTCAAGTGAATAAAAATCATTGATGCCGACAACCTTTACACCTTCAGCTGCAGCCATGTCAAGTGCCTGGCAGACACCGTCAAATGCGCTGAATGAATATGGTGTATGTAGGTGGGCGTTGACGTCTACAATCTTCATATTAGATACCCTTCTTAGCTCTGATAATCTGCTGAGCAGCTGTCATGTTGCATACTGGAGTGTAATCCTTGAGAGGAACCATCTTCTCGTTGATTGCATCAAGGAACCACTCTGGCTGAGGGAAGAATGCATCCTCAAGCTCGTGACAAGGGGTGATCCAGTTGCGAGAACCGAGCACCACTGGAGCTGCATCGAGGTAGTCAAACGCCATATCAGCGATATTAGTAGCGAGGTCATTGAGGAATGAACCACGTGCAGAAGCGTCACCAGCGATGATGATGCGGCCGGTCTTCTTAACAGACTCAAGCACCTTCTCGTAGTTGAATGGCACGAGTGAACGAGCATCGATAACCTCTGCCTCCATGCCATACTTCTCCTTGAGCATATCAGCTGCCTTGAGTGCGCGATAGAGGGTTGCACCGATAGTGAGGAATGTAACATCCTTACCAACTCTCTTAACATCTGGCTCACCCATAGGGATTTCATAGTACTCAGTAGGTACACCACCCTCATGGAACTGCTCGCCGATCTCGTAGATTCTCTGGCTCTCAAAGAAGATAACTGGGTCAGTGCCCTGGAGAGCTGAGTTCATGAGACCCTTAGCGTCATAAGGAGTTACAGGGAATACAACCTTGAGGCCTGGGATGTGTGTACAGAGTGAAGTCCAGTCCTGAGAGTGCTGTGCACCATACTTAGAACCTACAGATACTCTGACAACAACCGGCATCTTGAGGATGTTACCTGACATTGCCTGCCACTTAGGAAGCTGGTTGAAGATCTCATCACCGCAGCAACCGAGGAAGTCGCAGTACATGATCTCAGGGATTACACGACCACCGCACATTGCATAACCGATAGCTGTACCGATGATAGCAGCCTCAGCGATTGGTGAGTTGAAGAGACGGTGATATGGAAGAGCCTCTGTGAGTCCGCGATATACGGCAAATGCTCCACCCCACTCACGGTTCTCCTCACCATAGGCGATGAGAGTTGAATCCTTATAGAAACGATCAGCGATAGCCTCAAACAAAGCGTCGCGGATACCAAATGTCTTCATCTTGCTGACTGGCTTGCCGTTCTTGTCAACATAGAATCTCTCCTTACCAGCAAGCTGCTTAACTCTTGGGTTGTCCTCAAGAGGCATGAGTACATCTGGCTGAGCGTCACCAAGTGAGTCAATGCTCTGGTTAGAGAACATCATCTCGCCGAGAAGCTCGTTATTGGTCTTGAGGTCCATGCGAGGAGAAAGCTCTTCATCAATTGCAAGCTTGTAGCAATCAAATGTGAGATCCTTAACCTGCTGCTGGATAGCATCAAGAGTAGCCTGATCAGCAACACCAGCCTCGATGAGCTTGTTGCCAAATGCTACGATACAATCCTCTTTCTCCCAAGCCTTGATTTCCTCAGGTGTACGATATGATGACTGGTCTGAAGGTGAGTGTCCGCTGTAACGGTATGTAACTACATCGAGGAGAGCTGGACCCTGTTTAGCCTCGAGGAGAGCCTTCTTTCTGCGGAATGCATCGATAACTGCGAGTGGGTTGTAACCATCTACGCGCTCAGCGTGCATTGCATCTGGTTTGAAACCGGCACCAAGTCTTGCAGGGAATGTGTAACCCATAGTTTCACCACGAGTCTGGCCACCCATCGCATACTGGTTGTTCATCACGTTGATGAGAACTGGGAGACCACCCTTCATATCACCTTCCCAAAGAGTATTGAACTGGTCCATTGAAGCAAAGGTCATACCCTCAAGTACCGGACCACGAGCCATAGAACCATCACCAAGGTTGGCAACTACGATACCCTTCTTGCGGTTAACTTTCTTGTAGAGAGCAGCACCCACAGCGATAGAACCTGAACCACCCACGATAGCGTTGTTAGGGTAGATACCAAATGGTGTAAAGAATGTGTGCATTGAGCCACCGAGACCCTTATTGAAACCGGTTGTACGGGCAAAGATCTCAGCCATAGCACCATAAAGGAGGAATCTCTTACCGAGCTCCTTAGTTGAGCCCTCGAAGCCCTTCTTTGCTACTGCTACAGTTGCACCATCCCAGAACTCGTTCATTACCTTCTCAAGCTCCTCGTCAGAGAGGATTTCGATAGAACGAAGACCCTTTGCAAGGATCTCACCGTGTGAACGGTGTGAACCGAAGATATAGTCATCAGTATCGAGAGCATAGGCCATACCCACAGCTGCTGCTTCCTGACCTGCAGAAAGGTGAGCAGGACCTGGGTTGTTGTACTCAACTCCGTTGTAACCACCAGTGGTCTTAACGAGGTTAAGCATAGTTTCAAACTCGCGGATCACAAACATGTCGTGATAGATGCGGAGAAGGTCTTCCTTTGAGAAGTTGCCCTCTGCGAGCTCTTCTTTTACAGTCTTCTTATACTGCATTACAGGCACCTTAGGAAACACGATTTCGTGTTCTTCTGGGCGCAAAACTTCATTTGGATCAATGTAAAGTGACTTAGGCATTGCTTTATATGTTTTTTATTATTTAACTGTGAATACTGTTTCTTTGATGATTTCAGCAACTGTAGGGTGAGGGAATACTACCTCCTGAAGCTGTTCTGCTGTCATCTCTGTCTCGATAGCGATACATCCTGCTGCGATAATCTCTGAGCAAGGGTTACCAAGCATATGTACACCGAGTACCTCGTGGTACTTCTTGCCCACGATGAGCTTGCAGAGACCGTCGCCGCCCTCGTTCTCAGCTACGAAACGACCTGAGTAAACCATTGGGAGCTTGATAACCTCGTACTCCTTGCCGCTGGCCTTGGCCTGCTCCTCAGTGATACCTACACCTGCAACCTCAGGGTTGGTGTATACAACACCAGGGATAGCGTCATATCTCATGCGGTCCTTCTTGCCAAGGATATTGTTGATGGCAACTTCACCCTCACGGCTAGCTGTGTGTGCAAGCATAGAGAAGCCTGTCACGTCACCGGCAGCATATACGTTAGGGATGTTGGTGCGCATCTTCTCGTCTACCTTGATGCCCACTGGCTTGCCAGCCTTGTTCTCAACATAGGCTACGCCGAGCTTCTCAAGACCGAAGCCGTCAAGCTGAGCGCGACGACCTACAGAAACAAGAATCTTGTCTCCGCTCACGCGGCAAACCTTTCCGTCTGGATCTTCATAAACGACAGTGTTGCCCTCAATGCCGGTAACCTTGCAGCGGAGGCAGAATTCGATGCCGCGCTTAGCATAGATCTTCTGAAGCATTGCGCTGATCTCGTCGTCCATTGGGCCGAGGATCTTAGGAAGCATCTCGACAACAGTTACCTTGATGCCAAGGCTGTTGTAGAATGCAGCGAACTCCATACCGATCACACCGCCGCCGATAACTACGAGCTCCTTAGGCTGCTCCTTGAGAGAGAGGATCTCACGGTTGGTTACGATTACGTCACCAGCCTCTTTGAGACCATGGATAGGAGGTACAAAAGCTTCTGAACCTGTGCAGATGAGGAGGTTGCGAGCAACATAGCTCTCGCCGCCGGCATTGATTGTAATGCCTTCTGCAGAGCGGCCCTGAATCTCAGCGTGCTCAGCTACGACCTGCACCTTGTGAGCTTTCATCTTTGCCTTTACACCTGCAACGAGCTTCTTGACAACCTTGTCCTTGCGCTCTACAATCTCGCTATACTTGTACTCTGGGTTCTGGACATAAACTCCATAATGATCACCCTGTACGGCATAGTTGTAAACCTTAGCGCTATAGAGGAGAGTCTTGGTAGGGATACATCCCTCGTTGAGGCACACGCCACCAAGAGACTTCTTCTCAAAAAGAACTACCTTGAGGCCGGCTGCTCCGGCTCTCTCTGCGGCCACATAACCACCGGGACCGCCACCGATAATTGCTACATCAAACATTATTGTGTTGTTTCTTAGAATTCTACGTCAAGTGTTTCAATCTCGATAGCAACCTGCTTGAGGAACTTAGTTGCTTCGCCACCATCGATTGCGCGGTGATCATATGAGAGTGAGAGGCTGAGGTAAGGTACAAATGCATATACGCCGCTGCCGAGGTCCTTAGGACGTGCAGTGATAGTACCTACACCGAGGATAGCGCTCTGAGGAACGTTTACGATAGGAGTAAACCACTCTACGCCGTAACCGCCGAGGTTAGAAACTGTAAATGAAGCAGCCTCGCTAGCGAGAAGGTCTGGGTTGATGCTTCCCTTCTTGCAATCGTCAGCAACCTTCTTGAGGCACTTGCTCAAACCAGTGATGTTGAGGTTTTCTGCATTCTTAACTGCAGGAACCATCAAACCACGCTCAGTGTCAACTGCGAGACCGAGGTTAACTGTGTTGAAGATGCGCATTGCATCGCCGAGGCAGTGAGAGTTAACGTTAGGGAACTTCTGGAGAGCCTTAACAACTGCATAGCACACGAGGTCGTTGATTGTGACATTTGTGTCGATGCGGCCTTCCTCGAGAGCCTTCTTTGCCTTCTTTCTGAGGGCCTGAAGTCTGCGAGCATCTGCGCCGAGCATATGAGTGAGCTGAGCTGAATTCTGAAGCGAATTGTACATCGACTTAGCAATGAGCTTGCGCATATTAGACATCTTCTCGACTCTGAACTCCTCGCCTTCGCCTGCGATATTGGTGTGATTAGGCTGGCATTCCTTGAGATCTGAAGCCTTCACCATGCCTGCGAGACCTGAGCCTGTTGCTGGAGCTGCAAGACCACCCTGAGCAGCCATTGCCTTTGCAAGACCTGTCTTAGGGCAAGCGGCAGCAGCGATAACGTCGCGCTCGATAATGCGTCCGTAAGGGCCGGTGCCTGCAACCTGAGTTGTGTCAACGCCTTTCTCTTCAGCGAGCTTGCGTGCTCTTGGAGAAACAGGTGCACCTGCTACAACCTCTGCCTGAGCTACCGGAGCTTCTGCTACCACTGGAGCTGCCTCTACTGGGGCTGCTGCTGGAGCTTCAGCAGCTGGAGCCTCGCTGGCGCCCTCTGGTGCAAACTGTGCGAAGTCTTCTCCCTCGTTTCCGATAACCATAACGTTGGTAAGAACTGGAATCTCGTCGTTGTCTGCAAAGAAACATGCGAGTACAGTACCTTCAAACTGAGACTCCTCATCAAACGAAGCCTTATCGGTCTCGTAGCTGAAAAGGATATCACCTACTGCAACCTTGTCACCTACTTTCTTCTTGAACTCGGTAACAATGCAGCTTTCTACTGATTGGCCCTGCTTGGGCATTATAACTACGTTTGCCATTATAAAAAGATTATTAGATTTAAACCGTTATTACAAGTTGCACTTCGTGCATCTACAAATTTACAAATTTTTACGATAGTTGTAACCAGCTTTTTCAAGTATTTTATATCCGTGATTTTCAAGAGATTCTGTAAACCTCCCGTAATCCCTGTTTTCTGCTGTACACCACTGCACCTCGCTGAGTGCCAGAAGTCGCGGAAGTAACATATACTCAAGATGTTCCGGAGTTTTAATATACTCGGTCCAGAGATTGCCTTGAACTCCAAGGATATGGTGTCTCTTATCTTCATCAATGCCCTCAAACGGATCAAGAGCATATACTTTCTCGATGAGAAGGGTAGCAGGGAAGCTCACAGGCTCGCTTTCTGTATCTTCCGACTGGCAATAATCAAAATAGCAGTTTGATCCCGGAGTCAAGATTGCATCCAGCCCTATACTAGCCGCTTTCTGCGCGCCCACTGCGCCTCTCCAGGACATCACAGTAGCACCTTCTCCGATGCTGCCTTCAAGTATCTCATCCCATCCGATAATCTTTTTCCCTTTTGTGGCAAGGTAATCCTGCATACGACGGGTTACATAGCTCTGGAGGTACTGCTCTGCGCTATAATGCTCATCGTCAGCAAGTCCCAGCTCGGCAATCTTCGCCTGGCAGTCGGGACATTTCTCCCACTCAGTCTTAGGGCATTCGTCTCCTCCGATATGGATATATCTACCAGGGAAAAGCTCGGCAACCTCGCCAAGCACAGCTTCCAGGAACTCAAATGTACTTTCCTTGCCGACGCACAGCACCTGATCGGAAACGCCCCATTTGGTCCAAGTCGCATAAGGACCGCCGGTGCATCCGAGGTGAGGGTAGGCGGTCAAGGCAGCAAGCATATGTCCCGGAAGGTCAATCTCCGGCACAACCTCGATGCCCAAGCGGGCAGCATAGTTTACCACGTCCTTGATCTGCTCCTGCGTGTAATGTCCGCCGTAGCGAATGTTGTCGTTGCTCGAGAAGCTGCGGCCGATCATAGTGCCTTCGCGGAAGCTTCCGATGCGGGTGAGGTCAGGATAAGACTTGATCTCGATGCGCCAGCCCTGATCATCACTCAAGTGCCAATGAAAGCGGTTAAGCTTGAAATAAGCCATCACATCAAGATATTTCTTTACCTGCTCAACGCTCCAGAAATGTCTTGCACTGTCGAGATGCATGCCTCGGTAGGCAAAGCGAGGACTGTCGCTGATCTCGCAGCAAGGCAGTGCCCATCTCTCTGAAGTTGAAGGCTTTTTGCCATAGATGCTCTCGGGGAGCAGCTGCATTATAGTCTGCACAGCATAGAGGAAACCATTCTGATCATTGGCTCGGATTATAGCTGCTTTCTCACCTATGCTGATGCGGTAGGCTTCCTTCTGGAGACTATTGTCTTTCAGGAAAATTATGCCCTTAGCTGAGCCTCCATCTACGACCGAATGTAGTCCGACAGGAGTGGAAACAGAGCTTGTATATCCGCTCACAAGCGATAATTTGCCGGCAAACTTTTTTACAACTTCAATGCTCATCTGGTCCATCGCGGGATCACATTTGATTGCCGGACCTTTGATGCGCATCTCTCCCTTGAGGATAGTGGCCGACTGAGGTTTAGGGATAATCTGATCTATTGTCCCGGCGAGGGCAATGAAAGAAAGTGATAATAAGCAGGTTGATAGTAGTATACGTCTCATTTTAATATATAATTATTCCTAGTACCGCTGCCACTAGAATTATCGTGGCAGGGCTGATGTTTTTAAAGTATCCAAGTACAAAAGCTCCCACAAAAAACAGCCAAGAGCTCCAGTGTGAAAAGATGTTTTCAGAGAGCTCAAAGCTGAAACCGCCCCATAGATTGATCTGAGACAGCAGCATTAAAGCTGCAGAAATGATCAGACCGGCAATCGCAGGTTTGAGGGCGTCCATAGTGAGGATATATGTTTTGTTCTCGTGGAATTTATTGAATAGCTTTATGATGAGCATAAAGACTATAAAGGACGGAAGAACCACTGCCAATGTAGTAGTTGCTGATCCTATGACGCCCCAGAAGGTGCCATATCCGGCTTGAGTGATGACCTCATATCCGAGGTAAGTGGCGCAGTTGATGCCGATGGGTCCCGGGGTGGATTGTGAGACAGCAACGATATCGGTAAAATCAGTCTCGCTCATCCAGGCATTGTCATATACAACCTTCCCCTGTATGAGAGAAAGCACCGCACCGCCTCCTCCAAAATTGAAGAGACCGATCACAAAAAAGGTCCAGAAGAGTTTGAGTAGAAGTGCAATCATTTTTCTTTACGGATTAGGCTGATACATATCCCACAAGCTATCACCGCAACGATTACGACGATGGGTGAGAGCTTCATAAAGGCTACAACAAAAATGGAGGCACACAGGACTGGCCAGGTCCACCATTTTGTACATCCCCTCTTTACCATTCTTGCGGCAGTTACCAGAATCAAGGCTACAGTAGTCGGTCTGAGCGCCCGGAACATGCTGGCAATCAGCTGGTTGTCCTTGAAGTTTGTAAAAAATACAGCAATCAGGAGGATAATTACAAACGAAGGGATGATGGCACCTAAAGTGGCCATTATGCTGCCTTTCAGGCTACCTGTCAATTTGTGTCCTAAAAATATTGCAAGATTGACAGCCAAGAGGCCGGGGGCACTTTGGGCAAGCACTATTGCTTCTTGCAAACTGTCCTCATCCAACCACCCTCTTTTTTGAATTTCTTTTTCAATTAAAGGGAGCATTACATATCCACCACCTATGGTAAAAGCGCCCATCTTGGCGAAGATTATGAATAGTTCCCAGGTAGATACTGTCTTTGTCATATATTGTACAAAATTAGTAAAAAGATGCCTACAATTTTATATATTTGAAGAAATAACTGTCATATGAAAAAAGTATTAACCATTTTATCCTCGCTGATTATTCTCAGCACTATGGGATATTCTCAAACGCTCCGTTTTGATTTTGGACCTAAGGGTAGTGATGTAGCCGAAGGTTTTATCGGCCTTGGCTCTGATGTCTATTCAGAAGAAACCGGCTATGGTTTTGAACCAGGCGTTCTTATCTCTGAGGTGTCAAACAAGAAAGGAGACGCATTGAGCCGCGACTATGTGACCGCGTCAGATCCATTCCGTTTTACCGTGAAACTTCCGGAAGGAAACTACAAGGTGACCGTGACCTTGGGAGATACCAAGGGCACTTCTCGCACAACGATCAAGTCAGAGCAACGTCGTCTGATGGTGGAGAGTCTGGAAACACAGAAGGGAGAGACTCAGAAGGTTTCCTTCAATGTAAACATCCGCACTCCCAAGATTTCAAAAGGCAATGTCATCAAGTTGAATTCCAGAGAATTAGACTATGCTACAGGTCAGATTAAGACCATTACCTGGGATGACAAACTGACCCTTCAGTTCCACGACAGCAGACCATGCATCTGTGCTCTTGAGATTGAGCCTGCAGCAGAAGGTACAGTGACTGTATTTGTTATAGGCGATTCTACAGTGACAGATCAGGCGAGTGGTGGTACCTGGGGTCAATACTTGCCTCGCTGGTTTGATGGCAACGTAGTTGTAGCCAACCACGCTGAGAGCGGTATGACTATCAAGGGTTTCCGCTTTGGTCGTCGCTGGGATAAGATTATGGAAAGCGCCAAGGAAGGAGATTACCTCTTTATACAGCTCGGAACAAATGATGAGAAGAAGAGGGGACACGACCCTATGTGGGACTCTGAGGACAAGGCAGGAGATTGGGTGCGCACTCACTCAGACCCAGAGACAGATTATGTATGGGGACTTGCTACAATGGCTCTCGAAGCTAAGCGCCACGGAATGATTCCTGTGATTGTTTCTCCTATGACAAAAATTGACAGACGCACAGCAAGCGCGACAGAGCTGATGACTCCATATGGTGTAAATGCACCACGCGCTGCAGAACTCGCAGATTGTGCATATATTGACCTTTGGGGTATGAGCCGCCAGATCATCTCTGCCCTTGGACAGGATGCACTTGCCGTATATTCAGATGGTACACACACAGACAACTATGGTGCATATCTCTTCTCTCTCTGCATCGTCAAGGGAATACGCGAGAATGGCCTTCCGCTTCAGGAATTTGTGCTTCCTGGTACTCCAGAGTTTAATCCGGCTGCACCGGCACCATTGCTCAAGGACTTTACTTGCCCGATAGAGCCTCGCAGAGTGCCTAGACGTCCGGCTCAGCCAGCTGCAAATGGACAGACAGAGTTTGGTCCGCTTTAGTGGAGATATTATCGGATCTCTATGATGCCGCTAATTCCGGAAGGAATAAGAGGGGTGTCTGAGGATACCAAAGGGTGGGACGAGTGTGTGATGCGCTCGTCCTCTTCTTTTGATGAGTCGCCTATCATTCTGTTGTAGAGGGAGTTGCTGACCTCTATCTCTATTTTGTTTCGGCCCTTCTTGAGCAGATGACCTATCTCTATCTCCCAAGGAGAGCACCAGACTATTCCTGCGTCCTGTCCATTAATCTTTACTTTTGCTGTCCAGTTCAGCCCCTCAAAATGAAGGTATCGTGAGCAATCAGCATCTTTTCCATCCCAATGGAAACTGCCACTATAGACAGCTATGCCGGAATAGTATTTGACACGCTCGTCGCTGCTTTTTGTCCAATCCTCCAGCTTCGAGAGTTTCAATGCTTTCTCAGGGCCTCCCATCTTGGCGTCAAATTTTAGCTTCCAAGGACCTTTAAGGGTCAGGGAACTGCTACTTTTTATCAAATCTTTTTTGTGAGGAATATCTGCATCAGTTGCCACGAGGAACATAGATTGATCTGCAGCAAGTTGGAGTTTAAACTCATTAGAGTCGGAGATCTTTCTCACACTGCCGTCAAGAGGGTTGAAACCGTAGACGTGAGAGTACTGAGAACGCAGAACTACATTATCATAGAATTCCTTTGCACTATGATTATATACAAAGTAGATGTCGGCATCTGAAAGCCTTCTGTGCCCAAATCTAAGACAGTCATCCATCTTGTCTGCACTGCTAAATTGCATATCAGGCTCAAAAGATGGGCATACTATTTCATCGACAGAGGAGGTGTGGACAACCGGAAGACCTTGGCTCTTCCACTTGTTGATTATAGCCGCTTCTTTGTCGTCAAGAACCACATTTCTCTGTATTACAAGCATTCGGTAGTGCATTCCCGATGCAGTCACAAGCTCGTTGTTATTGACTACTGCGCCCAAGAGTCCGTCTGCAGTAGTAGAGTCAAAATTGTATCCTTCCTTTATGCGAGGAAGCAGGTATGAGAGTGTCTTGATTGGAGCATCCTCTCCAAGATAGACAAGTATATCCACTACGGGCTCTCCTTTGCGTAACATACCGGCACATCTGGCCTGATAGTCCCAGAAAGGACGACTATGAGGCCAGAAGGTATTATTGCGGTTCAAGCAGTATTGTCGTCCGGCAGCTACATTGCCAGGAATCTTGTCCAAATCAGGCTGGTATGCAGATGCGCATACTACAAATTCGTTTATTAGTTTGGTGTAGGCAAAGTCTGCAAGCATCTTGAGCGTGGCAGGGGAGTCACTGAACTTAGCATCTGTAAATGCTTCTGCCGATGCGATGTGACGTCCGTAGAGATGGGCAGCAGATGAGCAATCCACTATGTCATAGCTGCCGTGTATGTCTCTGGCCCAGAACTCGCCTTGAGGCTTCATTACCTCGCGTTTAGTCTCTATGTTGTTGGAACTCAGGTTAAGCCCGTTTCCTGTTGCCTGACCTGTAAATTCCACTCCCTCTTCTGCGCAGATTCTGCTGAATTCGCCGAAATAGTTTTCGGTAACAAGTTCAACTATCGTGAGTCTGAAGTCTTTAAGGAAGTCTTCGCTACGTTTCTTGTCTCCAACAATATAACCTCTTGTAGCAGGAAGGAATGGAATAATGTCGTAGCCATTAAGCCTAGCGAAATGGTCTTCAAAACCCTTTGTCCAGTTTTGGTTGCCAGCCTCGTGGCTGTCCATTACTACACCCTTGGGCTTGAGCCCTATGGCGCTGAGGCTGTCAATGATGCGACCAGCATAGGAGTCCCATTGCAGCCTAACAGCCTCACGCGACATCTTGTCGCATTCGAGCCCCATAAGGTTCTTTCTTCCATGCTTGAGGCTTCCACCGCTTGATTCCCGTGCTATGCGCATTATAACCCATTGTCCTTCAGGAGCATCCCACTTCAAGCTGCCGTCCTGTTGCATAAGGTGGTCAAGTCTGATAATGCTATCCGGATCAATGCAGCCTTCTTTATAGTCTGGAGTAGTATTGCCAGTGATGAATTCGGAGAAATAAGATGCTTTTTCCTGCCATCTGTCAGTCTGTGCCCTAGAAGAAAGTCGTGCCTCAGAAAACTTTACGGAACTTCTGATGCGGAAATACTTGGCACTGACTGCCTCAAAACTTATTGTCTTCTGTGATAGTCCGGAGGTGCCGCCACAAGTTGGAAGCTCGCAGATTGTTCTGAAATTAACGCCATCTTCGGAGCATTCCAGTACTCCTGCCGGATCAGGGTCGACATAAAGCATCCCTCGGAATTCTTCAGCTGGACCTTCAGGAACCTGCATTGCACCAACGCGGGATTTTCTGGCTTTAGGGGCAGTATAAGTGATGGATCTGGCTGTAAAAGGTCCTTTCAGGATAAGGTCGCTCTCAAATGCTCTCTCTTCGTATAGACTTTTTTCAAGAGGGAATGCAAGCACGGCGACATCGTCTATCCAGCGGGTTCCTGGGGTAGGGAGTTGAATATTGATAGTTTTACCTCCTTCTATGTGGACCTCGCTTGAGCAGAGTCTCTGCATGCCCATATCAGGAGTAATCCAGGGACCTCCTGCGACAAATCCGTTTGAGACGGTAATCTCAAAGCTCAGCCCTAACCTTTGGGCCTCACTTGCCGAGAACTTCAGCATCTCCCACCATTCTGGGGAGAATGCGTCAAATGCACCTTCTGCGCTGCCATGTACCTGATCGTAGTAGACGACACCTCCGACGCCTGCAGTCTTGTAGGCCTCAAGGTCTGCTGTAATGCCTTCTTTGGTTGTGCGAGTCTCTCCGTGGAACCACCAGACTTTAGTCCTTGTAGAGTCTTCAGGTGACTGAAACTCTTTCAAGGCTCCCCATATGCTATCTTGTGCGCCAGCGCTTAGGCTTGCCAGGAGAGTAAGTATAATCAGGCTTAAATATCTTAAATGCATAACGTAACAGTATTAAATAAAAAAAAGACAGCCTCAAAATGAAACTGTCTTTTTGTGGAGATAAAGAGATTCGAACTCTTGACCCCCTGCTTGCAAAGCAGGTGCTCTACCAACTGAGCTATACCCCCATTCTGTAGGCCCGCGCGGAGTTGAACCGCGGACCTCCACATTATCAGTGTGGCGCTCTAACCAACTGAGCTACGAGCCTATAAATAAGAAAGATAAGTACAAGGCTTCGATCACATTGTGTATCTCTTGGTGCCTTGGAAACCGCGAGCGTCTTGTAAAATCAGAATCTTGCTCCAAAAAGGAGGTGTTCCAG
>JAEIGA010011878.1_pt1 | contig 13204 bp, 10 predicted proteins | sample 9270691 | NCBI WGS metagenome assembly JAEIGA01 (sample SAMN17057246, study PRJNA624740) | gut metagenome | biome: biome; isolation source: fecal sample | host: Bos grunniens | place: China: Xizang | collected 2019 | reverse complement strand
CATTATTTTTTGAAAATAGGAAAAAGTAGGGGGTGTCCCCTAACAATGAGTTAAAACTCAATGTTTTGGGACACCCTCGTCAACACATTTTATGCAAGATTTACGGCTGCCCAGATGGCTTCTTCCATCGCGTGGCGGGCCTTCCGCGGACGTACACAGTCGCCGACCGTGAATGTATCCAGCACCACATCCTTCAGTTCATTGACAGCAGCTGTGTTCGGGCGCATACCCATGGCATAGACGATATCATCGGCAGGAATAAACTCTTCTGTTCCTTCGGGATTGACAGCATACACCCCTTTCCCCGGGTCGATCCGGGAAACGCGAAGACCTGTTCTGCATGCGATCGGTGCCTTCGCAAAGGCCTGCAGCATGCCTTCTTTGTGCATCCAGTTCGCTTCCGGCGCGATCTCTTCCTGCATTTCTATGATCGTGACATTGTGCCCGTTTTCTGCCAGGAACAATCCGGTCTCACATCCGACCAAGCCGCCGCCCAGCACCGCGACCCGCTGCCCCAGCGTATCCAGCTTAGTGTAAACGGTCGTCGCATGTTCGACTGAAGGATCGTCAAGCCCGGGGATCGGAGGACGAGCCGGTTCAGATCCGACAGCCAGGATCACGGCATCAAAACCGCCCTCGCGGATAAATTCCGGCGTCACCCTGGTGTTCAAAAGCACCTTGACCTTCTGCTTCTCAACCTGATGGATCAGGTAATCTTTCAGCCTCATCAGATCGATCTTCAGGCTGTCATAATCAGTGAACTTCAGCAGACCGCCAAGTTCTCCCTTCTGCTCGGCAAGCGTGACATCGTGACCGCGCGATGCGGCAGTCGCTGCTGCCTGCATGCCGCCGGGACCGCCGCCAACAACAAGCACTTTCCTTTTATATTTTGCAGGTGCTGTCATTCTGTCAAAACGGTCTTCCTGCGCTGTTCTCGGATTGACGGCGCATGTGAGCTGATTTCCCTGGTGCAGTCCGGTCAGACAGTCGAGACAGCGAAGGCAGGGAATGATATCTTTGTTCAAGCCATGCCGCGCCTTCTCCGGGAAATACGGATCTGCGATCGAAGCGCGCGCCATCGCAACGACATCTGCTTTGCCGTCGGCAATAATGCTTTCTGCCAGCTCAGGGGTATTGATCCCACCGATCGTGACCACCGGCGTTTTCACTCCTGCCGCCTTGATGGCTGCCGCATAATGTACATTTACCCCATGCGGGAGGAACATGGTCGGGTGGGTATGTACCGCCTGCGCGTCTTCAGTATCCAGTCCTGCAGAGACATGGATCAGATCGACTTTCCCGTCCAGGAGCTTTGCAAAAGCAATACCCTCGGCTTTGCTCAGACCGCCTTCGATCTCCTCGGAACCCGACATCCGGTACTCGATCAGAAAGTATTCTCCGCAGCGCCTGCGGATCCGGTCTATGACCATCAGCGGGAATCTGGCACGGTTTTCAAGGCTGCCGCCGAATTCATCGGTACGTGTATTGTATAAAGGTGAGATAAACTGGTCCAGCAGCCAACCATGGCCGCCATGCAGAAGCACCATATCATAACCGGCATTTTTCAGGATTTCAGCACAGTCGGCGAAATGGTCAGCAACCTGTTCCATCTCATCCTGGGTCATACCATGGATCTTCTGGCCATCCCAGCGCACTGCATCGACCGGTCCCCACGGCTGCCAGTCCGGATCCTGTCCTGCATCGGTATTCGCTTCGCGGATGCCGATATTGCCCCCGTGATTCAGCTCATGGGACGCCAAGGCACCGCCTGCATGGATCACCCGTGCGATCTCAGCCAGCTTCGGCTGATTCTCCGGGGTGCAGGCAAAGGATCTGGGGTTCGTTGCTGCATGTTCTCTGTCTACCGGCGTATCGCCAAGTGTGACGACCGCATAGCCGCCTTTTGCCTTTTCAGCATAAAATGAGATCAGTGATTCATCCGGCCGCCCGTTAAAATCCATATGGGACATCATATGCGGCGCTACAAACAAACGATTCCTGAAAGTCGTCCGTTTGATCGTCAAGGGTTCAAATAAGTGAGGATAATATGGATTCATCATTTTGTCCTTTCTCTCGTCTATGATCTTTCATCAGTATATTCCGTTTTGGTCATGCCGCCGATGCGGCGATCTTTATGATTAATGTAAAATAAATCCGGCGCAAAGTAAAACAACGAATCCTGTCCGGTTCACAACCTGTGGTTGTCAGAAGCTTCCAAAGAGTGCGCTGCCCCCTACTTGTTTAATAATAATATCAATGTTATATTCTAAATATAAACTTCAGGAAAAGCCTTCCGGCACCTTTCCTGCAGAAACGGAGTGTCGAACATCATGGTAAATGAATCCACCGTAAAAACATTTCTTGCCATTGCCAGGCTTGGCAGTTTTACCGCTGCCGGCCGTGAACTTTACCTCAGCCAGCAGGCTGTCAGCAAACAGATCGCAAAAATGGAACAGGACCTTGACTGTACCCTGTTTCACCGTGACCGCGGCAAGCTTTCGATGACAGGTGCAGGCAAGATCTACTACGAAGCATTTTCAAAGATCGCCGACATCTACACCGAAGCCCGGATGGAGGCCGGCAAGATCACCGGCAGCTGGGACAACACCCTTTTCATCGGTGTCCCCGAAATGCTCGATCTGCGTTTCGCGACCCAGAAACTGAATGCCGCTTTCAGCGAAAAAAATCCGGAGGTCAGCATCTTTTACCGCAGTGAACCTCACTGGGTCCTGCTGGAACAATTAGAGCGCGGCGAACTTGATATGGTCTTCACCTTTTCCAGAGAGACCGAACTTTTAAAATGGCCGAAGTCAGTCCATATCGAAGACCTTCATGAGCTCCTCATCATTTCCGCGGATCATCCAAAGGCACGCCCTGACGCCGGTTATATGGATTTCACGGATGAGACAGTGTTTTATACGCCGGTCGCACAGGATGCAGACGAAGATATCCGCAGCCATATGGAGGCCCTGCATTATCCGGTGACGCACCTGACGCCGACCCAGAATATCATGTCTACCTGCGCCAATGTGGAACAGGGGCAGGGCATCGCTTTCCTTCTGGACCGCTGCCGGCTGATCCACAGTGACGTTTTCCGTTCCTACCCGACAAACATCACGTCCACTCTGGTGCTCGCCTATAAACCGGATATCAAAAAACGCTGTGCCCGCAGCTACCTCAAAATGGCCGAAAAGCTATTTGCCTGATGCTGTAATATATTCAAGCATCTGAATCGAAAAAAACAATTGCTGGATCAGTTCTCCGTCCTCCCAGCGGACCGGGATCTGATCCTCTATTTTTTTCAGCCTGTAATCCAGTGTATTGCGGTGTATGTGAAGCTTCTGACACGCCAGCTGGGCCCGCTGGCTGCAGGCAATATATGCCTTAAGCGTTTCCACATAGCCGAACTTGCTTTCCCTGTCCAGTTCGAGCAGTTTCAGTATTGACGGATGCAGGGCATTTTCCCTTTTATCCTCTTCGGGCAGCCTGTCAATGGCCAGATACATGGCAAGCTGCGGATATTCCAGCAGGGGATCCGGCAGGATGCATGTCCTCAGCTGAAGCATACGCTCCGTCTGTCTGTAATAATAGGCCACATCTCGCATGATAAAAAAGGCCCTGCTTCTGGCGGCAGTCAGTCCGTTCTGCTTTAAATAGCGGCGGAGCCCTTCATTTGCCGCGGGGTCATCTATATCTTCACCCTTTTTATAAACCTGCAGAATGACCAGACTGTTGCCGCGGACCGTAGATACACTCTTTACGCCTTTGCTCAGCTTTTCTGCGATCGTCGCGATCGTATCCTGTTTTGGCGTAAAATTGCTCAGGTCAACCGTCAGGATCATAAAGATGCCCTCCAGCGGGAAATCGACGACCTGCGCCCGCCCCTGGAGCATCGTCTCCTCATCAGGATTCCCGTCAAGCAGCTTTGTCAGGAATAATTCCATCGGCAGCCGGCTGTTGGCGTCCGTCTCATACCGGTCCAGCAGCACCAGGACCGCTTCACTGAGCAGGTCAAAAAAAGCCAGATTTTCTTCGAGCTGCCCGGCGTCTTTTGCTGCCGCGCAAAAATGAAACCTGTTTCCCTTGGCTGTATGCAGGTCCAGCAGCAAATGAGCAAATGTACATCCCGGAAGCCGTCCAAGCCACCCTTCCCTTTTATCCGAATACCATATCCTCTTCTCATCCGCAAACCGCTTGCTGTGTTTGAATTCCGGTGCATACTTGGCGCGGATATAATCTTCCCAGATCCATCCGTCGGTATCAGTTTCGCATGCCGCTGCCGTCACAGACAGGATCGGATCTCCCAGGACCAGGCTGGCGCCTGTATATTCCCTTGCCAGGGACAAAAGTGCACGGGCATCCCCGCAGGCTGCTTCTTTCCAGATTTTCAAAGCGATATCATCCATTGATCTCCACCTCCCATAAATATAAGAACATACCCTTGAGTCTCTGTCAATATTCATTGTGAAATTTTCACAATCATTTTCTGTTTGTTCTGATTTCCTCCCGATGATAAGCGAAACATCCTGTGCTATGATAACAAAAAAGAGAAAGGAGAAAGGCATGAACGATTATGAGATTCTCCTCAGGCCGCTCAGGGTTGCCGGGCTGACACTGAAAAACCGTATATTCTCAGCGCCGACATCCATGGCACAGCTTGGACCTGAAGAACACTATACAGACGAGAACTATGATTACTATAAGCTGAAGGCCTGCGGCGGCGCAGCACTTGTCTGTGTCGGCGATGTCATTGTCGACCTGGATACCGGCCGCAGCCACCCGATGCAGGCAGGGCTGAATGATCCGGAAGCAATTCCTTCTTTTGTGAAGATGGCCGAAGCCATTCATGCAGGCGGCGCAGCTGCAGAAGTTGAACTTGACCATGGCGGAGCCCTCTGCGATCCCATTTTTATCGACGGCAAAAACGCCATCGGCCCGTCAGGCTATATTGACCCCTGGGGCGATGAGATCATGGAAATGACCCATGAACAGATCGAAGAGATCGCTGATAAATTTGCTTCCGCAGCAAAAAACGCCAAAGACTGCGGATTTGATATGGTCATGATCCATGCCGGACACGGATGGCTGCTCCATCAGTTTTTATCACCAGTGACCAACCACCGCACGGACGAATACGGCGGAAGCCTTGAAAACAGGATGCGTTTCCCGCTTCTGGTCATCGACCGCATCCGGCAGGCAGTCGGCAGAGCCTACCCCATCGATATCCGTATCTCCGGCGACGAACGCATGCCCGGCGGTTATGATATCAAAACAGGCGTGGAGATCGCAAAAATGCTGGACGGCAAAGTCGACCTGATCCACGTTTCCGCAGGAAGCCAGCAGGATGAATATTCCTGTGTGCTGATGCACCCGGGTGCTTTCCAGAAACACGGCGAAAACAGCGGTCTTGCCGCTGCCATCAAGGCCCAGGTAAAAACTCCGGTCGTTACCGTCGGTGCCTTTTCCGAACCTGATAAAATGGCAGATTTCATGCAGACGTCCGGCGTCGATGCGATCGCCATGGGCCGGGCGCTGATCGCCGACCCGTTTCTTCCGAAAAAGATCATGCGCGGTCAGACCGAGGATATCACCCCATGCCTGCGCTGCAGCGAATGCCAGAGCGGCATGATGAAAAACAAGGTCCTGCACTGCGCAGTCAACCCATATATCGGAAATGAAAGAGACTACTTTAAGCCTCCTGTCTGCAGAAGGCAGAGAAATGTCCTGATCGTAGGCGGCGGCCCGGCCGGAATGCAGGCTGCGATCACTGCCTGCGAACGCGGACATAAAGTCACACTTATTGAAAAGAGCAGCCGGCTCGGCGGACTGAAATACGCAGACAATGCTGATTTCAAAGCGAACATCAGACGCTACCGCGATATGACAGCAGCCAAAGTTTCAAAACTGAATATCGATATCCGGCTGAACACGGTGGCGGATGAAGCCCTGATAAATGAAATAAAACCTGATGTGATCATCACAGCCATCGGCGCTGCCCCATGGGCACTGCCGGTCCCCGGCGCAGACGGTGAGAACGTACTGTTCGGTTCAGAACTTAAAGCAGACACACCTGTTGGCCAGCGCATTGTCGTGATCGGCGGCGGACTGATCGGCTGTGAAGAAGGCATATCCCTTGCCCGGAAGGGCAAGGACGTCACCCTGATCGAAATGCAGGATACACTGTGTCCGGATTGCGGACGCATGCACAGGATCAATGTCATGCACCAGATCGAAGTCCTTGAAAACCTTACTGTCAATACAGGGATGCGCTGTGTCAGTATTTCGGAGGATGGGGTATCTGCCGAAAACGTGAAGGGCGAGACCGTATTTCTGCCGGCAGATACCGTGATCATGTGCGCCGGCATGCGCCCGCGCCAGACGGAAATCGACGCGCTGCGCGGCTATGTCCCTGAATATTATGTCTGCGGCGATGCGAACCGCGTCGGTCAGATCGGCCAGGCCGTAAGGGACGGATATCATGCAGTGATCAGCCTCGGGCTGTCATGAAAGGAGTAGGAAATGATAACATTTACGACAGAGCAGATGACCAGACGCTTCGAAGATCAGCGTGCTCTGAAAAATCTGATGGGAAAATACGTCAATTGTATTATCCTCAACCGGGAACAGGATATTTTTGACCTGTTCTGGAGCAAAAAGGCCGATATCTGCCTGAGCTTCAATGATGGCGCTTACATTGGCCCGGATGCGGTCAGCAGTTATTACCAGGCATGCAGGGAGCGCAACATGCTCGTAGCCCGCCTGCTCGCCGGGCGTTTCCCGGAAAAGCTCGGCAAGATGACAGATGAAGAGCTGTACGGCATCGGACCTTTCAAGGTGAAACCGCTTGCCAGCCCGGTCATCGAGATCGCCGGCGACGGCAAAACAGCAAAGGGTCTTTGGTACTCCCAGGGTGCCTACAATGATGTGGAGACATGCGGTCCGATCGCCCGCTGGACCTGGGGATATTTCGCAGCAGATTTTATCCTCAAGGATGATGCCTGGAAGATCTGGCATTTAAGCTACACCAACGATGTGGACTGCATCTGCGGTGAAAGCTGGGGCAAACCGGCAAAAGAACATCCGGCCCTCCCGGAATTCGCACCGCTTGGCAGCTTCTCCTATCCGCCTTACACCATCAGCAAGACGATCCGGGAATACTATTCACCAACAAGACCGCACACCGACTGTCCGCGGATCCCGGAAGCTTACGAGACATTCAGTGAAACATTCAGCTACGCTGTAACGGAGGATAAAGCATGAGAAAGACTGTCAAACGCAGCTGGTCCGATGATGAACTGATCCTCAGAGTGACAGCTGTCGAAGAAATCAAAAAACTGGCAAATAAACGTGTATATTACATGATCAACGAATGGCGCGGCGCCGAACTGGATACCCTCTGGGTCAGTGAGCCGGACCACGCCGCTTCCGCCTCTTTCGGAAAAAACACAGGCTTTTATGTCGGCATGGACAGCATCCGCAGCTATTATGCTGACAAACATGTGCGTGACCTGGGCGATGGTATCGGAACCATGAATGCTTTTCCGCTCTCTACCGGCCTGGTGGAGCTGGCCGGAGACGGGCAGACGGCCCGCGGCCTCTGGTACTGTATAGGCCAGACGACTTCCCCGAACGGTGACGGCACCGCATGTGCCCTCTGGGTCACAGGAAAAGTCGCGATCGATTTTATCCTGGAGAAGGGTGCCTGGAAGATCTGGCACCTGGTGGAATCCAATGATATCAACTGCGAGGCCGGAACCAACTATGAAGACCAGCCGGTCTATATCGATTATGCCAAAGACCCGGTCGCAGTGGAATTCGGCACACCGGATATCCCCATGATCACCCATGATGTGACCTTCAACTGGTGGGATAATTATCCGGCAATGCCTGAACCCTACGATCGCTGGGACGACGAAAACAGCTATGGCCCTGAAGGCTATCCCGAAAGAAAAGAATACCATTTTGGTGCCGGGGAAGGAGGAAACTACTGATGAGAGAGCTGACCTTACACGAGCGCATCAGAAATGCTGACGCCAGCCAGCAGGTGGAAAATGTCAAAGCCCGCCACGCATATCTGCACGGCCGTGCGGACGCCACAGGCGAATGGAGCGTTCTCTGGTCCAGAAGCGACGACTGTTCCTGGGCACATGTATTTGGCCGCATGCGTGGCTTCGACCAGGTCTATCACGGCAGCGTCGGTGATTATGACAGGATGGCCATGGAAAACTGGCTGAACCTTTATCAGGTGTACCCGGAAGTCACGGGCAAGGATCCGAGACCGCTTCTGGAAGCTTCTGTCCATACCCTGGTCACAGATGTCATCGAGGTCGCCGCAGACGGCATGAGTGCCCGCGGCTGTTTCATTACCCCGGGCGTCATCCATTCCCATCTGTCCGCAGATCCGGATGAGAACGGCAATATCATCCGCACGCCGAAATACTGCCATGTGCTCTGGGAGCGCTATGGATCAGATTTCGTGTGCGAAGACGGCGAATGGAAATATCTTCATGAACATGTCTGCCCGGACCTTGTCGGCGATATGGATTCAAGGAACTGGGCTGCAGATGAATATGCCCGCATCACCGATCCGAACCCGAAGGATATGAAACCGCCTGTGCTCGGTGCTCCGCCGGTAACAGATCCGGGGCCGCTGCATATGCCTTATTCCGTACTCAGCAGACCTCAGAACACTGTTCCATGGCCCGAGCCCTATGAAACACTGGATAACGACAACACCTACACGCCGTTCATACAAAAAAAGTAACAACACTTTTGGTTGTGGACTCACCCCATTTGGTTCGTTTACAAGACCAGACGTCTTCTGGTACTCTGAAAAAAAACAAAAGCAAAACGGAGGAAAATAAAAAATGAACGAATGGATCGTTTCCGGCGAAAAGCTGGTTGAAGAAACGACAAGACTGTCAAAGCTTGTCCTTGAACCCGGCAGCTGTCTGAAGGCTCCGGAAGGGAAATTTGTCCAGCTGACCGTCAACGGCTCAGGCCGTCCGATCACTGCAGGAACCTATTACGGCGATATCGTCGTCAGTGTTGCCGAGGAATACTTCATGCCGCCGCAGGGCCTGATGAAGGTCATGGGCATCAGCGCAAAGTATCACGCTGCTGCTGTGATCGAAAGCAACAAGCTTAACCCCGTCTATGGCGTCCCGGCAGTTGCCACATCGGGCACCATCACGGATACTGAGGCCGTTGGCGTTGAGATCGCCAGTTCTGAAGATAATTTCAACGGCATCGTGATCACCGGCGATTCTGACTATACCGTCCGCGATTCACATATTTCCTTTGACGGACACGGCTTTAACGATTTTATCGGATCCGGCGCAGGCATCGCGATCGTGGACCATGGCAATGTGACGATCGAAAACACAGATATCACAATGTCTTCCGTCACCCGCTGCGCGGTTCATGTCGGCGGTGACAGCATCGTCCATGTGAAAAACTGCAGGATCGAAAATCATTCGCCGGAGGATACGGAATGGATGAGCGATTTCAGCTGGGCAATGGGCGTTACCGGAAGCAACCGTCTCGTTCAGCTTTGCGACGACGCAACCGTTTACTATGAGAACTGCTATATGAAGACCAATGGCTGGGGCGTTTTCTCAATCGACGGCTGCAATGATTCCGCCAACATGTACATTAAAGACTGCGAAGTCATCCTGGACGGTCCGAACACTCTGGGCTACGGCGCATTCTGTATCGGCGACCGCAACGAAGTTATCTTCGATCACAGTAAGGTCCGCGTCAATGGCTATCCACTGATGGTCAGAGGTATGCTGAGCGCAGCACACGCAGGTTTCAGAAATGGCTGCGAGGTCAGCGGCAACCTGTACGGCGTCTTCTGCATGGGTGATAAAAACACACCGGTAGAGATTTCCGACTCCAGTGTTGTTACAGGCAGCTCGACCATCGTCTGCAAGGGCTCTGCCACAGATTTTCATCTGACTAATTCCAGCCTGAAGCCCGGCAACGGCGTCATCCTCCAGCTGATGGACAGCGATGAAGGCGGCATGGATGCCAGCGACATCAAGATTCCTGTCGGCATCGCAGATACACCTGTTGAGGGCAGGGATCTGACCTCTTTTGATCCGGCCGTGGATGTTTCCGTCGAGCTTAAAGATATGAAGGTCTGCGGAGACTTCCTGAACTCTACAACAAACCTTCATATCGAAAAAAGCTGCAGCAGAGACATACCAACAACAGCACCGGCCTTCGGCGGTCTGTTTGTCCCGCCGGAAGGCGGCCCGGGAGGTCCGGGAGGTCCTGAAGGCGAGGCAGGTATCCAGGATCATCCTGAAGAGCATCCGGATTATGATGCAGAGCTCAGAGGCCCGAAGAACATGCTGATCGATATGAAGCATGCCCGCATCGAAGGCGTCATCTCTGCAGCGACCGCAGCTTACCGTGAAGGCGTGACTGTGATCAACCAGTTCAACCGCTGCGAGATCAATCACATCACGCAGACACCGGCTCCGGTCGTCAACAACGGCGTTATCGTCCGTATGGATGCCGACAGTGACTGGTATGTCACAGGCACCTGTTATCTGACGTCTCTGGAGATCGCACCATTCGCCCGCCTGCTCGGCGTGTCCGGCAAAACACTGGTCATGACCGTCGACGGCGTCGAGACAGAGATCGCTCCGGGTCTTTATACTGGCAATATCATTCTGCAGCTTGAAAACTGATAGTTTCACAAGAGTGATGACTATGTTTTACAAATAGACTAAAATAATATTACAAGAGGAGGTACTTCTTATGGCACCCATGCCCGCAGAAGCCGCAGCTGAAACAGTCGCAGCCGGCATCCCGTTTCTGAGTTCTATTCCAGTTTCCGCAGTGCTCCTTGTACTCGGAATCATTATCTTCGTTATCCTTTGTTATAAGGGAATCAATACCGCTGCTGCAGCGATCATCGCATCTGCAGTCGTTGCCCTCGGTGCAGGTACAGGTTTTGTCGATGCCATGACAAATACCTGGATCAGCGGCGTCGGCAAGTTTATCGGCGATAACGGATTCGGTTTTATTTCCGCCGGTCTGTTTTCCTACCTGATGCGCGAGACCAAATCCGGCGAATCCATGGCAGCGACCATGGTCAAATACATCAGCCCGGACTATTCACCCTATATCATCGCCATCACTGCTGCGCTCCTGCAGCTGGCTGGTATCAACACCTACATCTTCATCGTTGCGACCATGACATTTTCGCTGATGAAGAAAGCGAACCTTCCGATCTATATCGGCTACGCCGCATGTATCGCAGTTCCGCCGATCATCACATTCACCATGCCGGGCGTACCGGCCATGCCGAACGTTCTGCCGACGACCTTCCTCGGCACGACCACATGGGCAGCACCGGTTCTCTCCTTTGTGACCGCAGGCGTAGGTATCGTACTTGTCATCATCTACATGCAGCACCTGATCCGCCATGCGCGCAAAAACAATATCGGCTATACAACTGATGAAAAAGACGAATTCGGTTCCAGCAAGGAATTTGCTGATATGGAACTTCCGCCGTTCTGGAAGGCCATCCTGCCGCTCGTTCTGATCATCGTTCTGGTCCTTGTTTTCCAGAAGATCGGCTTCAATGCCATGCAGGCACTGATCTTCGGTATGTGGATCACCTGCGGCGTCATCGTTCTCCTGAACTGGGATACCTGTGTACGCAAAATTACGATCAAGCGCATCCTCTCCCAGGGCTGTACGGAAATGTTCGGTTTCATCTTCGTCGCAGCATGCGTCTTTGGTTTCGGTCAGGTCACTTCCGTATCTGCCTGCTTCAACACCCTGCTTGACATGTTCATGCACATCCAGGTCAACCCGTACCTCACTGTATGGCTGTCTGTCTGCCTGATCGCAGCACTCTGTGCAGATGGTGTCGGCGGCATGGTCATGTGGCTCTCGATCTTCGGAGCACAGTACGGTCAGGGCAACGCTCTCGGCGTCAACCCGGCAGCGGTTCACCGTATCGCGGTTTCCGCATCGACCACCTTCGATTCCCTGCCGCATTCGGCAATGCTGGCCCAGGGCATGGCGGTCTTCAAGACAAACATGAAAGAGTCCTACAAGTACAGTTTCATACTGACAGTACTCTTCCCTGTAATATTCTCCTTGGTCGCTGTTGTAGGCGCAATTATCTTCTACTAAAAGGCAGCGATCGCAAAAACATTATTCTCAAAAAAAGGCTGGCCGGTCTATCCGGTCAGCCTTTTACTGTTTTGTGTTAACGGGGACGGTTCTTTTTGACACACACTCTACCATTCAATATTCTCCACCGGAGTCGGCATTTCATTGATCGTCATGCTGCTCACCTTGCCGCTGCGGATCTGGATCACCCGGTCGGCCATCGGTGCGATAGCAAGGTTGTGTGTGATCAGGATCACGGTCATCCCCTTCTCTCTGCAGGTATCCTGGAGGAGCTTTAAGATCGCTTTACCGGTCTGGTAGTCCAGTGCGCCTGTCGGCTCATCACAAAGGAGCAGCTTGGGATTTTTTGCCAGGGCCCTTGCGATCGCCACGCGCTGCTGCTCGCCTCCGGAGAGCTGGGCCGGAAAATTATACATACGCTCTTCCAGACCTACTTCCTGCAGTACCGTCTTCGGATCCAGAGGATTTTTGCAGATCTGCATGGCCATCTCAACATTTTCCAGGGCGTTCAGGTTCTGGATCAGATTGTAGAACTGAAATACGAAGCCGACATCATCCCGCCGGTAGCCGGTCAGCTGCCGGCCTGTATAGGCACTGATCTCATTTCCATCGACAATGACTTTGCCGGAGCTTACCGTATCCATCCCGCCAAGGATATTGAGGACTGTCGTCTTGCCGGCGCCGCTGGGTCCGACGACCACGACGAACTCGCCTTTGCAGATCTCGAGGTCGATTCCGTCCACAGCGTGGATCTCGACTTCGCCCATGTGATAGGTTTTTGTAACGTCCTGCATGAGGACATAAGGGGTATTCTGATTCATCTCGGCTCCTCAATATAAAGAAAAAAAATCACACCACAGTATTACTACATAAAATATAATAACACTGAGGTGTGATTTTTTTCAAGTGTGTCAAAAAGAACCGGGCAGATTGTCAAGTAAGTGCAACACCCCGGAATACTTCTTCCGGGGTACGCCAGCTCAGACATTTCCTTGGTCTCTTGTTTAATAAATCAACTACTTTATCTATTTCTTCCTGTGTTATT
>JAEIGA010011877.1_pt1 | contig 13204 bp, 3 predicted proteins | sample 9270691 | NCBI WGS metagenome assembly JAEIGA01 (sample SAMN17057246, study PRJNA624740) | gut metagenome | biome: biome; isolation source: fecal sample | host: Bos grunniens | place: China: Xizang | collected 2019 | reverse complement strand
TTTGGACGAAAATCCACCGCCACAACTGACGCTTTTCGATTAGGGGGGCTTGTAAATCGCAAAAAAGAATCTCAACCGCATTAAATCTGCGATTGAGACACTATTTTTATGCTTTATTGATTTTTATCGGACACCAATAATCTGATTTCGGCTTTATAAACGTTTATAACGATTTTATAGTGAGCCACAAAAAGCATTTTCTTGCTTAAATCACATTTGTAGTAGGGGGTAAAATACAAAGAGCTGAGTTAAATTTGACTCAGCTCTTTGGTATAAAGGAATAGATAAGAGAGTGAAGTAATAATCACTCTCTTATCGTTTGATTATTTCTTAATCAATGGGTAGGTTGCAACACCTTGGCTATTTGTTACCTTAAGGAGGTAAACACCAGTTGGGAGTGCTTCTACGTTGATTGTTTTAACTTTAGCACTAACGCATGCTGAAGTTTCGTCATATACGATAGCTCCATTCATGCCATAGATGCGATAGTTGACAGCATCGCAATTGAAATCGCAAATCACATTGAGTGTTGAAACCACAGGATTGGGGAATATGTTCACTTGTGAGTTTATAGTAATATTTTCAACACCGTTAAATTCTGTTACTTCGAGTTCAAAGGCATAAACAGCTTTAGCACCCGATGGGTCAGTGGCTGTGATGCGAACGATAGCTACACCTACTTCGTTTGCCAAGAAAATAGCACTTTCATTAGAATTGAACGCGGTAACGATATTGTCGGGGGATACTGACAATTCATAGGTCAATTCATCTCCGTCGGGATCTTCAAAGAAGTCAGCAAACGATATGATGTCAGATGTAGTTGTTGCCATCATTGTCATGTAGTCTTCAGTAGCAATTACTTTTGGAGCTTGGTTGACGTGTTCAACGATATAGCGAGCTGATGCTTGTGCTTCGTTTTCGCTTGCATCGGTAGCAGTTACAGTCAATGCGTAGCTACCTGCAGAACCAAATTCGGGAGTGATGTTAGCAACAACTTTCACACCTTCAGTAGCTGCACCTTTGATAGTTGCGATGTTTTCGCTGATTTGGATTATACAAGTATCGGTAGCATTTACGGCTGTTACTGCCGAAAGTTTGGCAATGTTGCCATTGTCGTCAAGGCGTAAAGAGAAGTCTTCATTTTCAGGTTCTGTAACAGTGAACTCAACTTGAGTTAAAGCACCTTCTTTAGCGTATGTGATGCCGGTAGGAGCAGTAACAACAGGAGCTGCGTTCTTGTCGAGAACGATTGGGAAGTTAACGAGAGGTTGGTTAGGATCATTGCTCTTTATTACAAGCACAGCCTTGTTGCCTTTATCCATAGGAGCGTCGGCAGCACTGAAGCGGAATTTCACGTTGAGAGATTCGCCCGGAGCGATAGAACCTGCTTTTTCGCTTTCGGGGTTAAGCATTTTCACCCAAGCGTCGCCTTCTTTGGTTTCAAGACAAGTCATGATGTAACCGAGAGAGCCGTATTGATTTTCAATCATTGTAGCAATGTCAAACCAACCGTAACCTTCCACAAAGCCCATGAAGCGGTTAGATTCTACGCCTTCTTCTTTGTAAGAAAGGTAAGCAGGGTATTCAATTCCTACAGGATAAGTGATGACAACGTAGAAGTCTTGACCAGGAGCCATGTAAACAGCACGATCAAGAGGAATAACGAGGAACTGAGCTGTTTCCATTTCATCAATGTGGAATGAGCCTTTACCAAGTACTGTAGTACCTTCTACATTGTTACCCTTGATGATTTCAACCTTGATGTCAACATCTTTGAGGTCGCCAATATATGTAGCGGTATAGATGTGAGAGATGTTGAAGCCTGTTTCAGGAGCTACATAGTAGGTAGCAGCTTTGTATTCACCAAATGTGTTGCCAGTACCATATTGGTAAGTCGTGTTATTACCGGCCATTGTTGGGTAATAAAGGGCTTTATTATAGGTGAAGTTTTCGGCTTTAGGAGCGTCTAATACCGATACTTCTGCATTCTCAAATGCTTTCACTGGAACCATGATGTTTTGACGAAGAGTAGTTGCATCTTCAACCGATAGAGTGCGAGCGACAGCAGGTGCAACGCCGCCTCCACCTTGGTCTTCTTCAACCACTTCGCCTTCGCCTGTTGGGTCGAGGCGCAACTCATAAGTGAGTTTGTATTCACCATTGTTGCTGATGATAACTGAATCTTCTCCAACATAATCATTAGCAACGTTCTCAGCACGAATTTCTTCTTTGTCGAGAGCCATTGCAGGAGCAGGAGTGACGATGAAACGAATATTTACCACAGCCGAGTCATTATCGTTGTAATAGAATGTCAACGGCACATCATAAACACCTGGCTGACATGCGATGTCATACATCATAGGCACAGATACACCTTGAGGAGTAGCACCTACAACAACAGGAGTGTTGTCGTAATATTGAGTCCATACACGATTTCCGGTAGGTTCACCTGTCATCCAGTCGGTTTCTTCGGCTTCGTAATATGTCATGAACAATGGAGTCCATACCATTTCGCCACTCCACCAGTCTTCTTGCTCATATCCAGGGCCGCCATTCTTGATGTGAGTGATAGTGAATGGTGCAGTACCTTCGTTTTTGATGTAGAAGCATGCTTCGTAGTTAGCTCCCATTTGAGTAACAGGACCGGCAGATGGGGCATCGAAGTGACCGACCACGCGTTCAACAATGATAGAATCGGTTGGGAATACCGGTTTAGCTTCACCGGTGATGGTGAGGTTGATAGGTATTTGAACTTTTTCTTTGCTTGGAACATTGGTGTTGATGTTGATGTTACTGCTGTATTGTCCGGCTAATTTGCCTGTGAGAACATCAATATCAATGGTGCGGCTACCTTTAGAAGCAACAGTGTTTTCAACAACAGGGTAGAATTGAACAGCGTTGTTGAATGCCACATAGCGTTCAGGAATGCGTAACCCTTCAGAGCCATCTTCGTTGGAGAGACCGGCAAGACCGAAGATGCCGTAGATGATAGCATATTCACCAGAGCCTTTGTATTGATACTTGAATGAGCCATCTTTCTTCATGATTAATTGATAGCAAACACCCATGTTCATAGAGTTGCCATATTCCATCCAAGAAACAACAGCCATATCATCGGTCATGTAGTGGTAAGTACCCGCAGTTTTGCTTTGATCGCATGTGTGGAGACCCCAATAAGGAGCGATGATGTTAGTGTAGATTGTTCCTTGTGGGAATTCGGCTGGAGGTTCTGGCCAAATCTTGTCGTCGTTACGTTTTGTGAATGAAACGAACCCGGTGTTGTAGATATACATCTTGTTGTAGTTCTTACCATAGAATGGGAATTCAAATGGAAGAGTTACTTCAATATAGTCATTGGCATTGTAATAAGTGAAGTTGTTTTGTTCGCCAAGACCGGTTGTTTCGATATCAATCCAATCAAATGAAACGTTCTTATCATCAATCGAAGCACTGTAAGAGTATGCTACTTTAGCCCCTTCAGTGATGTCGCTGAATGAGAAGAATTCAGGATTTGGAGTGATAGAGTAAACGAGCGATTCGTTACCCATATTTGTAATAGTCAATGGTTTCTTCAATGGAGTGCCACTCAAGAGAGTAGTGTCAATTGAAGTGTAGTTCAATTCGATTTCAGGACAGCCGATAACAGTACCGGTGACAGTCGCAGAGAGTTCTCCTGCATTTGTTCTGATGATGATGTTGTCGGCATATGTACCTTCGTTTTCAGTAGGTAATGTGATGATAACATCTTTAGAAAGACCGGCTGGAATCTTGAGGTCGGAAACAATATCAACCGATACAATCTTAGATGTAGCGTAAACAGTGTCAACTACCAATGTGTCGGTACCTGTATTTTTGATTGTCAATGGCAATTGTGATACAGATGTGCGGAACACATTGCCAAAGTCGATTTCATTGTTTTCAAGAGCTACTTGAGGAGCGAGTGAACTACCTGTGATGTTGGCGTTGAAACGAATGTAAGAAGTGCTGTTGTAAGGGTCATTGCTCATCAAGATGAGGTTGTTGAATGTTGCACCTGCATACATTGAAGCATCGGCTTTGAGGGTCGCAGTGATGTTGATGCTTTCACCTGGGTTGACAATGCCGTATGGGTTAGTCAATGCAGTGATGAAGTTGGGCTTTGGAGCCAAGAACTTCACTGAAGATTGGTTGGTGAAATATTTATAAACGTCACCTGCAGGGTCATCGTTGGTTGACCAATAGTCGGCGATGTCGGCAGAGGTTACAGTCAATGGGTCGGCACCTTCGCCGTCAAGAATACCACAATAGAGAGTAGAACCATCTTGGAATAGGCTCATAGACGCCGGGTCGTAGCTGTCGTAGAAAATTTCGATATCGCCATTGGTAGAAAGAGCTATGCGGAATGAAATTGGTGTATATTCTTGGTCATAAACCAATGCCAAAACATTTTCATAGTTAACTACGAATTTGCCATTTTGTTTAGCGTATGAAATTTTTGATTGAGGGCCCATTGCCAATTGATAACCATAGGCTGAGATATAAGGAACACCTTCAAGGCGTTCAGATGTTTCGGTCAATGGCGAGAAGTAAGCATATTCGCCAACTTTGAATGCGATACCACCATAGCTTGTGATATAAGCATATTCGTATGTTTTGCCATAGAATGGGAATGCAAAACCGAGGGCGATTTGCTTTGACAAATATGTGTTGTCGTCGTATGACGAAGTGATGTCGGTGCTACCAATCATAAGTGGGTTGCCATCGTAAGCAAAATCTGTTGCTCCGTTGAGGTTAGTAGTTACGACATAACCAAAACGGTGAGCTGCTTTACCTTGGTTTTCGAGTTGACGACCAGAGAATTTAGGGAATACATATTCCAAAGGATAGTTTCCTTCGTTCTTGATTGCGAAATCTTTGGTGATTGCTTCGGAATCAATGTCGAGAGTTCCGGCATCGATAGTGTCGGGCTCAATTGCGATTTTAGCAGGATCGGTTGCAACACCGGTAACCGTGATTTTGAATTCAGTGTTGTCAGCGTTTTTGAACACAATGTTGCCGGTGTGGCTACCTGCAGATTTAGGTGCAAACTTCACATCAAAAGTTTGATATGAGCGAGCAGGGAATCCTCCACTGATAGATGTAGGTGCTTGGAAATGTTCAGACGTAGAGCTGATGCGATTGCCACTCAATGAACCATAGTAACCAAATGGGCCATAACCTTCGTTGAATACTTCAACAGTAAGAGTTTTTTCTTCACCTACAAGGAGGTCGCCGAAGTTTACAACTTTAGCAGGCGACATAGCAGGAGCGTTACCACTTACTGTCATTGTTACAGGCACTACAGTGGTGTTCTTCTCGCTTTCGTTGGTATTGAAGTGGAGGTTGAACTTGTAAGTACCATTAACGAGTGGTTGACCATCGTTAGTGATAGTTACATCTTGAGTTTCGCCATATTTCACTTGACCTTGAGCGGGTGAGAGCACGATGAGTTTGTCCCACGCAGGGTTTTGGCTCATTGCAGTAATTGCCCAACCGGCTTTGTTTGCAATAGTTTCGTAGCTTGAACCTTTGAGTGCATCGACCATAGAAATCCAAGTTTTACCCATGTCGGTACTCATGTAAGAGTAGGTAGAATGTACTTCATCTTCAACAGTAGCGAGACCGAGAGGATAATCTTCTTGTCCGGCAGGGAAGTGAACAACAACCCAGAATGATTCCCCGGGAGCAAAATATACTTGTTCTGTGGGTTTCATTATGCCTTCAGAGTAGAAGTAAGGAGTAAACTCTTGGAGAAGAGTAGCATTAGAAATGCTGCTTCCTTTGTAGATTTGGAATGTAGGTGTCTTGCCATAAATACTATTAACCTTCAAAGCTGTGAGATTGAAGCCTTCGGGATATGTATCCTTATCGACATAGAACCATTGAGCCATTGATTGAGGCAGAGAGAGATCTTCATCGCCAATGTAGGCATAGATTGAAGAATAATATTTGAAGTCGATAGGATAGTCACCTGCAATATAGTCAGATGTTTTGTATAGTGCGTTTGCAGCAAAAGGCTTGATGCCGATTTTGCCGTTGTATGAAGTTATAGTTCCGGGATTAGCTTTTGCAATCGAACGAGTAGCTACGGTGTATTGAGTTGTAGCTACATAAGCGTCCCATTTCAAAAGCCCCTCTTCGGTGTTACCTATAGAGAATGTTGCACTGCCTTGAGCACCGGGTTTAACAGTATAGCTCAACGACGTTTTGCTTACAGTCATTTTTGGACCAGCGTTAGTTGTTGCAGTTATAACGGGAGAAAGAGCAGAAGCATCGCCCCAACGATTTACTGCCTTAATAGCAAGATAGTAAGTTGTCAAAGGTTGAAGCCCGTTTAACTCGTATGTTGTAGAGTCGCCCGATGAAAGGAACTTAGTGTCGATAGTGACATTGTTGATTGTTGAAAAGTCACTTTCGGCATTAAATTCTTCTGTACTATAATATAGAATGTGATAGTTCACATTGTTGTCTTCAGAAGCAGGAATAGTCCAACCGATTGTGATGTTGTCTTGAGCAGCGAGGGCTGTGAATGAGCTTACTGCTTCGGGAGCAATACCGCTACCACTCATGTTGAGAGCTTTGGCTGCGTCTATGTAACCTGCACCATGAAGACCTTCTTTGCCTTCGTTATATTTATATATATCGTTAACCGAAGTGATGATTTGTTGACGAATGGTTTCGGCAGGGATTGTAGAGTTGCCATGTTGCGAAATCACAAGAGCAGCAATACCTGTAACGTGAGGAGTTGCCATTGATGTACCCTCGTTGAAACCATATTGGTTGCCGGGGAGTGTGCTTAATACACCATGAGCTTCGTTGTAGTCGAGAAGACCACCGGGAGCCACGATGTCAACCCATGAGCCATAGTTTGAATATGGAGCGATGGTGAAATCGGCAGTCATTGAACCTACAGCAACAACTTTGTCATAGCAAGCAGGATACATATTGCCGGTAGCTCCTTCGTTACCGGTAGCGAAGAACATTACACCACCATTGATGTTATTTCCGCGATTCATTGCTACGAAGTAGTCAATTGCATCGAGAACGTCTTGCTCGTAGTAGTCGGGAGTGCTCCAACCCCAAGAACAGTTGGCGATGTTAGCTCCATTGTTGGCAGCATAAACGATTGCTGCTGCAAAGTCGCCTTCGCCAGAACCTGAACGAGAGTCGAATGTTTGGCAAGAGAGCATCTTAACACCACTATTGACAAAACCATTACCGCCAGCTACACCACACACGCCAATGCCGTTGTTGTTAACGGCTGCAATAGTTCCGGCTACGTGAGTACCATGTGCATGAGGATAGATGTCTTTTGAATTGGTGCAGAAGTTCCAACCATAAACATCATCGATATATCCGTTGCCATCATCATCTTGACCTGCAACACCATTTAATTCGGCTTGGTTGAGATAAACGTTGGCCGCAAGGTCTTCGTGTGTGTAGTCGATACCACCATCGATTACAGCAACAAGGGTGTTGCTATTACCTGTTGTGATTTCCCACGCTTTGAAGAGGTTGATGTCGGCACCCACTACGCTTGTTCCTATCATACCAGTGTTGTTGTAGTGCCATTGACTGCTCAAACGAGGGTCATTGAAAGGCATAGAAGAAGGACGCACTTCATCAGAAAGAGGTTCAGCTACTTTATAAGTGCCGTTTTCTTTCAATACCATAGGAACTTTGCATGTAGCCAATTGCACACCGGCTGTTTGACTAAATATGCGTTGCACTTCTTTAGGATTGATTGTTTCGTCAAATGTCACTTCATACCAACGGTCAAGACCGAATTGTGCCATTTGAGCTTCATACTTCGCACTGTAAGGGAATACCCTACGCATGCTCATAGCCTTTACTTGGCGAGCCGATGCGTCAAGAGTGCTGACGCCGGTACTCAATACTCCATTTGTTGCAGTAAACGATTTATTGCCTACCGATTTTGCAACTTCGGTTTGCAACTTTACGCGAACCACACCTTTTTTGGGTGCAAGGCTTTGAGCTTGTGCAATCACAACGCTACTCATTGCGATAATGAGCAACATCAAAAAACGTGAAAAGATTTTTTGCATAAGCTTAAAATTAAATTAATAAAATATAGAAATATAAAATGTAATTGTTTCTTAGATAAATATTTGAGTATAGAAAACCTAATATCCTACAAAATTACAAATAAATATAGATTAAGAACCAATAAATAAGATAAAAAGAGCGATTTTGTCGAAGTTTTATTCTTGATATGCAATGGGTTGAGTATTTATGCGTTAATTCGTATAAATAATCCAAAAATATGCACAATGTTATGCCGATAGGTATATAATAATCCCAAATATTGAGTATCGGTATCATGGTATCAATTGACAACGTAGTCGATACCACGATGTGGGAATATACAGTAAAAATATCCTAATTCTGCTATTATTTTGCGCATCATGTAAAATAAAATTACTGATTATTTGTGAAATAAGAATATTTTGTGCAAATTTGCAATTCAACTGCAAATTTGCACAAAATAAAACTCGACATGTAAAACTAATTGTTCGTGTTTGATTTTTAGTGTATATTTGTGAAAATTATAACAAATACATAATAGAGATGCCTATGTAACATAGATAATTAAAGACATATTAGATAAAAAGCGTTAGCTTTATTCTGACTCTCTTAAAATCGCCAATTGAAAGATAGCAGTCAAGAGTAATAGTTGATGCTCACGGTCTATCCGTGGGCTTTTACTCGTATATGACTGCGACGGTGTTTGGCGATACCTTAGAGAGTGTAGACGAAGTTTTAGTCCACGTTTTTTTATTTGTCTAATTTCAATCTTAGGACTAATTTTATAATAGACACCGGGGTAGATTCCTATGTCGAGATATGATTATGACATGTGAAAGTAAAAAAAGCCTTTATAAGAATAATAATAACCAAAACATAAAATTATATGAAAGATTTATTACTTAAATTCAAGCGGACAATAATTGTTGTTGCGATTATTGTCGTAGGGCAGTCAAATATGATTGATGCCCAAGTGTTAATCGATGGTATATACTATACTTTGAGTTCATCAACAGCATCGGTTGCCGAAAATCCCGATGGTACTAAGTATTCGGGGGATGTAGTGGTCCCCACGACTATAACTTATAATGGGGCAAGCTATAATGTAACAGGAATTAGTTCAAATGCATTCAAAAATTGCCCAAATCTAACATCTCTTACGCTTGGAGATCAGTATTATCGATTTACAGGTGTACAAGGGTGTACGTCGCTTAAAAGTTTTGTGTGGAATTATTCTGCAACTGCTTCACGCTCAATTAGTATGGGATTGTCAGTTTCAACTACAAATTCGAATCACTTCTTTTATGGTTGCGATGAGATTGAAACAATTGTTATGCCGGGATATGGTCCAAACGAAATTCCTAAAGAGGCATTTTGGGGATTCAATAAGTTGAAGAGAATTACAATTCCTGCGAATTGTACAAAAATTTGTGAACGAGCTTTTTATTCGTGTGATTCATTGCAAATAATTAATTTAGAGAATGTTACATCTGTTGGCGATTACGCTTTCTATTGGTGTAATCTAAAAAATATTGATTTGTCAAACGTCACTTTTATTGGGGATTGGGCATTTTGTGATAATTTTAATTTAACCAATGTAATAATGCCTGAAAGTATGACTGATGGAAGTTTGGGTCAAGCCGCTTTTTATTGTTGTAGTTTTAGTTCATTTAAGTTGCCAAAAGGTATCACAAAAATACCTAAAGATTTCTTTTATATTTGTGATGAATTAACATCAGTCGATATTCCTGCTTCAGTTACTCATATTGAAGATGGAGCATTTGGCATTTGCAATAAACTTCCGACTGAACAAATAATGTTTGAAGGATTGGAATATTTAGGTCATGATAACTTAGAATTAAACAGGAGAAGTGAGATAAAATCAGTAACACTTCCATCTACATTAAGTTTCATAGGTTGCAATAACTTATATCCCGGTATCGAAGTGAAAGTTGCACAAGGTAATAAGAATTTCAAAATGGTAGGAAATATATTATATAGTGCAGATGGTAAAACGTTGTATGTTATGTCGGAAATGCCAACCGAACCATTTTCTATTGAGGACAACAAGGTGGAAACTGTATGGTCTCATGCTTTTTATAAGTGTCCATTAACTCATTATAATTTCCCTAACCTAAAAGAAGTGAAAGTTGGTGCGTTTAATAATACCGGCTTGACTGAGGTTATAATAAAAAAAGGAGTAAAGTATGCAGAAGAAAGTTTTGAATTATGTTCTTCACTTTCATCTGTAACAATAGAAGAAGGAGTTGAAGAGCTTTCGGCATATTGTTTCCATTATTGCCAAAACTTGACTACATCTCCAACGATTCCATCTTCTTTAACGAAGTTAGGAATAGGCAGTTTTACTTGTTGTGGCTTTAATAGTATAAAACTGGGTAAAGAGTTTAAGCATTATGGAGCCGCTGCGTTATCACGGTATGTAAGCGAGGACGTTAATCCCGATTTCACTCTTGAATTGATGAGTGCGGTTCCTCCGATGTGTGATTCAACATATATAGGATATGATGGGGAGACTTCGACTATGATTACGTCTTGGAATAATACCCTTAAAAATGTAACCCTAATAGTTCCTGCAAGTAGCGTTGAGGCATATAAAGCTCATGCGAAGTGGAAATATTGTAAGGAGATTGTAGGAAATAGTGAATGGGCAGGAATAAAAGAGAAACAATCTCTACCCGGAGGCTTATATTTTGCGGTGAAAGATGGTAATATTTGCTATTTGCAAGGCGGACGTATTCATGATACAGGTATCAATGCAGGAGCACACCCATTTAATATTCAGGTTTACAATAATGCAATCTATATTGCCGATGCCGGAGAACAATATTATTACCAATCGACAGGTCGGCCCGATGGAAGTCTTAAGAAAATAGAATTGTTTGATAATACGTATGGAATTACCAATATTACTAATAATGCAAATTCTGGTAATCCGTTCCAAGACCCACTAACATGTTGGGTTGACCAATCGGCAGGAGAATTGTATGTTGGCGACCGTAGCACCGGAATTGGGCGTATCCCATTAAATACTGATGCTTATTACTCTACGCAAATACCATTATCGTATTTGACCAATACGTTTATTTATAATTGGAATCGATTACCTTATTATAGTAAGTCAGGGTTGGTTTATGGTGCCATTTGTAAAGGGATTCAAAAAGATAAAAAGGGGATATATTGGTGTGCTTTTGATTATAATGGTTATGGAATATATCGATTTAAGGAGTCGGATATTTATAGTTCATCATCGGAAGCTAATGCCGCGGCTACCCCATATCCGGTAATTGCAAATGGAGCAAGATTAACTTCGATTTATTTAGACGAAGTGAATGGTTATCTATACGGTTATTTTTATGGCAATAGTAGTCAAACAGGAATATTCACTGGATTATACCGTATATCTATAGCTGAAGCAGAAGCCGGGGGAGATGGTCTTGATGGCTGGGAACTGATTGATAATTCTCCTGCTGCACCTCTAAATGAGACGGCAGATGAACGTGTTTATACACGTCAAATTACCGGAGACGGAACAAATGTATATTGGAGCTATATCGCAGCTGAAGATGCCGACCCGAAAAATAATCCGCTACATCGTAACGGTATTAAAATGATTCCGGCAACCGGAACTCCTACTGTCTCATACGTTCTCCCTGATGTTGAAGTTTATGGACTTGCTCCATATAATTACGATTTCGTGGATGTAGAAGATGTTTATGCTCCAGAGGATAACGTAAATGTTGTTATTGCGAATAAAACGCTTACAGCAATGTCTAATTGTAATGTGAACGTATATAGCTCAAGTGGAATAGATCAATTAAATGTTGAGTTGCAAATGGGAGAACAAATTTCTCTTGAATTAGCTTCGGGCATTTATATTGTTAAAGCAACAAATAAAGGTAATGGTTCAACTCAAACATCTAAATTTGTAGTTAAATAACAACAAATAATTTATAAACAAACAATTAGAGGTGTGTCAAAATATAGTTGGCACACCTCTTTGTATAAGAGTAATATGTTTGATTTTCCATTGAGGAAGTTATTAATTGAGCATTATGAAATATGCATTGTGGATTATAGCTTATCCTTTTCCTTCGAGGATGCCGGCTGCGAGAGTGTCGGCAGTGTGAATGAGTGTCATTAGAGGGCAAATATCTTTGGCTTTGCGATTGCTTGCTACCATTTCATTGCTTTGGAATGCTATGTCCCAGCCACCCATGTGCCAACGAATTGCCATTATTTCATCGTCGGTTAAGTCAAGACCGCTGCGAAGAAGCATAATTACTGATTTTTCGCCATGACCGAGAGGGAAATTAGAATAATCAATATTGTAGGACTCTTGAGCTTCCCACACCCCAATTTCGTTACGAACTTTTTTAACCACTTTCTTGTAAATGTCGGCTTTGCACACATCGTGGAGTAGGGCGGCAATGGCAATGCTGTCATCGGGAATGCGAGCTATAACATCGGGACGAAATGTTGCCATCTGCTCTTTGAGCATAACTGCAATTTTATATACATTGAGGGAATGTTCCACTAAACCACCCTCAAAGTTAAAGTGATTTTTGCTTGATGCTGGAGCTTCAAAAAATCCGAGATCTTCAATTACGTAGTCAATATTTTCGCGATTGGTAGCTTTTAGTAATTCAATAAATTCGGTTTTGTACTGATTTTCTGTTGCCATAGTGTTAGAGTAATTTTAATTTTATGCAAAGGTAGTAATTAATGATTTGAAATTATAAAAAAATATTGCTGTCTGATAAAAATTAATAAAGCATAGAAATAGTGTCTCAATCGAAGATTTAATGCGGTTGAGATTCTTATTTCGTATTTACAACCCCCATAGAGTGAAGTTCAATAGCATTGCCGAAGGTAATGCTTAGTATGTAGCCGTGCATTGGCTCGAAGAGGCTATGCACGGAGTGTAGTTGAGTTTAATCTGAATCTGTAAGATTCATTATCAGAAACAGATTAAAGATTCCTTCAGAATCTATCCCCATTTAATACCATTCCGGGCTTATCCCCTCCGGGGCTAAACCCGGCTACGACTAAACAATCCCTTTGGGATTGCTATTGCTTTTGAAAAAGTTTTATCGGACACCAATAATTCTTTTTTGCGATT
>JAEIGA010011876.1_pt1 | contig 13204 bp, 11 predicted proteins | sample 9270691 | NCBI WGS metagenome assembly JAEIGA01 (sample SAMN17057246, study PRJNA624740) | gut metagenome | biome: biome; isolation source: fecal sample | host: Bos grunniens | place: China: Xizang | collected 2019 | reverse complement strand
ATGATCCGGACAGCAAAAAACGGGACTCCTCTCAAGAACAGAGAAGTCCCGTTTTTTTATATTTAAAGGTTAAACCTGAATCATTTCTCAGGCTTAATATCAGTACGCCACAGCCAGAAATAGAAACTGAGCAGCAGAATATAAATCGTTGCTGAGTAAAAATAGGTAAATGCAAGAAGTGGAACAGAGATTTCTTTTCCGTTCTGGCTCCCGCTGTCTACCGTGGCTGAATTGCCCATCAGAGATTTCATCAACCCTCCATCGTTGATATTGCCCATGAGATTTTTCGCAATATTAACGAGATCTCCGACATTTGAACTGAAAACAATGTTCTTCACACTGGCCATGAGCTCTTTCGGGTCAACATTTTTCAACATACCCATCAGCATATAGGTAAGTTCAGGATTTTCCATGAGACCTTTCAGTATGGAGATTACCATTTTTTGTTTGTCGTCATCCGCATTTTTGAAAAGGTTCAGAAAGATCTGATCCTCACTTGATGGTGTGTCCGATTTTTCCTCAACATTTTCTGTTGTTGGAGCGGGATCCTGTGTTGGGGCGAAATCCACTCCCAGTACTTTTGAAATTGTTTCCAACTGTTCAGGGGACAATTCTCTTAATCCGCGCTCTGCCTTACTGATCGCACTGGCAGTAACATTTCCGGCTGCTTCTGCCAGTGCCGCCTGTGACAACCCGGCAGTTGTTCTTGCTTCTTTGATTCTCATTCCTGTTGTATCTGCCATACCGTTTTACCTCCTTCTGGTAGATTTCCTATCGATGATCATCATTGTTTTTCCTGTCCGCATTTTGTCAACTAAACTTATTATTATGTTGTATTTTAGACATTATTATCATAACTGTCTGTTGTCTTAAAAACATATTGTTGATATATTTTAAAGTAACATACAGCGTTTTAAAAGTCAAAAGATAAGGGAGAAAGGGATTGGGTTGATGAATATGACGTATGAGAAAAAAGAAGCTGTAAAAAACGGCGTACTTCGTATGGTCTTAGTTGTCCTGGCAATGGTAATAGGAATACTGGCACTTTTTATCCTGGTCCTTTTTGCCGGACAGAAAGCCGGCTGGATATATACGATCATCCACTTTATCGGACTGTTTCTGGTATTGGGTATTTACGCAAGCAACAAAACATCTACTATCCGCATGACGTGGATGTTCGTGATCATGGCACTTCCGATTTTCGGAACGATGCTTTACCTGCTCATAGGCGGCAACGGGCAAAGCTTTAAAATGCGCAAAAGGTTTGAAGATATAGACAAAATCTTATTTCCCATCCTTCCGACAAATGAGGAAGAGGCTGAAAATGCTCAGGCAAGAGATCTGCGGCTCGGAGGTATTGTAGAATATATACGCCGGCAGGCCGGTTTCCCGGTTTATCAGAATACCAGGATCCATTATTTTGATGACGGCGCGAAGGGAATCGAATCTCAAAAAGAAGATCTTGCAAAGGCACAGAAATTTATCTTCATGGAATATCATGCGATCGAAGATTCAAAGAGCTGGCATGCGATCCGGGATGTCCTGGCAGAACGGGCGAAAGCCGGTGTGGAAGTCCGCATATTCTACGATGACATGGGCAGCCTCGGGTTTATCGATACAGACTTCATCAAGCGTACAGAAAGCTATGGCATTCAATGTCGCGTTTTCAATCCTTTCAGATTCGGGCTTAACCTGTTTCTCAACAACCGTGATCACCGTAAAATCACTGTGATCGACGGCAAGGTAGGTTATACCGGAGGATATAATCTTGCAGATGAATACTTTCATGTAACAGAACCATATGGATTCTGGAAGGACACCGGTGTCCGGCTTGAGGGAGATGCCGTGCAGAGTCTGACGATCATGTTCCTTGAAATGTGGAATGCCATATCCGCCATGGACAAGGATGATTTTGATTTTACGAAATATCTGACCTACAGTACAGCTGCCAACCTGTTCGAGAGGAAAAGCAAACTGGTCAGAAAAGACCAGGTGGAAAAAGCGGAGAAGGAAAGGGATCGTCTGAATAAAAAAAGCGAAGGATACTATCTGAAGATGGAGAAGGAAATGATACCGGACCTGAGGTATGTCCTTGGCACGGAAGAATATGACGGCGACCAGCTTGGATTTGTGCAGCCTTACGCAGACTCTCCCCTGGACGATATACGTACAGGTGAGGATGTCTATATCTGTATGGCTGACGCTGCTCAGGAATATGTCTGGTTTATGACACCGTATCTCATCATCACTGATGAAATGTGTCATGCATTTTCACTTGCCGCCAAGCGAGGTGTGGATGTCCGGATCATCACGCCCGGTATCCCGGACAAAAAACTGGTCTACAAACTGACCCGCTCCTATTACAACTCTCTTGCCAGAAACGGAGTGAGAATCTTTGAATTCACGCCCGGCTTCTGCCATGCAAAAATGTCCGTTGCGGATGATCTCATGGCTACCTGCGGAACGATCAACCTGGATTACAGGAGCCTCTACCACCACTTTGAGAATGGCTGTCTGTACGCGGACTGCAAAGCGGTTATGGATACGAAACACGACTTTGAGGAGATTTTTGCACAATGCAGGGAAGTAACGGATTATTACGCTAACGGACGTGGAGCGATCATGCGTCTGGAACACATGCTGCTTCGTCTTGCGTCACCGCTGGTATAATCGTGCGAAGCCATGAGAAGGGATCCTGGAATGGAAAACAAATTCACATCAGTTGAAAACCGAATACTGATCATTCTTTTTGTAATGTTCATATTGGTCCATGTCTCCATACCGGTTTCGGCAGCTACGGACAAAAAATCTTCTGTCGATGCTCAGGTCACCTTCGCTGACGAAAGACAGTTGGATAAGATCAAACACATACGCCTTCCTTTCCCAAATGTAAGTGAAGAAAAGCTTGAGTGGTATTTTCCGTACTCGGATAAATTCTTCGATCTTCCCCCGGAAGATTTCAGTATTACCATGGCCCGCGGATCGATGGGTTTAACGTTGTCTGCCTTTCGCGGCACAGCCGGGTCGATGAGTCTTCAATATGAGACCTATCTTCAGGAAGCAGGTTTCACCAATATTTTCAGTTTCGGCTATGACAAGCCACCTGTGGAAGATTCTTTATCCGGTGTGATCGGGATGAAACACATCGGTGACTGTACAGTAATCGCTGTGGCTCCCTGCGGTCAGGGCTACGGCAACGAATGGGCGAGCAACTTTAAGGTCGGCACCGGTAAAAGACACGAGGGCTTCAATCAGGCGGCCGATCTGTTCAAAGACCATCTGGCCCAATATCTGAAGGATAACAAGATCAAAGGAAAGAAAAAACTTTGGGTCAGTGGCTTTTCACGCGCGTCAGCAGTAGGAAATATACTGGCTGCCGATATGATAGAAAATGGAGAATTCGATGATGTGTATGCTTATCTCTTCGGCGTGCCAAGAACAACCAGACAGCCTGTGAGATATAAAGGCATATACAATATCTGTGGTCAATATGATCCGGTACCTTCGGTACCTCTTCAGTCCTGGGGATACGAAAGATACGGAACCGATCTTTTCACACCTGCCCAGGAATCAAATAAAGACTATGATTCGCTGGCTCAATTCGCGGATAAAGTTGGAATCAGGCTTGACAGAAAGAGGTTCCGCAACAATCCGGAGATCAATTATCAGCTGCGCCTGATCCTGGAGAGCTTAGGGGAATTCTTCCCTGACAGTAACGCATACTCTGAGAAATTGCAGGATCTGTTGGCAGATGCCATAGTAAACCACAATGATTCACATGTTTTTGATTTATTGACCATGGCATTTGAAAGACTCGAACCGGATAACATCCAGGACCAGGCTAAGATTGACACCTTTACAGACTACATCGGCTACATGGCCGGACAGCATCTGCGTGCTGATCAGAGGCAGATCGAAGACGGCAGCTGGGATCCGGAGGCGGCGCTTAGCGCTAATCTTGCGCTCGAACACCTTCCGGTGACCTATATCAGATGGCTTTTTGCAGATGAGGATCCTCAGAAGATCTTTGCCGGTCCCAATATTTCGAGAAGGATTACCATGATCGGAACAGTAGATACGACTGTTCTGAAAGATGGCCGTGCGATCGCTTTTATCGACAAAAATGGAAAAAAATCCTGCCCGGAAGGAAATGATCCGGAAAAATCTTTGCTCTCCTCGAATGTTTTCATGATGAGAAATGAAAACGTAACACTGATCAGCCTTCCAAATGATACGGAATACTATATAAAAATCGATACAGACAGGCGCTCCACAGTCACATTTTATGATCTGATCATATCCCCGGAAAAGCTTGCCACGGAAGCCGGCAGAATCAATCTTGGAGAGATGAGAGCAGGCAGTTACGGATACCGTGTGGCACCGGATACAGAGATTGCATCATCTCCGGAAGTGATCGAGGGTCATTATACTCTTTTTGGTTCCAGTGATTATGTATATTCTCCGATTACAGTCATGAACGATGAGCTTGATGCGACAAGACATTATTTCATGAGTCTCAATCGGGTATATCGTTTAGCCCTGAATGTTGCGATCGGCCTGGTCATATTCCTGTTCGGATGCCTGATCATACATCTGGTGCATCGCCATCAGGTGAAAAAAGGCCATCCGCCTTTCTCAAAATGGTACATAATCATACCTCACCTGACATCCATCACCGGGCTGATGCTTCTTACTGCAATGCTTACATACCATCTGTTTGCAGTTGACACGGTGAGGATTATCTGCGCATCTTTCACTGTGTTTTCGATCTTTCTTCTGTCACTGCGCGGTACGCTGCGATACAGGAGAAAAAGCAGCATCATGCTGACTTCTTTTCTGTTCATCCTTTTTGCAATCACCTTCCTGTTCTTTGACAGGACAGAGAAATTACCTTTCTCATGGTTCAGTGTGACAGTTTTCGCGATTGTGACAGTCCTGCTCTCTGCAGCAGCAGTCCTGACTTTTCGCGAACCAAAAGGCAGTTAATCGGACAGAGCCGACATTGTGATCAATGTCGGCTCCTTTTTTCAATCTTTGTCCTCTGGCATTTTGAATTTATTGAAATTCGGCATGTTGAAATTGTCAATTTTCCACTCTTTGTTTTCGTGGATCATGGAGAGTTCCAACGTGCCCTCCAAAATGTCTTTATATTCGAATCCCACAATTCCTTTGGAACTTTCCGAACCCTTTAAAACGTCTATTATTTTCCAGTCGCATGCCGATGCATTTTCCATCAGAAAGCTCAAAGCCTTTCCTGAGTTGTTTCCCTGATCTGCCTGCCCCATAAACATGCCTATCCCACCGGAAAATATATCCATTCCTCCGGTAAGTATATCCATTCCTCCGGAAAACATATCCATCCCTCCGGATAGCATATCCATCCCTCCGGAAGCCTTACGGGCCTTCTCGAACTGATTCCTCCCCTCGTAAGTCAGATAAGGTTTCAGACCATCAATCCCGGTTTTTTTGATATCTTCGATTGCCTTCTCCAGTACGTATTGGGGGCTCATACGTTTCATAAAACCAATTGCCATATAACTGCACTCCTCTCTTTTTCGTTATAATCTTATATTTGATTTGAATTCTGATAAATCGTATGCTACTGTATAATAAATGTTTATCTAAGAGGTATAAAAATGACTAAACAGAATGAAAATCGTCGTGTACGTATGACAAAGCAAATGATCAAAGATGCTTTGCTGGAACTTCTGGAACAGAAAGATCTGAAAAAAATATCTGTAACTGCCATATGTGAGACTGCTGATGTCAACCGTTCAACTTTCTATAAATATTATACAGACCCGATTGATCTGTTAAATGAGATAGAACAGGACTATATGGATATGATTCCAAAAAGTACTGATTTACCGGATCTTATCGCCCCTGAAGAACTGGTCAAACTCACCTCTGCCTTTTTTGATTATGTAAAACAGAATGAAAAAGTTTCCCGGGTTTTATTTAATGATTCTGTATACAGCCACTTTTCTTCAAATCTTGTAGACTTCATCTATTCCGGAAAATTTGTTTTCAAAGAGGCTAAAGATGAATTGACTTCCCATTACTATCGCCTTTATATTGCGAACGGAACAGTCGGTATGCTTCATGATTGGGTAAAAAACGGGTTCCCTGTCACCAGTATGAAAATTGCAGAGATGATGTACTCCCTTTCAAATACGATCACACAAATATAGTTTTGTCAGATATATTATGTCAGATTATGCAGAAAAACACTGAAACATGGGGATTTCAGTGTTTTTCTGCTGTTTAGATAATTAAATGAATATTATTCCTCTTCTTTTTTATCTTCGGCGCCACCCATCATGCCGCCAAACATCTTCATCATGCCAGCCATGGGATTCTCTCCGCCTTCTGCGTCTCCGCCTCCCATCATACCTCCGAACATGCTCATCATTGCGGCCATGGGGTTCTCTCCGCCTTCTGCGTTTTCGCCTCCGGCAAAGTTAGCCATCATCGCAGCCATGGGATTCTCCCCGCCTTCTGCGTCTCTGCCTCCCATCATGCCTCCGAACATACTCATCATTGCAGCCATGGGGTTAGCATTTGCTGCACTATCTGAAGGAATTTCCATTTCCGGTGTTACGGACTCGGTATCAGCTGCCAGCAGTGATTCTACCGGAACTTCGAGTGCCTTTGCGATTGCTTCTAACTGTTCGGGAGATAATTCTTTAATTCCGCGCTCAGCCTTACTGATAATGCTTGCAGAAACGTTTCCTGCTGCTTCTGCCAGTGCTACCTGGGATAATCCCGCATTATTCCTTGCTTCCCTGATCTTAGCTCCATCCTGTTTTGCCATATACTTTTCCTCCTTAATTTACTATTATCATTTGATTTTTCATTTTCATAAGTTATTATAATATCAATATAACTACATACTGTTTATAAATCAACAAACAATCTAATTAATAACGTTCTGTAGTATACACATTTTTAAAAAATGTTGCAAAACATTTAATGCATTATATCTACCCATTCTCCATAAGTCTCTTCTCCACAATTTGTACATCTGTATATTACGCGGTAACACACTCCACCGGGAGGAGAAATCCATTCTTCCCCGATCTCAACATTATTATGAACATGTTTTCTCTCAATTTCTCCCATTACACATTCACCTGTTTCCCTTACGACTGTACCGCCGGCTACCATCGTAAGATCTTCCATGTTAAGGTTCATTCTTTCTGTCACTTTCTTATCCTCCATTTTTTCTGCGTTTTTATCTGGCTTTATTTTAAATGAAATAATGTCACAGAAGCGTCACAGTGGATCATATTTATTCCTCAAAAAAAAGAGCTCCGCATTAAGCGAAAGCTCATCACATTCTTCTTAGTTCCCCCATCCCCGTTGGAAAGGAGTACGGAAATGCCGGGAGATTATGCCTGGCTTTCGGTCCACAGGATGCAGCATGGGGGATTTCAAGGTAAAAAAGGTCATATCTCCAACTATTTCTGGAAGATATGACCTTTTTTAAATTACTCCGATTTTATTCCTTAATGCAGTTACACGCTTAATTCCAGCAACCTCTTTTCATCAAGGATGCTGATCTTTCCCCGTTTTGTTTTCACCATACCGTCTTCAGCGAATTGTTTTATGATACGGGCAACGACTTCCCTTGCCGAGTTAATCTCTCTCGCGATCTGTTCATGGGTGGCATTGACCTCCCGGTTATCCGCATGATGGATCAGATAAGTTGCGATCCGCCGGTCGATACCATAGAAGAGGATCTGCTGTATGGTCCACATGACATCCGAGAAACGCTCCGTTAATATCTCATAGATGAAGCTTCTGACATATATGTTGTTTTTCTTCAATCCTCTCAGGATCATGGTGGGAATGATCAGGATACGGCTATCCTCTTCCACCACCATCTGTGTGTCAAAGGTTATCTGATACAGGATACACGATGCGGTCAGTACATCATACTCTCCCGGTCTGACATGATACAGGGTAATCTCACGGCCTTCCTCAGACATCATATAGGCACGGATGGAACCCTCCAGAACACAGATCATTCCCAGACAATCCCCGTCGGTGGCATGGAGGACATTGTCTTTCCGGTACCGGCGGACAGTTGTCATTGCCTCGGTATCTTTCTTCTCTGTTTCCGTCAGCTTCTCCCAGAAAGGAAGAGCCTGCAGTTCTTTTCTCAATTCTGTCATGAGACCTCCCGTATCCTGCAATGTTTATCACATTGATTTATGTTTTGTTTATATCCTAAATGAAAAGGTTTACATTTGATTCTTCCGCCTCACCGAGGTAGGTTCCCACTCCGCCGATCTCGACACCGTCGATCAGCTCTTCCTTACGGATTCCCATGACATCCATACTCATAGAGCATGCGATGATGCGGACTCCGGCTTCCATAGCCTTTTTCATCAGATCTTCCAGGGAATCGATGTTCTTGTCCTTCATGATTCCCTTCATCATGGCGGTTCCGAGACCTCCCATGTTCATCTTGCTGAGCTTAAGCTTCCCTGAGCCCCGGGGAAGCATCATGCCGAACATTTTTTCAGTGAGGTTCTTCTTGACGGGCTCCTTCTGTGTTTTACGAAGCGCAGTCAGCCCCCAGAAAGTGAAGAACATAGTGACCGGCCTGCCCATGGCCAGAGCCCCGTTGGCGATGATAAATGAAGCCAGTACTTTATCCATATCCCCGTCAAAGACGATGATGGTCTTGCCGTTTTTCTCTGATTTATCCTGCCTGGTCAGACTTGTATCCGACCCGCCCGGATCCAGGCCTTTCCGGATGCAGGCGACGTATTCTTTGCCTTTTTTCTTATTGGAGATCAGTGTATTTCCCGTACTCCTGCACCAGGATACGATATCTTTGGAGAATCCCGGATCTGATGCGGTCACTTTTAATATATCACCTTCATCCATACTTTCAATACCCTTATATACTTCCATGATCGGCCCCGGACACTGCATTCCGCAGCAGTCAAGACAAATCTCTTTTACCTTCTTATTCTCTTTCTCCATCTCAACTTTCTCCATGGCTGTCTCTACCCCTGCGTTATTTCCCCCCGGCGCTGTTTCCGGGCTCTCATCCTGAATGAAAGATTCCGGTTTTCTGTGCAGTGATTCATAGAAGCGTACCCCGCCCGGATATACCATCACATGGTCGAATCCGTTCTGCATAAGGATTCTGGCTGCCAGATAAGACCGGACGCCGATGGCACAGAAAGTAATATATGTTTTCTCCGGATCCAGCTCATTTAATCTGTTTCTCAGCTCACCCAAAGGAATATCCGTGGAGTCAGGCAGTCTATAGGCCATACGCTCCGCATCCTCGCGGATATCAAGCAGGACAACTTCCCTGTCACGATCCGGCAGATCCCAGTCACAGAATCTGACCTTGCCCCGGATCACATTTTCTGCGGTAAATCCTGCCATGTTCACCGGGTCTTTTGCAGAGGAGTAAGGTGGCGCATAAGCCAGCTCCAGAGACTTCAGATCAGCGATGGTCGCCCCCATCCGCATGGCAACGCCGATGGTGTCGATCCTCTTGTCAACGCCCTCTCTGCCCACGATCTGAGCCCCGTATATGCGGCTTCCGTCTGCTGCAAAAATCAGCTTCAGAATCATGGGAAGTGCTCCCGGATAATATCCGGCATGATGGTTCTGTGTAATGATGACCGTTTCGTAATCCTTTCCTTTAACCAGACCTCTCCTTTGAAGAGTTTTTTCGTTGTTTCCGGTAGTTGCTGCTGTCAGGTCAAAGACCTTGGCAACAGAAGAACCTTGTGTTCCTTTATAGGTTTCATCTCCCCCGGCGATGTTATCCGCCACGATCCTTCCCATCTTGTTGGCGGGACCGGCAAGAGGAACCATGGTCTTATCTCCACTGACCAGATCAGTAACCTGAACCACATCACCTGCCGCATAGATATTCTCATCATCCGTTCTGAGATGATCATCCGTAACGATGCCTCCCCGTTCATTGAGGGTAAGGCCCGCATCTTTAGCCAACTGGCTGTTGGGACGAACGCCTATGGATAAGATGACTATATCCGCAGGTATTTCGGCTCCGCTCCGGAGTCTGACGACTACCTGGAATCCTTCCTCCACGAAAGAATCCACTCCGTCCGAGAGACGAAGATCCACTCTGTTTTCCCTGATATTCTCATGAAGCAGCTCCGCCATCTCGGCATCCAAAGGTGCCATGACCTGATCCATGGCCTCCACCAGGGTTACCTTCAGGCCTGCATGGTTGAGGTTCTCGGCGGTCTCCAGGCCGATAAAGCCCCCGCCCACCACAACTGCACTTTTGGCATCCATCTCCCGGATCATACTTTTGATCTTGTCTGTATCCGGTACTGTCCATAGTGTCTTGATCCTGTCGGAGTCAATCCCCGGAATGGGAGGCTTTAACGGAGAAGAACCTGTGGCGATGACCAGTTTATCATAGGGTTCCGTGTACTCCTGTCCGGTCTGATGATCAAGTACCCGTACGGTTTTCCCCTCCCGGTCAATGGACAGGGCCTCGTTTTCCGTGCGGACATCCACATGAAAGCGGTCTTCCATCATCTCTTTTTTTGTGACAATAAGAGAATCTCTGTTCCTGATCACATCTCCGATATGGTAAGGCAGACCGCAGTTTGCATAGGATATATAGGGGCCTCTTTCCAGCAGTACGATCTCTGCTGTTTCGTCAAGTCTTCTCAATCTGGCTGCACAGCTGGCACCAGCCGCGACTCCTCCGATTATCACTGTTTTCATCTCGGTTTTCTCCTTTCCGGTTCCTGTTATAAGAGAGACAGGATCATTTCTTTAGGGCGCAGCCCGGTTACCTTGTTTGTGAGTTTTCCGTCTTTGAATACCATCAGGGTTGGGATGCTCATAATATTGAAGTTGATCGCCAGCTCCTGTTCTTCATCAACATTGATTTTAGCCACCTTGAGTTTGCCTTCACTCTCTCCGGCAATCTCTTCCAGGGTCGGGGCCAGCATCCTGCAGGGGCCGCACCAGGGTGCCCAGAAATCCACCAGCACAGGGACAGTGGACTCAATTACTTCTTTCTGAAAATTCTGTTTTGTAATCTTGATTTCTGCCATATCTATTACCTCTCTTCGTTGTTGAAAAATGATTTGTTTTGGTTTATGGTGCTATTATAGCCGGATGAAGAGAGGACTTCTGTGAGTTTGTCACATTTCCTTCTTGTGAAAGGGAAAAGGCCGTTGTGGTACAGAAAAAACTCCCTTGTTCCGTGGGGAAACAGGGGAGTTCTGATATGCGCGACAAGGAATATGTATTTTTTTACACTATACAGGGGCACGAAGGGTATAAAGCAGACCACAGATCAGCCAGAGTGAGATCTTCGCCACGATGGGCATCCTCTTGCTTCTTTCAATCTCTTCTTCATCACACAATCTCCCTTCGCCTTCTATCAGATCAAATTATTATACTCCATCATTATTCTACTACAATCTGAGAGAAGGAGAAAGGGGAACCTTAACCCGGAATACTGCTACCAAAACAACAAGATTGTCGATGGTCGGCATCATGAACATTTTTCTCTTCTTTTCTCACATTGGACGAAGTACACAAGGAGGGACTCGAACCCTCATGCCTTAAGGCGTCTGATCCTAAGTCAGGTGCGTCTTCCAGTTTCTCCACTTGTGCATAAAAAAACCGCCTACCTATGTCGATTGAAGGTAAACGGCGGGATCATTACTGTTATGTCATTTCCTTTCCGGGCCACAATAGGCCGCATTCTCCTTCTGCCATTAGAACAGCACATTTTTTTCAGATGCAAATTATACCGCTGGTATAAATAGCGTACAAATCTTTTATGAATTCAGTAACTTTGAATCGTAAGCTTCAGGACTGATTTCTACGTCCGGTCCGCATATGACTTCCTCGAGTTGGTCACAGCCACCAAATACCCAGGCATGTATCTTTTTCATCCCCTTACCGCATACAACTTTTTTCAGGTTTTTACAATCCTTAAAAGCAAAGGGAGGAAGGGATCTAAGCTTATCCGGCAATACGATCTCCTCCAATCCACTGCGGCAGAAAGTATAGCCCCACAAGCTTGTAAGACCGGAAGGAAGCTCGATATGCCGGAGATTCTCACAGCCGTCAAAAAGAAACTCGCCCAAATCAGTGACCGTATCCGGGATGTGGATTGAAGTTATCTCCTTATGTCCTGCAAACAGTTTGTCTGCTAATATAGTTACATTCTGGTTATCAGGAATCACAACATTTGTCTCATCTCCATGATATCCCATGATACAGGTACTGCCGTTTTCGAGTCCTTTATAATAAAAATCCTGCATACTATTCACCTCCAAATGAGCCTGCCATTAATTCTTACCTGACAGTAATATACTATATAATACAACAAAAGGACTGCCGATTCTATATAGAGAAAGAAGAAGCAGTTGTCTGCTTCTTCTTTTCATACATCATTTGATCTTGATTGTTACAACCTTCTTTTTCCCGGTACCATCAGTAGCCATAGCTGTGATCTTTACCTTCTTGCCTTTTCCGGCTTTCAGGGCTTTCACTACACCCTTGGAAGAAACTGTGGCATATTTCTTATTACTGGATGTCCACTTCACCTTCTTATTGACCGGTTTGTCTTTGGTGACCTTGAGTGTAGCTTTAAGCTTCATGGTCTTTCCGACCTTCAGGGTCTTCTTGGCACCTTTGATCTTGATGGACTTGACGGCTCCTTTCATAACTTTGATCTTGAAAACAGCTTTCTTTCCTGAACCATCGGTAGCTGCTGCAGTGATGGTAACCGACTTGCCGCCGGTGCCTTTCTTGATAGAAACCTTACCCTTCTGGGTAACTGTAGCTACCTTGGTGTTGGAGGATGTCCATTTTAGTTTCTTGTTGGTAGCGTTCTTCGGAAGAACGGTGGGGGTAAGCTGGATGGATTTGCCGGCTGCGATCTGAGTGGAGATGCCGGAAAGGGTTATCTTTGAAACCTTAACGGACGGTGTTACGGGCTTTGTATCTTCTCTGCCGGATCCACTTCCTGCTCCATCGTTATAATGTATATTAATTCCTTTAGGTATATATATAATCCCTGATATTGCCTTCCATTCTGATTCTGAACCAGAATAATAGATGTCCGTTAATCTTTCACAATTATCGAATACACCTGATTCTATACTAGTTACACTTTTAGGAATTGTAATTGTTTTAAGACAATAGCAGTCATTAAATGTATTTCTTT
>JAEIGA010011875.1_pt1 | contig 13204 bp, 9 predicted proteins | sample 9270691 | NCBI WGS metagenome assembly JAEIGA01 (sample SAMN17057246, study PRJNA624740) | gut metagenome | biome: biome; isolation source: fecal sample | host: Bos grunniens | place: China: Xizang | collected 2019 | reverse complement strand
TCCACCACGACAATTGCGTCGTCGACTAGAGAGCCGATAACAAGAATAAGGCCGAACATCGTCAATACGTTCAGCGTGTAGCCAAGCGGATACAAGAATGCAAATGTTCCCAAAAGCGAAATTGGAATCGCAAGCGATGGGACGAGTGTTGCGCGCCAATTCTGAAGGAACAAATACGTAATTACGATAACGAGCACAAGCGCGACAACAAGCGTCCAGCCAGTTTCCTCAAGGAATACGAGCGTAAATGCCGTGCTGTCGTCGGCAAGATACCCGTTAACACCAGGAGGAAGGCGATCGAGCCATTTTTCAACCTCCGCTTTTACACGACGCGCCGTTTCCACTGCGTTAGCTTCAGGTGCTTTATAAACCTGAAGAGACGCTGCCGGCAAATCGTTATAGCGCCAACGCGTATTGTAACCGTTGCACCCAAGCTCTACACGCGCGATATCCCTGATAAGAACTTGTGCGCCAGAGGCAGGGTCACTCCTGACAACAATCTTTTCAAACTCTTCTTTAGTTTTAAGACGGCCTTTTACATTTAATTTAAAGAAGAGGTACTTATTGGCGTATTCACCGCCAACCGTACCGGCAGCGGCCTGAACATTTTGATTTTCAATCGCCTCTTTGATTTCCTTAATGGATATTCCAAGCGCCGCGACACGAATGGGATTGAGCCAAATACGCATCGCATATGCACGGCCGCCTGCTTCAACAAGAGAGACACCCTCGACGCGAGTAATGCCGTCGGCAATTTGCTTTTCAACAAAGTTCGACAACCCCATCACATCGAGCTCTCGCCCGTCCGTCGTAAAGGCGTACATCACCATTCGGTCTTCCGGACGAGTCCTCACATTGATGCCCGCGCGCAAAGTTTCTTCCGGAAGCTTGGATTCTGCGCGTTTTACCGCATTCTGAGTATTTACCAATGCGATATTAGGCTTTGTGCCAGGACGGAAAACCACATAGCACGTATAGGCGCCTACACCGCTACAGCTTGACTTGTAGTACCAGACATCCTCAACGCCGTTTATCTGATCTTCAATAACTGTAGCAACGCTCTCGCGAAGAACATCGGAACTTGCCCCTGAATACGAAGTTGATACAGTAACTGTTACAGGAGTAATATTAGGATATTCCGCAACGGGCATCCTCGAAAGGCATATCGCGCCGCAGAGCGAAATGATAATACAGATCACCCACGCCACGCGAGGATGATCGATAAAAATCTGGGAAATTGACTTCATTGTCTTACTTGGGATTTACAATCTTCATACCCTTACGGACTTTGTGAGCCCCCTGAACGACAATCTTTTCGCCAGGCTTAAGCCCCTTCTCCACGACGAGCCAGTCGCCCTTAAGATCGCCGCGGGCGATGGTGCGGCGTGAAGCGATACCATCCTTATCAAGAACCCACACGTAAGGACCTTGAATATCCTGCAAAAGCGCAGTCGGCGGAATGACGGGACAATCGACACCCCTTGACGAAGAAAGCGTCACACTAACTGATGTACCCACCTTCAAAACCTGCGTCGCATTCTGGAATTTGACATAGACGCGAATTGTATCGGTGCGCTCATCTGCTATATTTTCATAATATTCAACCTCTCCCTGCTCACGATACGCGCTGCCGTTAGAGAGAGTGAGCATAATCTTTGAATTTTCCCTCAAATTCGAAAGCTTCGCTTGAAACATCTGGAGGAAATCGCGGTTGGCAATGGAAAACGAAACTCTAAGAGGAGTTGTCTGGACGAGAGAAACGAGCGTGCCCACGCCAGATGTAACGTAGTTGCCGCGAGTTTTTTCAGTGGTGCCAATCTTTCCTGAAATCGGAGCCTTAATCGTGCAATGCTCAAGATCGTCACGGGCGGAAATCAAATCCGCCTGCGCGGCCGCGTATGCGGCGCGTGAACTGTCGCGCAAGGAAAGAGCGTTGTCAACGGCATCAAGCGAAACTGCCCTTGTTCCTACAAGCTTTTTATGTCGCTCGTACGAAAGCTCCGCATATTTGACATTTGCGCGGCACTCGACGACTTTCGCTTCAGCGTTTTTAACGGCCGCCTCGTATTTAACGGGGTCGAGTTTATAAAGCACATCACCTTCTTTAACGGTCTGGCCATTTTCGAAAAGCACTTCAAGAATTTCGCCTGACACCTGTGGCACAACATCAACGCGTTGCATAGCCACAACACGCCCAGGATATGCGCGTTCTTGATAAACGGGGATAGTCTTAACCTCGCCGATGGGAAGCGTAAGCTCCACGGCGCACAGCAACAATGACGATAATAAATTCATAATAATGTATTATACCAAAAATCGCACCTGCGTGAGAAAGCATAAGTAAAAAAATGCGCCTCTTTACGAGACGCATTTTTATGATATTACAAAGCTGCGAGCTGTGCAATATTAGTCGAAGAGATCTTTATCAATGTTAATAAAGGGGAAGATGGGCAAAAAGCCGTTTTTGTTCAAGTTAATAAGGCCCAACTGAACGGACGCCTTGTCGGAGACATTAAGCAAGCCCCAAGTAAACGCACTTTTCTTGTTGAAGTTCAAGAAGCCGAGCTGAACGCAGAGGTCCTCACCTTTGTTGAACCAAGGAGCCATCTGAAGAACGCCAGTCATTTCAGAGCAGTTGATGCCCCAAAAAGAAAGCTGAGCGCCTTCCACCTTGGGAGTGCCGCTGTAAATGAGAGAAAGTTCGAGACCTTCGACCGAGCTACATTCCGCTCCGATACCGAAAGAAACATCGGCGGACTTCTGATTATTCTCACACCACCAATTCCAGACGACATCTGCCTGAGAACAAAAGGCGCAAGCGACGACAACGAGAGCAACTGCTATTTTTTTCATGTTTTTTTCCTTTTTGAATTTTCGTTTTAAGTATTGTATCAAATTTCTTCCTCTGAGCGCAACACTTGGCGGACCTTATTGACACGGTCAACTGTTTTTGCGAACGCTTCAGGCGTCTGGCTCTGCGCACCGTCACATTTAGCGCGAGGAGGATCGTTGTGCACCTCAATAATAAGCCCATCAGCGCCGATTGCCGCCGCAGCAACAGCAACTGAAGAGACCATCCATGAGTGTCCCGTAGCATGCGAGGGGTCAATGACCACGGGAAGGTGCGAAAGCTTGTGTAAAAGAGTGACGACGCCAAGGTCAAGCGTGTTTCTAAGCGCCGTTTCAAATGTGCGAATGCCGCGTTCACAAAGTATAACGTTCGGATTGCCCGACGCCATAATGTATTCTGCGCTCATCAGCAACTCCTGCAAAGTCGCAGACATTCCTCTCTTGAGAAGAATAGGCTTTTTCGTGTATGAGCCCACCTCCTTCAAGAGATTGAAATTCTGCATGTTCCTCGCGCCGATTTGAATGACATCAACATCATTAAAAAGTTCAATATCATTAAAATCCATAAGTTCAGTCACAATCGGAAGGCCCGTCTCCTTTTTCGCAAGCTGAAGAAGCCTTATCCCTTCGTCGCCCATTCCCTGGAATGCGTAAGGAGAAGTGCGAGGCTTGAACGCCCCGCCGCGGAGCATCGTGGCACCTGCGCTCTTAACCGATTTGGCAATGCCGACAATCTGCTCTTCGCTCTCAACGGAACAGGGACCTGCAATCACGGAAAATGCGCCGCCGCCGATTTTAACGCCAGAACAATCAATTACTGAATCGTCCGGGTGAAATTTGCGGTTCGCCGCCTTGTAAGGCTCCTGAATACGCCGAACTGTTTCTACGGAGTCCATAGCCTCAATGACTCCAGGGTCAAGATGCGCTATGTCGCCAACGCAACCGATGATCGTTTCAAGATGCCCCTCGGAAATATGCGGAGTAATATTTTTCGATTCGAGCAGCGCTTTTAAGTTCTCGACTTCTGTCGCGCTTGCGCCTTTCTTAAGTATGATAATCATTTTTATTTTCTCCCTTTGATTTTAGATTTTTTGCAACTTGAAAAACTCGTCAAAGAACGCAGGATAGGATTTCGCCGCACAAGCAGCATCGTCAAGGATAATTTCTCCTGACGCAAACGTCGCCGCCACGGCAGAAGCCATCGCGATTCTATGATCTGAAAGCGTAGCTATTTCACAAGACCTAAACATCTCGCCTTTGCCAAATACTTTAAAAAGCGTCTCTTCCTCACGCGTCGCAACTCCAAGCCTTCCGAGAACGCCTGCCATCGCCGAGACTCGGTTCGACTCCTTGTAGCGCAACCTTTTTATCCCCGAAAAGACAACTTCGCGACGCTGTGCCGCGGCAACAACACTCAGCACAGGGAAAAGATCGGGGCACTCCGAAACGTCCACCTCAAGAGAAGATGCGCCATTCCCTTCACATATTTTTTTAAGAAGCGCGCAGACCGCCTTGTCTGGCTGTACACTCTTATCGTCAAGCCCCTCAACCTTTACCTCTCCGCCGAGACAGTTCATCGCATACCAGAACGCCGCGCCTGACCAATCGCCCTCTACTATATAGTTTTTGATTTTCTTGTATTTCTGTGAACCTGGAATATCAAACCCGTCGCTCCTCTCAGAAACAACTATGCCAGACTCGGAAAGAACGCGAAGCGTCATATCGACATAGCCGCGAGATTCAAGCGGCGAAGAAAATCGAATGAAAGAATCTCCTTTCAGAATGGGCAGCGCAAAAAGAAGCGCAGTAACAAATTGAGAGGAGACGTCTCCTTCCAAAGTAAAAAGGCCGCTCTTGAACTCTCCATAATCCGCCTGAGGCCTTTCTGCAAGACGCCCCGCCGTCTTAAAAACTGGGCGTTTGCCAAGTGCTGATGCAATCGGCGAAAGAAAGCGCCGCGTAGAACCGCTTTCGCCGCAATCGAGAACGGGCGCATCCCCTTCTCTAGAAAGTTCGAGAAGACATCTTTTCGTAGCAAGGATATCGTCTGCATCGCCTTCACACGGAGATAAATGCGTGAAATCGCCAGAAAGAAACGACGCGATAAGAAGCCTATGCTCATGCGATTTAGACCTCGGCGCCGTGACACACCCTCTTCGCGGACCGCCTTCTATGCGAACTGCGCGCGCACTCATTTCCAAACATCCTCCTTAGACAAATCGATGGGAACGATGCGTACATCTCCCCAACCGCATGGAAGCGCAAACGAGACGACATCGCCGGCACGTTTCTTATCGCATTTCATCACCATCACGATTGAAGACTTATCCATTCCTTGAGGAAGGGACGTCGGAAGAAACGCAGCAGAAAAAGCCGACTCGATTTCCTTTTCCCATGTCTTAGGCGCAAGGCCTCGGCGCACGGCAACGCGAGCTTCCTCGCAGCAACCTATCGCAACAGCCTCCCCATGAGAAATTGAATACCCAGAAAGCTTCTCAACAGCATGCGCGATAGTGTGTCCACAATTAAGGAGCATTCTAAGATTCTTCGTTTCGAACGGGTCTTCTCTTACAATCGCCGCTTTCACCAGCAAATTCTCAGCTATCTTTTTCGGAGACGGCGTAAAACTTTTTTCAATGAAGCTTTCATTCGTAGCTCGGCCGCTTATGATTTCATGCTTAATAAACTCAGCTCTTCCATCGGCAAGAACTTGAGGCGGAAGCGTCTCAAGAAAATCAGCATCCACGACCACAAGGGCCGGGAAATGAAACGCGCCCGCGAGATTTTTTCCCTCCGCGAGATCGCACCCCGTCTTTCCTCCTGTAGAGGCATCGACCATCGATAGAAGCGTTGTCGGAATATTTATCCACTTTATTCCGCGCATCCATGTAGCTGCCGCAAAGCCGGTGAGATCGCCCGTGACGCCGCCTCCAAGGGCGACTACACAATCTTTTCTGCCCAGCCCCTTTTTTGCAAATGCGCTCCAGAGCGTAGAAACTGTAGTGATTGACTTATTCTCCTCTCCCGAAGGGATCTCAATGAAAGGCTTTAGATTAAGCCTCTCTCCCCAAAGGCGCGAAACATTCGCGTCCGCAACAACGTCCGCCCCACGGAGAAACGTCGAGGCAACTGACTTTCCGACTATCACAAGAGACTCTTGCGCCTCGAAAAAAGCCGCGATTCTGTTCGGGAAAGACGCGTAATGATCTGCACGCTCCACCGCCTTATTTCCAAGCGGACGAGATAGAGGAGAGTTTGACATGCGCCTTGCAAGCTCCTCTTCCGATGGAGCGTCAATAGAGAGGATATCACCTGCCTCTTCACAAGCTAATCTATTCTCTCGTCTTAAAAGTGTGCCTCCGCCGAGAGAAAGCACGCATCTGACGCCATCGGCCTTTAAGTGCGCAATCGTCTCTACAAGACAAGCGCTTTCCATATCTCTGAAAACATCCTCTCCCTGCGATGCGAAAATTTCAGGAATCGTCCTGCCTGCCGTTTTTTCTATAACCGCATCAAGATCGACGAACTTCGCATCTATTTTCTCTGCAAGTTTTTCTCCGAGAGTAGATTTACCGCTTGCGGGCGGACCGTATAGAAATATAATCATCAAACCACCTCCGCATCAATGTAATGGCGACGCTGCGCACGCGCCTGGGCAACGAGCATTGAGAAACCGTTTGACACTTTGCAGCCTGCTTTTGCGGCGCGAGAAATAAGCGGCGTCACCGCCGGAAAATACATCAGATCAAACACTTTCTCATCGCCTGAAAACTCATAATCAGGAATTGGATCTACGGGGGTTGCATTTATAAGAAGATCATATCCTGCAGGAGGTGTAACCCTATGAAAAACTTTATATTCAACTGCCATTTTTTTCAGCGCGGCCTTTACTGCTTGCGCGGCACCTCCATCGCCCAAGACGGCAACTCGCATATCAGAAACATCTCCAAAAGCTTCAGTCAGAGCCTCGGAAAATCCCAAACAATCCGTATTGTAGCCAACAAACTTATCTCCCTCGCAAACTACAGTATTGACAGCTCCTATCTTACGCGCCTCGCCGTCCACGCGGTCGAGAAAACGCATTATTGAATTTTTATGAGGAATAGTTACCGCCATCGCTTTCATTTGCATCGCCTTCATGAACGAAACGGCCTCTTTCGCCGTTCGCGACGGGAACGGGACCATCACAGCATCAAAATCTTCTGCGGAAAACGCGGCATTGTTTATCTCGGGAGAGCGCGTCTTGTTAAGAGGATATCCTGTAACGCCAAAGACGCTGGTCGCTCGCGAAACGGAACGGAAGTTATAATCGCGGACAAGTTCACGCGGCGTTACATGCCCTATATTTTCAAGTCCTCCAACCGACGCATACGTCCAGAGAGAGCCAAGAGAACTTGCAAGAACTCTACTTGAAAAGCCGAGCGGCCCCATAGCGCAGACTACTCGCGAAGAACTCTCCTCGTTCTTCAAGGCGGCGAAGAGCGAAGAGACATCAGAAAGAGAACGCGGCATAAAAGCGATTTTTGCGACATCACCTGAACGCGAAAGGCGGCGCAATGCACTTTTGACATTCTTTACCGGTCCATTAAAAGAATGAATAGATCTAATGACTTTCGCACCTGACGCGCGTATAAGATCAACGAGGCAATCGTCTTCAAAGCCATCCTCTAAATCTGCATACGAGAAAATCGCCGCCCCTTTTTTCACGTGACGGGAAAAAACATTTCTAAAGAAGTCGGCACGCGTTTTTTCGCTTCCCGTGAAAGCTCCGCCGTCACACGCCTTCCTAAATGTCAAAATCGCAGGCACTTTCCACGGCACTGCCTTTGCGAGCATTTTAGGAAACAAACAAGCCTTGTCGCGCTCAGCCTCATCAAGAAGATCTGCCCTCAGCTCCACAATATCGGTGAAGTACTGTTCGGCCTTAAACTGAGATAAACATTCTTTGAGCGTCTTTCCTGTAAGCGTAAGACAGATGCGCGGATGCGCGGAAAATGAAGCAAGAAGAACATCGGCAAGAGCAAGAGCGACTGCTGCTTCCACGACAGGAAGGGCTCTTATTACCACGCAGGGATCGTGACGCCCTTTCATGCGAAGCTTTACAGGCTTCATTGAAGACAAATCAACCGACTGCTGCTCCACAAAAACAGTAGGTGTCGGACGAACGGCCAAGCGGAAAACAACATCGCTCCCATTTGTGCGTCCTCCCATAATCCCGCCCTGCCTGTTCGTCGCAGTCGCGAGAGTTCCTCCTTTTACAGTAAAAGCATCGTTCGCTTCTGAACCTCTAAGCGACAGCGAGTCTGCAAACGCCTCTCCGAACTCAACAGCCTTGACGGCGGGGATTGAAAACAAGGCGGAGGAGAGAGCACTCTCAAGCCCCTCGCCGAGCGCGCCGCCAATTCCCGGAGGAAGACCCTTTACCGTGCAAACGACTATACCTCCAACGGAATCGCCATCCTTGCGCGCGCTCAAGATTTCCGAGATCATTTCATCTTCTGATTTTTTCCCTCTTATCGATTCTATGCGAGAGGAAACAGATACGCCGCGCTCTCCAAGCCATTGAAGACATATCGCGCCAGCGGCACACAAGGGAGCTGTAAGACGGCCTGAATTCTTCCCTCCGCCAGTCGGGATCCTCCCTGTCTCGACCCACTGCCCGAAATCGGCATGCCCAGGACGCGGCACCGTGCGCTCACTTCCGTAGTCAAGAGGACGGGCGTCTTCATTTCGAATCTCTCCCGTTATCACTCCGCCCGTAGTGACCCCATCGGGAGAAACGCCGCTTTTCAGACACACACAGTCTTTCTCGCAGCGTTGAGAGGAAAGAGAATCTCGCCCTGGCGCGCGCCTTTCCATAAAAGATGAAATGGCCGCATCATCTATGCGGAAACCTGCAGGGAAGCCTTTCAACGAAAAAGACATCTTCTCGGAGTGTGATGCCCCGCGTATATCAAGTTTCAAAAAAGTGCCGATACTCATTCTATCTCCTTGCCGAACAGTGCCTTGGCCGCAGCGCCTTTAGCGAGAGCATTTTTCATACTCTGCCTGTCAAGCGTAGCCAATGACGAACGAAAATCTTCCAACCTTGCAATGTATCTTTCCAACACGGGCAAAAGCATGTCGGCATTTTCAAGAAAAAGCTCTGTCCACATTTCAGGATCGGGAGCACCCACACGAGCCATATCCCGAAAGCTGCCGGCCGAAAATCCTTCATGAAAAAGCGCAAGATCATCACGGACGTATGCAGACGATATCAAATGGCACAGCTGACTTGTAAATGAAATCATCTGATCGTGCCGTTCGGCGGTAGTGATAACAACGCGTGAAAAGCCGAGCGAAATGAAAAAGCTTCGAAGTGAAGGTGTTATTATTTCATGCTTCTCAGGAACAAGAATCATGGAAGCGCCTTGAAAGAGATCTGCGCTTGAATTCGCATACCCAGAAACTTCCTTGCCGGCCATCGGATGGCCACCTACAAAAATCCAGTCTTTAATTCCATACGGAAATGCCGAAGCGATTTCATTGAGAATAGTGCGTTTTACGCCGGCAATATCAACTACGAACGCGCCTTTTTTAAATGATGGCGAATGTGCAACAATCCAAGGCACGACGGCTCTCGGCGGAATGCAAACGAGTATTATGTCTGCATCTTCAAAGCCTGAATTGTCTCCATGATGAAGCGACTGGACTAAATACCCTGCACGAAGAGAGGCCTTTTCAAACGAACCGCCGATAAGGCCCATCCCCACAACTGCAACTTTCGTCGCGTCCTTCACTTTCTTCTCGCTTTCCTTATTCCCTTTTCAACGAAAAGCCCCGCTCTTCTTAGGGCGGGGCTTCGTCTTTACACTGTATTCATTCTGAAATCAGGCAACGACACATCCCCGCGCTTGGATAAACGCGTAATAGCCAAACTTTCCTACGTAAGGCGAATATGTCATTCCCTGTGATTTCATGTGATGTATTTTAACACCTTCGCGCGGAATGTTGCGTAACTTGAGGAAACATTCCGCTCGAAAATGTAATTACTTGAAGTAACGGTTATAAAGACCCTGGAACGCCTTGCCGTGGCGAGCTTCATCCTTAGCCATTTCATGAACGGTATCATGTATGGCATCGTAACCAAGCTCCTTCGCACGCGTGGCGATGGCAAGCTTTCCTGCGGTTGCTCCGCATTCTGCCTCCATACGGCGACGGAGATTCTCCTTCGTAGAATCAGTGACGATATCAATCGTTTTCCCGAGAAGTTCAGCAAACTTAGCTGCGTGCTCCGCCTCTTCAAAAGCAATGCGCTTATACGCCTCGGCGATCTCGGGATAACCTTCACGATCCGCCTGACGCGACATCGCAAGATACATTCCGACTTCGCAGCACTCGCCGTTGAAATGATCCTTCAAGCCCTGCGTTACCTCTGCGTCTTCGACGATACCGTCGCCAACATGATGCTCTGCGACAAAGTTAAGGCCGCCTCCCTGCTTGAGGAACTTCTCCCCAGGAACGCCACACTGCGGGCACTTCGCAGGAGCAGCTTCGCCTTCATAAACAAACCCACATACGGGGCACACCCATTTAGCCATACTATCCTCCTTGTTTTTAACTTGTGAAATTACATTTCCTCAAACTGATCTTTACCGACGCCGCACATCGGGCACGTCCAATCGTCTGGAAGATCCTCAAACGCGATATTATTGTTATTCGCGGGGTCATAGACCCAACCGCACACTTTACAAACATATTTCTTCATCTTATTCTCCTCTCTTTTGCGTCAGAGGCATTTTTCATGCATGACTGTGCACTATTATACCACAATATATTCTCTACGTGCAACGACCCGCAGGCTTAGTGATTAGTCATTAGCCGTCGCGAATTTCGCCCGCCGGCAGAACTCCGCCCAAAGAGCCTCACGCTCTAATTTATTCTTCACCTTAAACTCCTCAAACACAAAACGCCGCATCCTCGACTCAGTCTTACTACGGAACTCAGGAAGATTATTGTTGTACATCAGCCTAAATTTCTGCGCTTTCAACACTCTTAGTCGATATGGGGTTCTTGCATACGGAACAGAAAGCGGACTCATATAGCTAATTGATTCAGGTTGCCGCCGCTTCATACTCTTCCTTGCATATAGCATAAGATTGTCCATGCGTCTAGACTCATCCAACCAACGTTTTTCCTCTTCTTTGTCAATCTTTATCAGTCTTGCATTTCCAAGCCAATCAGCGATCATCATTACTGCATTCGTATCTGTCCTCACAAAATCAAATTGACACAACAAATCAACGCAGACAATTCGAGTGTCAAAATTTGCCTTTATATCATCATAGTCATATTCGCAAGCAAAAGCAAAATATGTCATTCTCTCTAAAATGTCATATTCTACATTTACCTTTACGATAGAATTTGTCACAGAATTCTGATATTTGACCACCTTTTCCATTAGCGGAATAAAATCTTTCCAATTGTCTCTACCAAGCGGAGACTGAGCAAAATTTATGCTGATACGCTCAAGCTTTTTGTATGTCTCATTTTCAGTCGGGAAACCTAGCTTGGTAAACTTAAAATTCACCCCTGAAGTTGTGGCAATTAGAATCGCTGCAAGAATTGCGCATTGCATTATTTCTCTCCTTTCATTTGGCCTGAAATTATTGTATACTCACCGTTAAGTGTGCGTTCCATTACGCACCCGTTTTTACTAACCCTCATAGTGCCATTGGAATAGACCCTTATTATCTGAAGATTATCAGGAAGGCTATTTGTGTAACCACCTCCCTCTACGAACCATCTAAGAGGTATAGAAAGTTGATACGAGCCATTTGAGTACACATTGCTAAACCCTATGATTCCACCAACACAATCGCCATAATACGTGTAATTCCCTTGATTAACAATATTTACATACTCATTATCACCCATTGCTCCTGCTTTAGCCCTATGCGCAATCTTATCGTCTGGAAAAGCCTCATCGTCAGTATACCACCCTGTTCTGTTCGTTGGCAGCGAATACCCCTCTTGCAAGCAAATGTTCTTAAAAGAGACATATGTTGGCTCTAACCAAGTATCAATATGCATATCAACAGCAGCGTAACCAATAGGCCAAGGGGTCCTCTCCAAATTAACCCAATCTACATATTCGAACGGCCTAGGATTTGCACCCCGCATCATTGTTGGCGCGATGCATCGTAATGAAAGCCAAGCAGAAGCCTTGCCTGCCCTCAACATGACAAAGAAATTTCCAGGGCGGTCTGGAGCAGTAACTGTGTTGCCGCTTATCTGAATTCCGTCCTCTGGTTCGCAGAAGAGTTCAACTGCAGGATTGGTAGTAATGACAAACTTCTCTTTAGGTCCGAACACATGGCGGTTACGGTTTGTCGGCCAAGTGGCGACGGCCTCAACATTTATCTCGACAAGATCGAGAGAGACATCATCGTAGAGTTCAAAGGATTCATCGTCCGGAACAAACGAGAATGTGAACATGCCATTAGTTAGAGTTCCAGACACGCTAACAATCAGATTTGTGCGCCCTACATCGTCCACATCAGCGTGCCACTCCATAGGCAGCGAAACTGGCACATCGGTTTCAAAAACCCTCGCAGAAACCGCTCCGCCGCAATTGCTTTCCAATCGCAATTTCCCCGGGGTCGTTAAAGTCCACCAAAGATCGAGGCTTGCATCAGTCCGTGAAGACTGTACCATTTCACCACTCTCATTGAGATGTGGGCCTGAAACCAAAATCAAGCCTCCTCCTTCAATGCTAATACTTGTCTCGCGGACATGACGCTCCACGATAATCTTGCCATACAACTCAACATTTCGATATATAGCAGTAACAGTAATTTCTCCCACATTAAAATGACTATCCTCAAGCATAAAAAAAATCCCTCGACCGATAACCTTACCACCAGACTCCCAAACTATTGACGGAATCGCATCAAAAGGGATGTCAAATACTTCCGCAATAAACACAGTGAATGGAGAAAGTTCACCTTTTTCATTTGGAAATATCTCTAACATCGGAGACCAGAAAACAAACCCTTTCCCGTCCTGTGAAGGGATTACGAGCTCCTGTCCATTTCCATCGTCGCCAAAAGTCTTATAGGTATAATAATACACATCTGTAGACATTCCCTTTCTCTGCGCAGACAAATCAGACCAGTCCGGCTCCGCCGGCCCGCCGTCGTCGAGCGAATACGCGACCCCTTCCGGCAAAAATGAAAAGCCGATCGGATAGCGCACACCCTTCTCAAGCAGAAACACATAGTTTCCTGCATTCGTGACCGCAACTGAATAATCTCCTACGGTCAGATTGACTGTCTCTGGCGGCGCATTGGAGAGTGTCACTGTAAGCTTGTAG
>JAEIGA010011874.1_pt1 | contig 13205 bp, 29 predicted proteins | sample 9270691 | NCBI WGS metagenome assembly JAEIGA01 (sample SAMN17057246, study PRJNA624740) | gut metagenome | biome: biome; isolation source: fecal sample | host: Bos grunniens | place: China: Xizang | collected 2019 | reverse complement strand
AGAGCTAATCAAGGACATAGCTTTCCAGTTGACTTGGGGCTTGAAGCACAACAGCCTCCATTGTTACTGTTCCATGGTACCTCAACAAAGTACTTGGACAGCATTATGGAGAAGGGCATTATCTCAAAGTCACGACAATATGTACATTTGAGTAAAGATGTTGATACTGCTCACACAGTTGGTTTGAGGCACGGAGCTGGCACAGTTATACTTGTTGTAAGTGCTGAACAGATGTATAAGGATGGATACAAGTTCTTCCTTTCTGACAATGGTGTGTGGTTAGTGGATGAAGTTCCTACTAAGTACTTTACATTGTGGCACGTTAACAGCAGTTTTGACTTGAACCATTTGAAAGTCACTGTTGGTGAGTTTGACGAGTTCTTTGAACATCATGAACATAAAAAGTAAATTTTAGCGCAGTTGCATTTGATTTGTAACTGCGCTTTTTTAGTTGTATGAATTTGTTACTCGTATAAATAATTCGTGTAAAACTTAAAATAATAATATTAAAGACCACTGTGAAAGTTGGATATTATTATGGGTAAGAGAACTAGATTAAATGAATCTATCATGGATAATATTTGGCTACTATATGAGAAGGGAGTATCAAAATCTGATATAGTGAAACTTCTTCATATTAGTATAGCCTCTGTAACAAGAGTTGTAAAAGCATTTACTATTGCAAGTAATGGCGTCTTAGTTAGTACAACCGATGAGTTCAAAGATTGTAAGCATATTGCTATTTATGCTAATACTAAGTTTGGTCTGGAGAGAAATATTAACATTGAGCCAGATAAAGATACTGATGAAATATTACTGGATATTTTAAGTTCGTTAGAACACATAAGTGATTTGATAAAACAATTGTTGTAACTTTAAGCCCTAATCATTGTGTTAGGGCTTTTTTTATTTTAGTTGATATGTCCAGCTGTTTATAATATAATATGTATGTAATGAAAATTGAAAGAAGTAATCTAATGAATATTGAACGCACTCCTAAATTTACATTGTATGTTGATGGATTGTCTATAATGAATTCATCTGATCTGCTTGAATCCTACTTACCACTTGTTGACACTGCTCTGAAATACTATTCCAATCATTTGTGGTACATAAGAAACAACTGGAAGGGTCACATTGTATGTGACTATAACGACTTTAATTAAGAAAGGACAACATAAGTTGAATACAAAAAGTAACAAGATTTTTGCTGTAGTATTATGCGGGTTATTCTTACTTAGCATATTTGCATTTGTTTTTGTACCCCCTACTGCAGATAACACACATTCCTCTAGTGTAGAAGAGTCAGATACAACTGTGTCTGTTGAAGAAGACACTACTTCCGAAATGGAAGAGTCTCAAGTTGAATCAGAAATAGACTCATCAGAGGAAAGCACTATTACTGAGGAAGAGGTTAGTGACTTAGAAGAATCAGTTGATTCTGAAACATCAATTTCTGATAATGAAACTAGTGAGGAAGAGTCAGAACCTGATAGATTTCCTCAAGGAGTTATTCCACCTCAAGATCCTGAAGAAACAATTCCTGATATAATCACTGACTTAAATGTTGTGCTTTACAACTCAGAATCAACTGATTATAATCCGATTGATGGTAGACGCTATATTGAGGATATTGTTTACTATCTAGATAAGTATGCGCCAGAAGGAATGTTTATTAGTGCAGCTTCTGCGATGGCATATACAGAGGGTGGAGCTGGTAAAAAAGGAATATATGTATCTACTAACAACTGTTTTGGAATAAGAGCTTATTCAAATTGGGACGGTTATGTTTACTCTCGTTCTACTGGAAGGGTTTATAAAGATTACAAAACAGCAATGATGTATGGTGCGAAGGACAATTTTCGTGCATACGATTGCATGGAGGACTCCGTCAAAGATTATGTTGCCCTGATTAGTACTGATTACTATAATACCGCACTTACTAAAGACACTCCAGCTGAATATATTGATTACATATTAAAACAAGGTTACGGTGAATACGAACTATATGATATGTGGCTATATCTGATTGACCTATATGACCTTGAACAGTATGATGTAGTTGAAGATACAACAATCGACGAATAGTCGTTATATATAGATCTTAAAAGAGCGCTAGAAGCGCTCTTTTTAGTTGATTGTTTCAACTGTTTACTATATAATATATATGTAAAATAAAAAATCTTAGAGGTAATGGTATGGAACACGTTTACATGGTTACTTATTTGATGGATGGCTTTTACGAGCATAAGAGAGTCTATGCTAATAACAAAAGAGAAGCTAGAAAGATCTTCAAGGACGTAATGGGTTCCAGATACACTATTACTGAAATAGAAGAGGTGATGTAATTGAAGCGTACTTCAAAGCATAATTATTATCTAGATATTGCACAGACTGTGTCCGAAAGAGCTACATGTCTTCGAAGAAAGTTTGGTGCTATCATTGTTAAAAATGACACTATTATCTCAACAGGATATAATGGTGCTCCGAGAGGAAGAATAAATTGTACTGATAGAAATAGCTGTGTGCGAGAGGAAATGAAAATTCCTCGTGGTGAACGATATGAGCTATGTAGATCTGTTCATGCAGAAGCAAATGCAATTATTGCAGCCGCACGAGAAAACATGTTGGGCTCTACATTATATATGTGCTGTACTAGACCCACTGATGGATCAGTTGTTGGGTCAATTTGTTCTTGTGCAATGTGCAAGCGACTTATCATTAACGCAGGCATTACAGAAGTAGTTACTAGAGAAGATAAGGACAATTATACTATCCACAATGTTCAAAGTTGGATTAACAACGATGATAGTTTGGAAGGTAAACTTGGATACTAAAAATATTTATGGAGGATAACTAGATGTTGAAAGAATTGATTAACGAAAAGTGGAAGGAAGCTTTCAAAGCCAGAGATGTGGAAAAGAGAACTGCGTACGAGCTGATTAAGCAAAACATTCTTGTCGCAGAAAAATCAGGTCAATTTACTTTGCCTCTAACCGATGATCAGATTACTAGCATCATTGTTAAGGCGATTAAAGAGCGTGAAGATATTCTTCAATTCTACACTCCTGAAGATGATGCTTATAAGATGGCTGTTGCTATCATCAATGAGCTTAATCAGTATTTGCCCAAGCAGATGACCGAAGAAGAAGTCATTGCTATCATCAAGCGTATTAAAGAGACTGAACCCAACCTTGGTAAGGTAATTGGTCTTACTGTTAAGGAAGTTGGCAATCAGTTTGATAAGTCTAAGATTGCTGCGATGGTGAAGAGTGTATGAAGAAACTGTTGTTAATTCTCACTCTGCTCATTGTCATCTGTTGCTTTACAAGTTGTGCGGATGTTGTCACGAGTGAGTATGAAGTTGTATCAGTTGTTTCATACACAATTGTAACTGGATCGGATGAAAATGGTCCTATCGAACAGACACGGTTGGTGTTCATCTACATGGCCAACCACACACCAACAATGAGATCAAACTATTATCAGAGCACCTCATCTGCAAATTACAAAGATTACATCGTCGTCGGTGATACAAATAAGTATGTAGTAGTTAAGGAATACAACAAAGAAACAGAGTATCTATATCTGACACAAGAAACATATGATAACTGTTTCCAAAAGTAGCTACAACTGTAGGAAAGTGAGTAACCATATTGAGTGACTGGAAAAAGAAAAAACAAGCAAAAAAGAAAGAGCTATTTGTTTGTAGTTTTGCATCTTCCTACAAAGAAGTAAAGAAGCTTGACCGTGAGTATCGAGAGTTTGTACTACAGCAAAAAAGGCATGAACGATATAAGAAGCTTCATGGTATCAAAGAAGGCCCAATTGAATTCTAAACGAGGTGAAAAGAATTATGATGCAAGCACAGTCTACTGAGTTTCTTCTTGGTTATCTTTTTAATGATATTGAAAGAAAGATTATTAAGGATATAACAGGTAAACAACAGCCCTATACACACATGCCTCCAAACACATTTGCTGCACAAATTCCACTCTTGTGGTTTGGAGCAAAGAATCCTAACTATATACATCCGTCTACACGAATCACTCTAACAGCTGTAGCAAATGAGCTTTGTCTGGAGCTTGATAAAAAGTTGAGGGACATTTTTCCAAAAAGAATCTTCCATACTATTGCTCGTATGGACGGACGGTACTTTGTATTCTTAACCACAATGGTTGAGGATAGACGTAAACTAACTGTTTCACAAATTGAAGATTTACTTGGATATAAAGTAACAATTGTTTCGGAGGAAGACAAATGATTCTTAATGCAAAGATTACCAGCGCAGATATACTTATCGAAGATCATGATATATTAACATTTCGACTGGGCATTACATCTTCGGCAGGTTGGAGCACTCATCTTGGAGACTTCTATCTTGATTGGACTGACAAGGAAGGTAAGCGTGTTCCTGCGCCCTACACCTCGACTGTTGTTAGAGCTATTCTTGAAACTGTTGGTGTAAGAAGTTGGAATGACCTTGTTGGTAAGTATATTCGCATCGATGACAAGGACATCTACAACAGTCCGATCACTAAGATTGCAAACCTGATGAAGGACAACTGGATCGATATCAGAGACTTTATGAATGAGTAAATGAAAAAAGAAACCAGAGTTATAGCAAAAATTGCTAACCTTGATAAACCTACACGTAACGGTACATACTACAGTGCAGAGTGCTTAGCAAAAGCATTTGAGGAACCTTTATTTTCTCGTGCTAATCGTGATCATATGGTTCCTGTAAAGCTTGCTTGTGGAGATGTAATCGGAAGTGCACAAGCTGAGCTTAACTATCCAAATATAACAGTTGATATGAATCTGGCGCTTGATGAATATGAGCAGAAGATTATTGAGTCCTGTGGTATTGCACCTGCTGGATTTGCTGACATGAAGTATAAAGCTTCGGATACAGCTACTCACTACAGTATGCGGAATGTTAGACTCACAGGTTGGGATATTGTTAGTTATCCCTCAATGAGTTGTTCGATGGAGATAGTGGAAGAATGATCTACACAACATATTTTTCTAACATAAAGAAACTTCCTTCAGGAGTTATTCCGATTGCTATTTGTGGCAAACCTGATTGGTGGGAAGGCTTCAAGTATTGGCCATTAGCTCCAAAAGCATCGTTCTTCTTTAAGTGGAAGAAGACAGGTGACAACGATTACTATATCGAGCACTATAACGAAGAAGTACTTAGCAAGTTAGATCCGCATCGAGTTGTTGAACATCTTTATGAGATAACAAAAGGTCGAGATGTAGCGCTTGTGTGTTATGAGACACCAGAAAAGTTTTGTCATAGACATCTTGTTGCTGATTGGTTGAGTAAATACGGATATAAAGTTGAAGAATATCAAGGCTCTTAGTAGGGCCTTTTTATTTTTAGTTGATAAAACAACAGTTTCATTATATAATTATAATGTAGAAAAAGTATTGGAGGTACTATAATGGAAATTGTTGCAAGACTTCACGAGGTCCTGAATATGATCAAGGATTTTACTGCTGGTTACTCAACTAAGAATGCAGGAGAGGGATACATGCTTATCCAGCACAAGGGCAAGCGCTATGCGGTTAAGATTACAGAAATCAAAACCCCTTCTGAGGATGCTTTTGATGACATTGACAGACTTGAGTATCTTGTTTGAGGTAAAATAAAGAATGAGAGTTTTTCTTGATATCTACTCTGATGGTTTATGCGACAACTGTGAGAAAAGAAAACAGTTGTACAACATTCGTGTAAACGATGGTACTATAATGTTACGTCTTTGCAAAGATTGTTTAATCGAGTTACTGAAAGCAATTGTGGAACGAGATTAAGGAGGAACCAAAGCATGAAGAAATATATGATTGAAGTAGTACCCAAGTTTGACAAGGAACCTACTGCGAAAGAGTTTGAAAATATTTGCGACAAGCTCGTTGATGCTGTTGACAATATGTGCAATCATGGAGAAAGATCTTTCCATATAACCTTCCCAACTCAGAAAGATCTTGATGAGCGTCGTTACTTCTATCGACTTCACATTCTGATTAAGAGTGAAACTGAACTTAGATCTTTTGATCTGTTCAATCTGTTAAATCCTATTCACCCACTTACGTTAGTCAATTTGCAAGAGAAACGCTTCTGTAAAAGAGCTGACACTGAGATATACTGGTTCCACGAGGGCGAGACTACTTACTGGGACGGTGGTACCTACATTAGCCCCAACTACGATCTTTATATCAATGGTAACACTTACTACACTGTTCAGTATGTGCCTGTGGCAATCAAGAACATGTGGGAGCGTGACAAACAGCGCTACAATGGTGTCACATACATGTGGCGTTGTACTGGCAGCTGGGACAATTTTATGCAGGCAGCAACTCTTGATGAAGCTCTCAAAGAGTTTGAAGCTCTTTACCACAAGATGCTTTGGAAGTCGATTGAGGGTAATCGAAAGAGTCTTGCTGAAGCAGAAGATAAGTTCCGTCAGTTTGTAGAGTATCAGTGGAGGACAAAATAATGGTTCGAGTTTATGTAGTTAAAAAGAGACATCGGTTTGAGGAAGAAGATTATGAAGAGACTATATTTGTTGCCTCTTCTCGTAAACGCGCTCTTGCAGCTATAACAGAAGATCTGTTATCCATTTATGCGGAATGGCGTTATGCTATATTTACAATCGAGCGCTGGACAGTTGATAGAAAGTGTGATGCAGAAGTCACAATTGAAACATTGTCTAAAGAGCAAAACAAACAGTTAGTTATTGACGCAGGAGGTGTTGTAGAATGACACCAAGATATATTGACGCAAATAAACTCGACACAAGAGAAAGAGGAAATAACTCTCAACGAACAATGTGGCACGAAATAGAGCGAATAGTCGATGCAGCTCCTACAGCGGATGTAGTTGAGGTTCGCCACGGATACTGGAAGTGGGAAAGAAAGATTGAACCTCAAGCACAAAATAGACTGTATTGTTCCATCTGTGACAATGAGTGTCTTTCCAAGAATAACTATTATGTGAAATCTAACTGGTGTCCTCATTGTGGAGCAAAGATGGACGCAAAGGAGCCCAACAATGATTAAGCAGCATCTTATAACAAATGAAAGAGGTAACATTCCAATTGAGCCACCTCTTCGAGAATATGTAATTAAGACACTTACCTTTGATATTATTTTTAGAGAGGGTAAAAATGAATTCAAGCTTGATGTTGAGAAGTTCTCTATCAATGATGTTGAGCTTATCAGTAAGTGGGTAAAGGACTTTGATTGTGAAGCTGTTATCAAAGATGAGTACACTCTACTTATTCGTCAGGTAAGTCCTATTGACCTTGACCCAAAGGGCTGTCCTTTTTGCGGAGCTCCTGTTGAGTTTAGCATCTGGACATATGAGGATAGAACTACATATAAGTTTGAGGAAGTACTTGACCAGCTCGATGATGAACAAGATGTTATTCCAAGATGTAGTATGTGTTCCTGCACACTTGGATCTTTTAACAGCATAAGAGAAGCAATTCAATACTGGAATGATAGAGGTAATAGAAATGGCTGATAGATATGTAAACCTTGAGCAGGTTATTAACAACATTGATAACGGTGGCTTACTTGTTGGCAATAATGCCGATTGGGCCAAAGAAGCTATGTATAAAGCTGACTATGTGGATATGGATTACTACATTCCTTGTAGCGCACTTGATGCTGAAATAAAGAATTGTGAAGAGCAGATTAAGTACTATTCCAGTATGGGGTCTATTGCCCAAGTGGAGTGTTATACTAACTTCCTTTACGTACTTAAATCGTTATGGAGGGATCCTGATGAGCTTTAATATGAAAAGCATACGAGATAAAATCAACAAGATGGAACCGGAGTTACCTGATGTTAAGAGTATGACAAAAGAAGAGATTCTTGATTATGTTCTTAACAGTTTTCAAAAGTATTATGATGTCGCGGATATTAAAAATAGAGCAAAATATTCTTTGTGTAGAGATTTTTATCAAGGAGTAGGTCGAGGCTTCTGGGAATGTGAGAGAATTGTTAATGAAATAAAAGGAAGGCTTAACAATGATAGTAATTGAAACAAAGCTTCGTGTGTTGCCCAAAAAGTGCAACAAGTGTAAATATAGCTATCTAAGATATGATGATAGATTTTGTGCTGTCTCTTTTATAGATGGTATGAATAGAATCTGTCCGTATGAATACAATGAAGCTAAAAGAAACTGTGAATATGTAAAACCCGATTGGTGTCCACTTAAAGAGATTGAACCAGTTGATCCTGAGAAAATAGACAATGACACTTGGTCTATCAATCCTTGGGACAATTATGATAAACAAGGTGTAAAGGAGGACGACAAATGATAACAATTAAAAGCTTAAATACACAAAGTAGAAGAGCAACTATTGATTTAGATTATGAAGATGCTCTTTGTCTTGTTAACGGACTTTATCACCTGTCACAGTTTAATGATGTTGATAAAGATCCAAATTTTGATGAAGTATATTCAAAAATCATTATGCTTCATTCACTATTGAAGCACGGACACTTGCCAGAGTTTGAACTTGACTTGATGTATAAACTGATGTGTGGACCTGTAAAGGAGACTAAAGATGTTTTGGAATAAGAAAAGATATGCAGATAGTTACTCGAAAGTAACTATCAACGGTAAAACAATTCGTGTAAGAGGAAACAGTATTTCTATTATCAACGACCAAATCATTGTTGATGGTAAGCCACTTGAGGAAGCACTTGACCAACCCAACATTACAGTTATTGTTGAGGGTGACTGCCGAAGCTTAAATGCTTGTGGTAATGTTGAAGTTAAGGGCAATGCACACAATATTGATTGTCGAGGCAGCTGTCATGTTGAAGGAGATGTAACTGGTAATGTAAATGCTTCCGGTTCTGTTACTTGTGGTGATGTTGGTGGCGACATTGATGCACGTGGTAATGTAAGATGTACAAGGAAGTAAGTTTAACAGCTGTTAATTGTATTATATAATATAATTGTTAAAACAATACAGAGAGGAAAACTGTATGCCAAGAAATCCAAACCTAGGACAAGAAGTACAAAGAAGTATTGACGCTAGAAGGACGGAAAATGCTCGAGTTACACAGCTAGTTAAAGATAGATTAGATAAATCTATCGACAATGTATCAATAGTTGGAAACCATATAAAAACTATCAAGATAACTATTCCTGCTAAGCATTACTATTATAGTGTTTCGCACATTCCTCCTCATAGAAATCACGGATGGGATGAATACGTATTATGTGATGATAACGAAGAAGTAATGTCATGTGATGATGATACTTTTGTTGATAAGTTTTCTACTTATATATTAAATACTATCAATGAGGAGTTAGAAATGAATTCTATTTATGATCAGATGAATAAAATTGACGACAAAGAGTCTCTTGATGAAAAGTATAATGTAAGAACTCTTAAAGATGTAAAGAAATTGCAAGAGTCTGTTAATTCTACTATGATTACTGAATCAACTAATGAAACAGATGTTGCCATTGATTGGTACTGCGCTACTGGTGCTGCTGATGCGGATGGATGGCCTGATGAACCACTCGGAGACAATGAGGACTTTATTACAGCTGCTCTTGATTGGTGGGATACCCACAAACATATTTACGGATATGATAGAAAAAGAACAGGCAGTCGTAAAACAAATAGAGCCGTAATTTTCTATGAGGATTTACTTAATTTAGTTAAAAAGAATCTAAGCAACTTGAACATTATAGATAATGTTCACATATCCTGCCCGGGGCATATGTGGCAGATTGAGCTTCAGGTTGGTCAAAAATTTAATCCAACTATAGTTCAATGTTCTGAGATGCACGGAAAGGATAGTATTTCGCTCTATCCTTGGAAAAAATTCAGTGACAATGACATTTCATGGGATTTTGATAATAGAAAAGAAATCATGATAACTCCAGCTTCAGATATAGAAGAACTTGCAAAACAGATAGTAGATCATGTTAAATGTGAGGTAAACCGTTATAAGGATACATTCAACGAATCTCTTAGTGAAGAACATTCCGATGAGTGGGAAGCAGCAAGATTGAAACTAGAGCGTGCCGCACAGGCTGCAAGATTACATATGGATAGTACCTTCATAGACCACGCACTAGAGGACGATGGAGCTCATCTTGATGATGTTATTGAAAACGAAGTGATTTACATCAGTAACCTTCTTAAGAAAAAATTCCCTGATCTTGCATTTTGGAGATTCGTACGAGATACAAGATATAATCCTGCAATTCAAGCATACACCCGCCCAAAAAATAGCAGAAGATTTTACGATGTAACATTTGCGGGTAATTATGAGCTTCTTCATGGCGAATTAAGCCCCATCCGCTTTGCGTGATGTATGAAATTCAAACGAATAAGTAACGAAGAATTCAAAAATGAGACGTTAAGTCTTGTGGAAGGTGGACATGGTCGTTGGTGGAAAAACAACGGACTGGGTAAGCTATATGATTTCAACGAAGATGAATATGTGGTTCATCATATCAATGGTGACGATACAACAAGTGTGAGAGATACGGGTGAAACAAATCTTGCATTGATTCCTTCTTCAATGCATAATCGTTTCAAAAAAGCAAATGAAACAGAATGGAAAAAGATTGAATCAGATTATAAAATAGTTCCTGTTACTGCTAAAGGAAGAAATTTCTTGCTTGTATTACAAACAGTTCCATCTCAAAAACTAAAACAATCTAAAGAATTATTAAAAGTTTAATAGAATAGCGCTGCAAGAAATTGCAGCGCTATTTTTATAGTTGATTAAACAGTTAGTACATTATATAATATATGTAACAATAAAACTATGTTGGAGGCTTGTAAATGTTTCTTGAAAAGTATAAGGGAAAACAGCTTCAGGATGTTGCTCAGGAAGTAGGATATGGTGCATGTCAAGGTATCTGTATTTTTCAGCTCGAGCATGAAAATGATAAAACAGGTAAACGAGTTGCAGAAGATTTTGACTTGAGAGACATACTTAGAAACAGTCCGAAGTTGAAAACAAAAACCATTAAACTTGTAAATGATTTTTACGGAGCGTATGTTTTTAGAGTTATATGAGAGTTGATTATAAATATAGATCTGAAAAAGAAGAAGAGGCATTTAACTATGCTGTCGACAATGAAATAATCTGTAATGAAAAGTACTGCCCTTGGTGGCAAGAACATAGATTTAGTACTAAATGTCCACTCTGTGAAGGTGCGTGGTGTGAAGAAGCTTGGGAACAGTATAAAGATGAGATGGAGGACATTGAGGAATGAATACTTCTGAAAGAGAAAGATTAAAACAAATTCTAAGTACGGACATCTGTGATGAAATGCCTCGTACTGAGAGACAAAGCGGTTGTGAAGGATGTCCTTATAAAGACTTGATAACAGAAACCTCAACATGTTTTGAATCCAGATATGCTGATCACCTGATAAGAAATCGTGTTAGAGCTTTTCCTTGCACTCCTGGACAAGAAATGTACGTTGTTACAAATAAGGAAACATGTTTCTGGGACATCTACAAATGTAAAGTAACTGAAATCACAATCACAGAAAGTAACACATTTGTAAGGTTAGTTGGAAAAGGAAAACATTTCTTTGCATACGATATTGAAGAGATTGGTAGAACAGTTTTTGAGAATCTAACGGATGCTGAAGAACTACTGAGGGAGATGATAGTTAACACATGAATCTAATCAATAAAATCAAAGACAAACTATATGAGCGAAAATGGTTGAAAAGTAAACCATGTGCTGCGTGTCATTATTTTATGCACTACATGAGTTCCGCAGGAGTATGTACTGCAAAAACTGGTTGTCCTGCTTCAAGATTAAAAGACTATAGTGATACTTGCGACTGTAATGAGTATAAGAAGAAAAGAGGAAGATATTACTAATGGCTAAAGAATACACTGGTTGGAAACTATTTGATGAAGTAATCATTGTAGCAAAACCAAGACACTCATACAATTATAAAACAGGCGAAACAGAAACTCTCAAAGATTGTCAAGGTTATCTTGTAGACCCAAGTAATAAGAAACAGTTAGAAAATGCTATCAGCTGGGCAACTACTTACGACTATGAGTACAAAACAGATGAGAATGGTAAAAGAATATGTACGGGTAGAACTCCAATCCTTCCTGAACAGTTTACTTATGATAACGATGGGTTTGAACTTGAACTACATACATCCGCTGGAGGGAGCAGTCAAGGCGGTAAGTTGAGTTTCTGGAATTGTTGGATTACTGCACCTGATGGTAAGCGCTTTCTCATTGGTATTGCCGCTGATCTACTGCTGGATGTACTTAAAAGTTGCACAGTTGTCAATGGAAGGGTTCAAGACAAGCTGATGTTTACTCGTTGTCACGGTGGTGTTGGTATGTTGAGTAAGTCAATGGACAGCTATAAAGACGCTGTTAATGATGAGACTATCAAGAAGAGGATGTCTAGAGGCAAGACGTCAAAGCATCAAGTTGGTCACGTTTATGAAACTGCAACCGAAAAGAATATTTACTTTGGTAAATTCTATCGTTGGTATGAGCCCATTATGGAAAAAGATGGTTGGCGTTCTTACTATGATAAATGCGTTGGTTTCAAGAAGTTAGAAAAGCCTTTGGAGTTTGTCTACTTTCCTGACTACTACGATAACAAGAATAAGATGAGTGACTACAACGATGGTTACATGTGGCGATGTCGTGAAAAAGCTCCTGCGAGAAGAGAGTCCGATATTGTTATTGAGCTCGACATTACAATGGAAGATATTATCAAAAAATTCGAGACTCACAATTTCTGGGACAGCTACGAAAGTAGTAAAAAGGTAGATAGACCTTATCGTAGCATCAATGCTCAGTGTATCGGATTGTCTACGAGTAATACAGAATACACAATGCCTGATGAGTTACGAAAAGCACTTATTGAACTTAGATACAGAATTGAGGATTAAGTATGAGTTGTATTTATAAAAATAAAGGTAGTGGAAGACACTGCTCTAAAGAAGGTAAGGAGGGGCAGTTTTGTCCTGGCAGTGGTGCTTTCTTGAAGTGCTATACATCCGCTGATTCAATACATGATGTTGACTTCAGTAAAATACAAATAGTAAATATTGATAACTATGAAGCAGATATTGATAAGTTAAAGGAGCTTCTGGAGAAGAATCCGGGCAGGGTTAGTATCATTCCAGTTGACACTTTACCTGATGTTGAAGTTGTT
>JAEIGA010011873.1_pt1 | contig 13206 bp, 14 predicted proteins | sample 9270691 | NCBI WGS metagenome assembly JAEIGA01 (sample SAMN17057246, study PRJNA624740) | gut metagenome | biome: biome; isolation source: fecal sample | host: Bos grunniens | place: China: Xizang | collected 2019 | reverse complement strand
TTACATCATAAAAAAGTATACAAAGGAATATGGAAAGTTTATTTTAAAAAAAAAAAGAAAATAAATAAAAATAAAATGTGCCGGTCTACCGGCACAATAATGAAAGGGGAGAAAATTTAATCGTCTCTTTTAATTACTGAATAACCGCCAAGAACAGAAGATACTATAAGTAAAATTACAATCGGATTACCGGTTGGATGTAATTTGTGTGTTATAGTATTATTGGAAGTGTGGTTTGAAGCGTTTTCACCGGCAGCATGACCAGTCTGATTAAGCATTTTTGCCTCATCATGAGCATAATCAGGAGGAACGATTGATCCATTGTCTTGACTTGCATTCAAGTTAGGATCACTTCCGGCAGCATGACCAGTCTGATTAAGCATTTTTGCCTCATCATGAGCATAATCAGGAGGAACGATTGCTCCGTTGTCTTGACTTGCGTTCAAGTAAGAATTGCCTAGGCTAGCATGACCAGTCTGATTAAGCATTTTTGTCTCATTATGTGCATAGTCAGGAGGAATGCTTTGTCCGACGTGTATATCACCAGCAGTAAGATTTCCCCCATCAGCTGCACTTACTGCACATGCAGAAAGGATTACGCAGAAAACTGCAAGAATTGCGAATATGTTAATTTTATTAAGAGCCATTATTATCACCTTTTGTTTTATTGAAATTAATTATAGTAATTGAGAACAGGAGTGTTCTTTGCACAATTAAATATATGAATAAGGCCATATATAAAGATTTTCGAATGTAAGTGCCCACTTACATCTTAAAAAAAGAAATTAATAAATTTAAGAAGTTATTTTAAAAAAATAAATCATTTAAACATGAAAAATTAAAATCAGATGAATTTGAATTGGAAAATACTTAAAGATTCAAAAATATATCATTGACCATGAAAATTTAAAAAATGATCATGGCCAATAACTTCTAAAAAAAAACTAGGAAAATGAGAGGTGCCGGCCCTTAGGCCAGCACAATAATAAGAGGAGTTTAGCTTAATCTTTTCTTTTAAGTATTGAATAACCGCCAATAACAGCAGTTACTGCAAGTAAAGCTATGATTGGATTACCAGTTGCAGGCAATTTGTATGCTGCAGCAGTATTGTTACCTGTTGAATTATTAATTGGTTCACCTGCAGCACTTGCGTTGGAACCAGGTTCCATGTGAGCATAGTCAGGATCAATATATGGTCTGTGACTGCCGTTTTCCAGTGTTTCATTGTATTGGCTACCAGCCCAGCCACCGTCATCTTCATATTGGCTACCAGCCCAGCCGCCATCATCATATTGACTTCCTGAATAACCACTATTGTCATCTGCAGAAAGTACGTCTGTAAATTCTCCGTCATCAACCACATCAGCTGCACATGCCATGCCTGCTGATGCAATTACACAAAATATTGCAAGTAATGAAAATAATTTTTTTGATATTGCCATAATAATCACCATCATATATCCCGTAAATTGAGGAAAATAAATGTCCTCTGCAAGTAATTATATGAATAAGGCCATATATAAAGATTTTCGAATGCAAGTACTTACTTACATCTTAAAAATACAAACAAAAGAATATTAAAAGTTATTTTGATAAAATAAGTGATTAAACGATGATAATTAAAAATTTAACAATACTAATAGAGACATAACTTTCAAAAGCTCCAAAAATAATCAGAAAGCCATAGCTTTTTTAAAAAAACAATCAGGACATTTAATATTATCATGAAAAATAGAATTATTTTTATTTCTTGTTAATTATCGCAGGAGCAATGACAGCCGTTAGTGCTGATGATTTAACTGCAGAAATTATTATTCTGCATTTAAAATATCCTTTTCAGTTAAACCAGTCACTTTAACAGCCTCTTCAATAGAATACCCATTTTTAAGAAGATTCAAAGCAGCTTCAAGTTTACCCTCACGAATACCCTCTTCACGACCTTCCTCACGACCTTCCATAATACCCTGATTTTTGAAGTATCTTTCTCTCGGATTTATTAACATCCCTTTCATCCCCATATATCAATCATGTTCCATCCATACCTAACATATCAACGCTTAACATGCAAAAAATAGCTAAAAAGATTATTTCCCATTTAAAATAACCTCTTCAGACAAACCAGTCACATCAACAACCTCACCAAGATAAAACCCCTCCTTAAGCAAATTTCTAGCAGTTTCAAGCTTACCCTCCAGAATACCTTCCTCAATACTCTCTTGAAAACCTTCCTGAAAACCTTCCCGAAAACCTTCCTGAAAACCCTGATTTTTGAAGTACCTTTCTCTTGGATTTATTAACATATTATTCCTCCCCAGATAATGATAATTTTAATCAAGAAATCCAAACACTAACTATTATGCCCATCCACAACATTTTAATTACAATTACAGATTGAAAAAATTAAAACAAGGATATAAAATTAAAAACTATTTTGCATTTAAAATATCCTTTTCAGTCAAACCAGTCACTTTAACAGCCACTTCAATAGAATACCCATCTTTAAGAAGATTCAAAGCAGTTTCAAGTTTACCCTCATGAATACCCTCTACACGACCTTCCTCACGACCTTCCTCACGACCTTCCATAATGCCCTGATTTTTGAAGTATCTTTCTCTCGGATTTATTAACATCTTGTTCATCTCCATATATTGATTATTTTCATCAACGCTTAACATATTTGCACTTAACATGTCAAACAAATATATTATTGCTATTTTTTCATTAATGTCAAACAAAGACGTTTCAGAAATTTCTTCAAGCAATTTTCTCGCCTTATTTATAATATCAAGTTTGGACTCATCGAAATCCGTATATACGATTAATTGCAGTGAAGCAATATCCTCATCTGTAATTACATCATTGTTTTTTAATTTGTCTTCAATCTTTTTAAATATATCTTTAGCTTTGAAATTCTTAAGGGAAATCATATGCATCGTATATACGCAACCTTCTTTGATTACAAAGTCTTTTTTGGTATAATTACTTTTTTCAGTGCATAATATGTATAATTCGACATCATTATCCTTAAAAATTCTAATTGAGGACACATATTGAAAAAATCTTTTGATGTCATCGTCGGTTGGGAGATTTGTCTGACATTCCAGAATAAGACTTACCGTATTTCCATCTTTTTGAGCTTCACCGACAAAGTCCAATCGGGAAATCTTCGGCCCGGAATTTGTATATTCCGATATTAACATTTTGTTAATTTTGTATGGAATTTTTACAAATTTCAAAAGTCCGTTAGAACGTTTTTGAAGAATGCTTTTGAAATAATAATCATTATAATGTGCATATTTTTTATCTGAAATTTCAATATCTTCATTCATAATAGCTAATTTAGTTAAATTACTATTTAAACATATCCTTTTTTAAAATACAATATTTATCTGACTTTGTTAAAAAAATAAAGCAATATAAATCAATATTGAATTGTGATTAAAATCATCACATGTTAAAAAAATAGAGGATGAAAAAATCAATCCCTTCCAATAACGCCAATCATCAGGGACATGTCTTTTGATGTGAGTGTCACCGTATAATCCTGCTGATGAAAGCTAAATGAATAGGTGCCGTTTTTTTCAACCATATCTCCTTCAACAGACCCCAGCATTGTTTTTGAAGCTGAAGTATTGAAAGTCTGACCAGTGCTTTGATTGTAATCCTTAACAACAGTTACATCAAATGTTTTGTTATTGCCTTCAAAATACATGTTTGTGTCATCCTTATAAGTTAAATTGTAACTGGTCGGCATTATAAAATCAAAGCCGTTTAATGAGTAATTTTGAACTTCAATATATGCAAACTGACCTTCCTGAGGCACATAAGTTCCAGCATATGCAAATCCGATTGAAGCCAAAACTATAAAGCTTAAAATTAAAATTTTAAATCTCATGTTAGGTAATATGTAATTCATATTAAAAATAGTTAATCAATCACGGGCAGGTGGTGAATTCTACACTAAAAAGTTAAATATTTTTTCCAATATAAGAAGTATTAGAATTATAGCTTTTTAATTGGAAGTGGTGAAAATAGAAAAGAAAGACATGAAAATTGCAATTGTCATTTCCATACTTTTCACAGGCCTTGGAATTGCATATGCAGGTGATGTGAAAAAGGGACTGACATATTTTGCAATGGCTATTGCACTTAATCTTTTGGGCATGTGGGTGTCCTTTTTGTTCAGCTGGGCATCCTATCTGCTTTGGGCCTATGCAATATATCTGACCTATCTGGAAGTCAACGCCGTAAATGGAGCTAATTAAAAAAATTTCTATAAAACCTCGCAATATCTAAAAACAACTACCGCTAAAACAACAAAAAAACAATGCCGGCAAAAACATTGATTAATTTTAAAAGGCCAACAATTGGCCTTATTATATTTTAATATATCTACCTGTGCAGGCAAAAATATTTTAAATTTGACTCATCACTTAAAATAATTATAGATACCATCAACCAAATAGAATTAAAAAATACATCCATTAAAATTATTGAAGGGAATTTTAATATAATAAAAGATAAAAGTCCCGGGAAATCTTTCGCTTTAAATGTGTGAAAAGAAAAAAAAGTGAAGATATGTTAAATATCTTCATCAGCCGCTTTGGATCTTGTCAGCAGAAATGCAACGACCATAACTGAACTAATGATAATCAAATCGACCATAATTTCAAATGGTTTTGCAGATGAAAACAGCTGTACAATACCGATAGCCCACATTATGATTAAAACAAGAGGCAGCAAAAATTTAATTACAAATATCCATAACTTACCGACTTTAAAGGTTGATGCTTCGTTTAAAACAGGTATGAAGCGTTCAACACCATAATACCATGCAAATAAAACACACTGAACACCTATTAAAATCAATATTCCAAACTCGTTTACAAATGAATCGATAATACCGACAAGATAGCTGCTGATACCGCTTGTCAGTGCAATTGAAAATATACATCCGATAATTGTCAGGACAGTTGCAGTCTTTTTACGTGACCAGCCAATCTTAGCAGAGGTTGAACTTAACATCGGCTCCAAAAATCCGAGTGCTGAAGTAATACCTGCAAATAAAATAGCCATGAATAGTAGCGGAGCCAATATGCGGCCGATAGGTCCCATAATATTGAAAATCATTGGAAATACAATAAATACTAATCCGGTACCTTCAGTTACCAGCTGAATCATAGGAACCCCTGTTGTCGATGACATGTAACCCAGAATTGAAAATACTCCGAATGCAGTACAGATTTCAAATAGGGAGTTGGATGCAACAACAATCAAAACATTATCAATTAATTTTGATTTTTCAGGCAGATAGCTTGCATATGTAAGCGCAATGGCCTGACCCATACTCAGTGAGAAAATGATTTGGGCAAAAGCCGCAAGCCATATATTTACATCCCAGAGCCTGCTCCAGTCAGGAGTAAGCAGCGTATTGATACCTATACTTGCGCCAGGCAATGTCAATGCATAAACAATAATTATTGCCATTATGATAAAGAGAGCCGGAATTAAAATCTTTGAAACCTTACCAATACCCTTATCAACGTCCTTATTGGAAATGAACCATAAAATAACCCACAATATCAAAACGCCGATTGTAGTCGGAATAAGCAAAAAGCCCGCATTGGACAAATTGGAACTTCCACCTACATTCTGTACAAAGTATGCAGCCGTATCTGTTCCCCAGTTAAATGTAAAACTGGCAAGAAGGTAAACCAGATCCCAGCTTAAAATTACCATATAATAAATCGTTACTATAAAAACAAAAAGAACCAAGATCCAAGCAACATACTCGAATCGCGGGTCTATTTTCCGCATTACATTCGAGAAAGAATCCTTGAAGCTAAATCCCACACCATACTCCAATATCAAAAAAGGAACTCCCATAATAGCTATTGCTACAAAATAAGGAATGAAAAATGTTCCACCACCATTAGAGTACAGTACATAGCTGAAACGCCAGATATTACCTAAACCAACAGCGGCTCCAATCATAGCAAGAATAAATGATAATGAGGAATCCCATTGTGCATGTTCAGACATACTATAACTTTTGTAAAAAGATATATAATAAATTTTACATATGAAAATATAATGAATGTATTTGACAAATTTTTAATGGGAGATACCGGAGATATCAACTGGTGTTTTGAAAACAGACACTTTATCCAGAGACTTGATGAGAATGGAATTTCAAGAGAGTTCATTGTCGATTGCCTTTTAAATGAGGAGCCTGTCAGCTGGGAGCATGTCGAAAGGGAAAAATATGCCGCAGTATTCAAGGCACCTCCTTCAAAGGATTACAAGGAAGTCAGAGTGGTAATGGCCTGCAGCGGCAACTCAATTGACCTTGTAACAGTTATGAGAAACAATGAAACAACAACCAATCGCCAGAATAAGCAGTACCAATCAGAAAAAAAGAAAAATATAGAAAAGAAGCGTTTAAAAGCCTTATCAAAAAGAAAATGGTAACAATAAGGATTAAACCTTATTGAAATCTAATAATTTTGTAATTCCCATCCTGAACAATAGAACACCTTTTGCTCCACCACTTTTAGCAGCCTTAGCATCCTTTAAAAGCTGGGAATATGATAAAGGTTTAGGATTGCTATCGGATTTGTATGCCTGAAGGCCTGTCCATATTTGAGCGCCGTTGGATTCCAATACAAATGAATTGGTTACATACTTAATCCATGATGTTGATTTGCCGTAATTTCCCTTATAGGCCATCGGAATAATGACATCAAGATATTTGCTCATTGTAGAAATGTCCTGACCATAGTATATGTCCAGCATACCCGGTTCAGGCATTACGGATGCTGAAATTATGCAGTTCGGCCGAACTTTCCTGACTTCAACGCAGACCTTTTTTACAAAGTAGTTAATGCCCTTTACAGCAGAATCGTAATTGTATGCAGTTCCCCCGTATCTTACGTAATCCAGGTGAACTCCTGCAACACCCTTGATTTTGGCATAGCTTTTGGCCAGTGCAATCTTCTTGCTCATATAGCTGTATTTATAAACACCATCCTTGCCTACAGGAACATGCCATTTGCCGTCATAGAACACCTGCATCCAAATATGAACTTTCATTCCATACTTGTTAGCGCTGCTGATCCATGAAGTTACGGTATTTTTGCCGAAAACATTGATTGCATATGAATGCAGGAAAATATTTTTGGTTCCTTTTGATTTCAGTGTTTTGAGACTAACACTTTTCATATCAGAGCCCCACATCCAGTATCCGTTGCCCTTAGGCAATGACGCCTTTACCTTAAGATAGGTGTAACCCTTTGAGGAAAGATATGGACTGTTGGCTTTGAATGAATATGAAACCTTACGTGTGCCTTTTTTTAAGCTCAGATATACCTGGGCATAACCTCTTGAATCGGTAACAGTCTTATGGGATTTGCCGTTTGCAGTGATTGTCACCTGCTGGTTTTTTACAGCCGCACCGGAGCTTGTCAAAAGACGTACGATAAATACTGACTTTGAGCCCTGCCTGTAGTTGATGTCCTTGTCTACCACCTTAAAGACAGTTTTTTCAGGGTCTTTTACAGTGATTGTAGCTGTGCCGTTTGAAGGCCCGTAAAAATCGTCACCTGCAAATGAATAAACAGCCTGGTAAGTTCCTTTAGCAAGTTTTACGTTTAAAGTGGCCTGTCCATTGGAATCTGTTGTTCTTTTATATTCCACATTATTGACATTGATTGAAACGGGTTTTGATGCCAGTGCAGTGCCGTTTGATGTTAATGTCACACTAAATTCTGTGGAAAATGATTCATATCCTGTTGTGGAATTTGCTGAAATTTCACTGTCCTGAATGAAAGCATCCCCGACAGCATCATCGGCATTTTCATCCACCATGACTACTTCATCGCTCACATCAGCTAAATTCGTTATATTTTCACCGGCAGATACGGCCGAAACGGACATTACCGCCAATGCCAGCATCACTAAAATTATTATTTTTTTCATCTAATCACCTAAAGAGTATCAAAATCAAAGAGACTGAAGTGAGAATATCTAAATATGATTGCTCCTTCTGCTCCACCATATCCTGCATAAGTAGCGTCCTTTTTCAATTCTGAAGCAGATAGCTTATCAGTATTGCTGTCAGATACATATCCCTGAAGACCTGTCCAGATTTGTGCTCCATTGGATTGTGATACAAATGTGGAGGTTACTGACTTGATCCAGGAAACTCCCTGACCGTAATTTCCCTTATATACCATAGGAACAATGACATCCAGATATTTGCTCAATGTTGAGACATCCTGTCCATAATAATATTTATTTGAAGACGGTTCAGGCATTACTGCAGCTGAAACAATAAGCTTTGAATTCATAGCGTGCAGCTCATTGCAGACTTTCTTTGTAAAGTAGTTGATTGCTTCAACACTGTTGGAATGCTTGTAGGCAGTGCCCGGAAATCTCAGATAATCAAAGTGAATACCTGCAATACCGCTGATTTTAGCATAGCTTTTTGCTTCTTCAATTACGGAATTGAAATAGCTGTACTTATATGATCCATCATCGTTTACAGGAGAAATCCAGCTTCCGCCGGAATAGAATGCCTGCATCCAAATATGAACATTGATGCCCAGTTTTTTGGCCTGTGTTGCAAAGCTTGCCACTTCGCCCTTGCCATAGAGTTCTACAGCATAAAAGTTTAAGAATATCTGATTAACACCATAATTGGCCATTTTCTTTAAATCGACATCCTTCATGTCTGCACCGAAAAGCCAAAATCCGTTGTTGGCCATACCCTGAGACCTTACCTTAAGGGTAAATGTCTTTACGCATTTCTTATAGATTTTGGTTGTGTAGGAATAGACCTTAAGGGAATATGTTCCCTTATTCAAATTGATTTTGATTGAAGCAAAACCGTTCTTATCAGTTTTAACATTATAAGTTTTTCCATTAAGCTTGAATACTACGAGTTTACCTGCCAAAGGATTGTTTCTCGCATCAACATGCTTAATTTTAAATATTCCGGCAGTTTTGTGCACATAATATATGCCGTTCTGCTTTACAATGTTTGTAGGCATTCCCGCCCTGACAGATATTTTGGATGAACCGCCTGCATAGTGAGCGTTCTTGATGGCTATAAACTTGTACTTTATGGTATAAGTTCCCTTTCCGCAGTTAATATTTAAAGAGGCCTGGCCTTTAGAATTGGTGGTCTTTTTATAGGTTTTACCCTTGAGAGTGAAAACCACCTGCTTGTTAGGCAGAGGAACCCCGTCAACTGTTAATGTAACAACATAGGTATTTTTCACGCCCTTATATGCAACATAGTTTGAACCCTTAATTTTTGAGATGGTATCTCCAACTATGGTTACATATTTGGAACCTGATGTTTTGGTATATCCGTCAACCTTAAACAGGTAACTCAATTTGTAGGTTCCCTTGGTATCGCCCAGCTCATAAAAAACATATCCCTTACTGTTTGTTGTCAGATTGGTGACTTTCTTATTGAAGGTAATCTGAACTGGTTTTTTGGAAATTCCCTTTCCGTTTTCATCTAAAATCTGAATACAGAATGTAGAATTTAAAGTGAAAACCTCAGTGACTGTAGTTTTTGATGTTGTAGTTATTTTTTTAGTAGTAGATTTGGAGGATGCCTGCAAATTATCCTGATTTTCAGCCTGAAGCTCTTCAGAGTCATCCTGTGTGCTGACAATCTGAGAATCCGCATCATCCACGGATTGAATATTTTCTGTCTGGTTTAAATCATTTGCGCTGACTGCACCCAAGCATAGTATTGCAGTCAAAATCAGGCAAATGAAAAATACCGATTTATATTTGATTTTATCACCCCTAATTGAATATAAAAAATATCCCACGTTTAATTATTGTAATATAAATATTAATTTTTAATAGCTTATAAAGTTTTTTATTGCCTATTCTGCCTCTAATGCCGCATCTTCGGAGAATAATTGGTTTAACATCCAATCTGCATCATATTCCATAATATCATCATATCCTTGGCCGACACCTAAAAACATTATCGGTTTTTTGATGACATAACCAATGGATAGAGAAGCTCCACCCTTACTGTCAGCGTCTGCCTTAGTTAAGATAACTCCATCAATGTCAATAGCATCATTGAACTTTTTAGCCTGTTCTGTTGCATCATTACCTGTTAAAGCATCACCAACAAATATGACCAAATCAGGATTTGAAACCCTTTTAATCTTTTTCATTTCATCCATAAGGTTTGTGTTGGTCTGCATTCTTCCTGCAGTATCTATTAATACCAGTTCTTTTCCCTGAGCTTTGGCATGCTCAACTGCATCATATGCAACAGCCGCAGGATCTGACCCTTTTTGGTGCTTGATGATTTTTACACCTACATTATCTGCATGATAGGTTACCTGTTCAATAGCTCCTGCTCTGAAAGTATCTGAAGCTGCAATAACCGGAGTATAACCTTGTTTGAGATAATAGTTGGCCAATTTTCCAATGGTAGTTGTTTTTCCGGTTCCGTTAATTCCGACAAACATCACTACAAGAGGTTCTCCCTGAGCCTTTTTCTCCTCGATCATTTCGGTCATGGATTTTCCAGGAATGTCTATGATTTCTGCAACTGTATCTTTTAAAGCGTTGTAGGTCAGTTCAGTGATGTCATTGCTTCTTTTTACTTTTTTACCTACCAGATTGTTTTTAACACCATCTACAACTTCGGTAGCTACTTCCATTGCTACATCACCTTGGAGAAGTTCCATTTCAAGTTCGAATAATATATCATCAACGTGTTTTTCCTGAATGGTTTTTTCACGAACAAATGAGAATAAACCTCCGCTTGCCTCACCGTCAGCAGAAATGTCTTCCTTATTTTTGTTTCTGCTCCAGAAGTGGGATTTTTTCTCTTCTTCAGGTTCCTCATCAGAAGATTCTTCTTCATCATCATCCTTGCTTCTGCTCCAGAAGTGAGATTTCTTCTCCTCTTTAACCTCTTCAGCCTCTTCGGCTGCATCTTCAACATCACCAGAGGCATCTTCTTCGCCATCATCTGAAGATTTTCTGCCGAAACTCCAGAAGCCGGACTTTTTCTCCTCTTTAACTTCTTCTTCAACAGGTTCTTCTTCGATAGTTTCTTCTTCGATAGTTTCTTCTTCTACTTCTTCTACTTGTTCAAGCAAATTGGACTCATCTTCGGCTTCTTCGGCTTCTTCTTCATCATCATCTGAAGATTTTCTGCCGAAACTCCAGAGGCCAGACTTTTTCTCCTCTTTAACTTCTTCTTCTACTTCTTCTGCTTGTTCAAGCAAATTAGATTCATCTTCCTCTTCTTTTTCTTCTTTTTCTTCTTTTTTTCTGCCGAATGAGAAAAATGAAAATCTTGTACCTTTTTCCTCTTGAAGGTTATCTTCCTGTTCCGCTTCTTCTATGAGTTCCTCTTCCAATTTTTCACTTGTACGTGAAAATTTCTTTTTTAATGATTCAAACAAAATAACCCAACCTTTTAGTTTAGTTAAAAATTTAATTATTAATATTTATATTTTTCATAGTATTTAAAAAAGAAGTTAAAAAACGGGTATTTTTTCAAAAAAACAGTATCATATTCAAAATAATGAATTTAAAAAAATAGAAAAAAAAAGAAAAAATTGTAAAATATTTATCCCATTTGGGTCATGTTGCCCTGAGCTGCAGCAGCAATCTGCTCAGCCTGAGCCTGAAGAGATCCGACAATGTCTGTGCATTGTTGCAAGTTAGCTAACATCTTATCCAAGCTATCTTTTAAATCTTCTTTTTGACCGTTGAGAATTTCACGAGCTCCATCAGCATCCTTTTTAATTGCGATGCCGGAACCAATACTTACAATAATTTCATCAGTACTTTTAAGTTCTCCTTTAATGAAAGAACCAGCACCTACAGGAACAAAAGCTTCAACGGATTCTTTGCCTTCAATATCTTCTAAAGTTGAAAATAATGCGTCAACTTCAGCAATGGAAGTCTGAATCATGTCAATCTGTTGTTGAATTAATTCAGCTTGTTGTCTGTATGCGTTAATTTCATTAAGAAGACTGTTTAATCTTTGCTGATCTTCCATAGTAACACCAACGTGCCTATAAAATTTCTTTTACAATAGGGTCTTCGACATCTTCAGGAGCAATTTCTTCAATAGATTTGATAGAAATTTGGTTCCTGTTAATACCATGTTTGCTACCGAAACGGTCATAGATTTTTTGTTCTATGTCAGATTCACTAGTAGCTTTGTATTCTTTAGTGAATTCATGGTAATCATCACCCATTACAAAAGTACCTTTAACTCTGTAAATTTTTGTTATCATATAAAATCCCTCATGATATATTAATTAAAAATTATCATCCAAAAAGCCTAATGCTTCTTCAACTCTAGCCATTTCAGGACCAGTACTGTCTTTAGCTACAATCGCTCCATTGGAATTGGCAATGGAACAAGCTCCTACTAAAGAAATACCTTTGCCAACAGTACCAATATCTCCTTCGACGCCAAATATCTTATGAGCGAAGTTAATTTCTGAGGAAGTAGCGTTCTTGCTTATTAAAAATCCTTTATTTGTAACTTTAATTAAAGAACCAATAATATCAGTTCCTGCAACGGAACGTGCTTCAACATCAACATCCAATGCAGTTGCAATGATATTCTGCGCTTCTTCAGTTAAAAACGGACTTACTATTGCTCCGGAATCATTTGCTGCAATAATATTACCTACAGCAGTGTAATGACCAGGAATAGTAGCAACATTCAATCCTAAATCTTCAAACTGTTTAACTTCTCTGTCTAAGACGTGTGGGGAAACAACAATACCATTTGAATTAGCTACAGCTAAAGATCCTATAAGATTACTGCCTGAAACAGAAGATTTTACAATGTCAACTTCCAATGTTTCCTTAATAATTTCAGCTTTTTCATCCAAGAGATTATAAGGAACAATAGCTACATCGTCAGTTGCAAGAATAAAAACTCCTATATTCGGATTTCCTACAATATCAACTCTTTTCAACATATTGTTACCTCACATTAATCAAATATATGGCGAAGGTACTTATAGCTATTCTGCTAAAGTAGCTTTCACTACACCATCATCATCTTTAACTGCTTTAACAGTGATTTTGGAAGGTATTTTTTGAATACCTCTTTCCCAAATTGCATGATTGATAGACTCATCAAGTTTAACTTCTTCTGCTTTCATGTGTTTAGTTAAGAAGTTTTGT
>JAEIGA010011872.1_pt1 | contig 13206 bp, 16 predicted proteins | sample 9270691 | NCBI WGS metagenome assembly JAEIGA01 (sample SAMN17057246, study PRJNA624740) | gut metagenome | biome: biome; isolation source: fecal sample | host: Bos grunniens | place: China: Xizang | collected 2019 | reverse complement strand
GGGTTCACTCTACTCCGTTGGTATGTCGCAAGAAGCTGTTAATGCGATTTCGACAGCATTAGGTCAAATTGCTGCCGGCCAGGTTGAAGGTATCATTAATGGTGGTGCTGGTAACTTACTTGTTATGGCTGCTAATGACGCTGGTTATTCCATAGCAGATTTCTTAACAGACGGCATTACGGCAGAGAAAACTAACATCTTATTAGAAAGTGCTGTTAAGTACTTAGCTGAGTTGGCAGAGTCTGCCGAAGGCAATAAGATTGTACAACAGCAGTTAGCAAACGTATTTGGCGTAAAAGCATCAGACTTGCGTGCTGCTACTAACTTAGTACTACCCGGCTCTATTGCCGGCATTTCCGATAAGTCCATGTCTTATGGTGATATGATATCAACCCTATATGATATGGCAGGTTCTATGCAAGATAGAACAAGTATTGCTGAGATGATGACAAACTTCTGGAAGAATGGTGAATACACCTTAGCTGGAAGTATGGCAAGTAATCCAGTTTCATACTTTATTTATAAAATGGCTAAAGTCGTTGACGATGCTGCTGGTGGTATAGACTTACCATTCTTAAACGTCATGGGCTTTGGTGTTGACTTAAATACCACTGTTTCAGACTTAATGCGTGTTGCCGCAGTTGGTGCCGGTCTATTTGGAAGTATTGGTCCTTTAATAACTGGTATGGGTAATTCCTTCAGTGGTAGAAAAATGCTAGACCAGTTAAAGTTTGGTAGTGGCGGTCTGTCAGTTACTCCAAGAGGAAGTGGTGACGGAGGCGGTGGTGGAAACTCAAGTGGTTCTTCTACTTCTGGTTCTGGTTACGTTGGAAACTCTTCTGGTAGTGACGTTAAAGACTCTACTATTCAAGAATCTGAAGATTCTAAAAAGCAGCAGATGATAGAAGCCAAAGAGGAAGAAGAGGCTAATAAAGTCGATTTCCTTAACGAAACCGTACTAAAAATTTACGAGCTATTAGATGATGTTGCATCTGGTAAGAGTAGCTTTAAAGTTCAGGTTGATGGTTATGGCTTGACAAAATCTAGCACCAAATCAAATGCCGCTATAAGTGGTATCGCAGGACTCGAAGGAGACAGCGCCGGTGGCGGCGGTGCAGGAGGTAGCTCTTCCAGCACTAGCGGTGGCGGTGTGAATACCGGCGGAGTAGGCGGAGGCGTTGATTTTGGTGGATGGACTTCAGCATAAGGAGAATAGTAAATGTTAAAGTTTAATAATAATCATATTTTTACTGGCTATTTAAAACAGTTACTATCTAACTTTAATCTGCCTAATTGTAAAATATACACTCAAGAATACGCAGATTATTATGATACACATGGTACAGAAGATCCCAGAGTGATTGAGTCTATCAGCACTCTGGGAAAGGGCTGTATGGCTATGCAAACCAATTACATTAAAGATCGTGCTATTCAACACTTCTATTGGAATGCAATCAATGATAGAGACCGTAAAAAATGTTACTGGCGAAAAAGCTCAGAAAGTCTTTTTGATCCAGAAGTTAGCATACCTGGATTGACAAGAACTCTTAAAAGCTACTGTGTTGAATATGACACAACTACTCATGAGTATCTAGGAGATTATCTCCGTTTCTTGAGAGACTTTTATGAAGTAGACTTGATGTCTATGTACAACTGTTTTAATAATAAAATTTATAGTAATATTTCGTGTAATATTACAAGTAAGACTATTGGTGACATAACAACTCCCAATATTATTTTTAACTCTTTTGATTCTAATTATAGAATCTATGCTTTTCCTGTGAAACTTTTTGAAAACTATACTATCGCTATAGACAGTTTTTCAGGTGTTGAGATGTTCTGCGGCTTTTATGGAACATCTCTTGATATGTCAGACAAGGCAAAAACACTTATTACTAAAACATATACAAAATTAAACAGCTGCTCATTTAAGGCGCCGATCTTATTTGATAAACTTAGTGCTGAACTTTGGAACTTTGAGTCTGACATTGAAGGTGGCTTAGAAGCACTCGCAAATGAAAAAAGAACACACATTACTAGATGGGATATTTCTGCAAGAGAAAAAAACCTTAAACTTTTTATTAAAGTTCCATCTTCTTGTAAGTCTTCAATCACTGTTTTAGAGGGTGATTACAGACACTATAATGATTATAAATATAGCTTTGAACCTATCAGTGGTGATCGTGTTCATGAGGGTGTTTGGAGATACAAGGCTAATCATGCCATAGTAAACTTGAGCAAACAAATTGATCACAATAACACGAAGTTTAAACCTATTAGTAAGTTACAGTTACTTGAATTAAATACTGGAGAGTCATATCCTTTTGCCACACGACTAATGGAGTATTTAAGCGGTAATGCAATTACCTCTTTGGATAATATTTCTGATAATATTAAAAGGGTACAAAAGGTCGTTTCTCAAAATCAACAATATTCAAGTATTGAGGGTATTTGGGAACCTAAGCTCCAAAAAATTATTTATGAACAACTTACTAGTGGTGGACCTTTTGAAGTAATGCCAATTGAGAAAACTATTACACGAACACAGAACGGTGTCACAGAAGAAGTTAAAGTAAGAAACTTTAGTACAGAAGTTTTATCAGATGGAACAAAAGCTAATATAAGAAAATTAAACGATTTAGTTATTACTGATGAAACAAATGGCGACGAAGTAAAGTATTATTACAAGTCCAATCTTATTCTTAAACAAAAACCTAGACAGGATTCTACAACTAAGATTCTTGTTGATAATCGAAGAGGACTACAACCAAGAAACGGTCACAGTTCTAAGAGCACTTTATACGATGTTTTAGGTTATGTCGATAAAGACGCTGAAAGATGGTATGCTAGCTGGATAAATAGTGATGGTAAAGCTGTTATGAAAGATAGTATACAGAATGTTGACATTTATAATGGTTTATATGATATTGAATAAAGGAGGTTATACGAATGGCTGTAGATAGTGATATTTTTAGCAGAATACTTCCAGACTGTTATTTGTATATTTCTCATCTAGACGAGGAATATCAGTTCTGGCAACTACCTGGCTATCCAGATAAAGTAAGTGATAGTATGCAGTCTACTTTCCAGAGCACAACGGCTCTTGGTAGATCTGCACCTGTTTATACTTTTAGTAGTGCAGGTCCTAGATCGGTACAGATTAATCTTCACTTCCATAGAGATATGTTTGAAGCTGAAAATGAAAAACTTAAAATGCACTTAAATCCGAAACTACGTGAGGAAGATGACTTAGCAGAAAACTTTATTCACGCATTACAAGCTATTGCGGTTCCTAAGTATAATCTATCCAATAAAGCGATTGAGCCACCAATTGTTGCTGTGCGCTTAGGTCAAGAAGTTTTTATCAAAGGCGTAATTACTTCAGCTATTAGTGTCTCTTACGGTAAACCTATTTTAGTAAATGAAAAGTATGCTGATATTGAAGTTGGTTTTACTATCACTGAAGTTGACCCTTATGATTCCACAACCGTATTCCAAAACGGTTCTTTCAGAGGTTTAACAGCGACGCTAAGAAGTGGTATGAATTTCTAAAGGAGAGAGAGATAATTGGATACACTAAAAAATAAAAATTATGAATCTTTTGACTATCTTAGTCGATATACTAGTGTGCCATACTATTTTGATACCCTTGGAAATAGAGAAATTTATGGCATAGGAACAAATATGAAAAACAACACTGAATTTGTCACACATATTGTTTCCAATAAAGATACGCTGCACTCACTAGCTTTAAAGTATTATAATAATCCTACTTTCTGGTGGGTAATTGCATACTTTAATGATATACAAGATTCTTTTAAACCACTAGCTAGAAAGTACTCTACTCTGAAAATCCCTAATATTTCTAGTGTAGAGTTTGGAAGGGTAAATAGATGAGAACAGAATTTATAAAAAATAAAAAACTTCTATCTAGTGCGGCTAGAATACAAGTACCTTGGGTTAAGGTTACAATAGGTGACTATACTTTTGGTATTTTTGATGAGAAAACAAAATCTCAAGGACGTGACTCTAAAGGTTTTTATATGCAATACAAAGTTCAGTATCCTGAATATATTAAATCTTTGCAGGTCACTAAAATTAATGGTCAAGTAAATCAGTACAAACTTACTATTACTTATCCTATTACACAATTTGATGACCCTAACTTTTTTGAGAAAGTTTTCTCCAGTGTAAGCCGTACTAGAAAAATTATATTTACATATGGTGATGCAGAAACACCTGCTTATATTTATAAGGATGAAGAAGCTATTATCACTAAAGTTAGTCAAAGCTTCGAACTTAGTAGTAGCTGTATTACTTATAACGTAGATGCTGTATCTAGTGCAGCTCTTAGTGTAGATGGTTGCTTAACTAAACCTGCACCCGGAAAGAAAGTTAAACCGAGTGATGAAATTAAAAAATTGTTCAGAAGCAATAAAAGCCTGCAGAATACTTTTACTGGTATGACAACGGCAGACTTAGAGAGTTTAATTCCTGGTGATGATAAAGCAGTTAACCTCGACTCTAAGCAAAATATCTCTGCTATTGACTATATAAATTATTTAGTTGGCTGTATGATTCCTTCTGGTTCAGAGCCAGGTATGAGTAAAGAAATCTACATACTAACTATTTTTGATGACTCCATAACAAGTGCTGATAAAACAAAAAGTAAGAATGGTCCATACTTTAAAGTTAGTAAAGTATCTACTATCATGGCACCTGGAGATGCTTATGAAATAGACGTAGGTATCAATACTTCCACTATTGTTAGATCTTTCCAAATAGATTATAATGAAAACTATTCTATTTATTATGAACATCAAAAACTCGCGCATCCAGAAAACTATGTAAGAAGATTAAATGCCGATGGTATGTGGGAAGACGTTTATGCACCAACCAGTATGGCCCGAACAAATTCATTTTCTACCTCTGCTGCTGACCAAGTATGGTGGACAAAAGCAACGAAGTTCCCTATTAATGCAACTATCGTAGTGCAAGGATTATTACGTCCAGCTACACTTATGCAGTATGTTCACTTAAATATTATTTTTCCCGGTGGAAGAAAACACCTAGCAAGCGGAATCTATATTGTAACTAGACAAGTTGATAATATTAGTGAAAGCGGCTATGCTACAACTCTTGGCCTAACAAGAATTAAAGGCGATAATGATTCTGTTTAATTAATAATTTAATAAATTAATAAATTTTGGATAACTTTATGGTATAATATATCATAGAGTTATCCTTTTATTTTAGTTAGAGAAAGGTTGAGATTATATGAAGAAGCTTCTTGCCGTACTTCTTGTTGTCGTATTTTGCTGTGGTCTTTTTGCCGGTTGCGGAAGTGCTGATAAAACACCAGACAGTCCGTTTGTTCTAGTAGATACTGTCGAAGACCAATACGACAATATTTTAAACCAGCTTTATTATAATGAAGCTACCGGAGAATACTTGTTAAAAGAGTATATCTACGAACTGAATGGAAATAAATGGGTGTGTATAGAACAACGGACTACGATTTATGAGTCAAGCCCCATTGTACCTGGAAATTCGTGCTACGATACTGGTCTTGATATTTATTATAATAGTGATTTAATGGATAACTCTATCACTATTATGGATAATGAATATACTAAAATCTCAATCGTTAAGTATCTGGCTGAAGATGCCTGGTGGGAATTTGGTTATGAGTTAAAGATTTATAATAAAACCGATAAAGTCTTATCTACTATCATAACTGACACTTATATAATGGACATCTTTTGTGAGCCTGTTTATAATATTGAACACCTTGACCCTGGAAAAACGGCATACTTCAAGCTGGCCTGGGATGAGGACACTCTAACTCGTTGTCATATTCCTTATGTAGACAATGTTGAGTTTATGATTAAAGTGTTTGACAATAATAATTGGACAGCTCCTGCTCTTACAGGTAAAAGAGTAATGATTAAAAAATAAATTACGAGGTTTACTATGACTGAAATAACAATTTTGGATACTATTGATATTTACCAACTATCTGGGTGGCAATTTCTTCTAGCGTTATCTCCTATGATACTTGCTGCTATTATTTGTTTTACTCGTATGCACATTGCCTTTAAAAAAGGAACTGCAGAGGAACAGGCCAGAGGTGTTGTTAGCTTCGAACATTGGCATCCAAAAGAGCTTTTGATTATTTTATTTGGTACCATTATTTGTATTGCTACGTTTATATGTCTAAATACTTTTTGTCCAGCAGAATATGTTGAAACACAATATGAAGTTAAAGTATCAGATTCTGCCTCATTCAATAAAGTGTTTAAAGCTTATACTATTATCGAAGAAAAAGAAAATACCTACATCGTAAAGGAGCGAAACTAATGAACTATCTATTTGTTGTTCTACTTATGATATTTTGTCATATCGTAGATGATTATTATCTGCAAGGCTGGCTAGCCTCCGCTAAACAAAAAAGCTATTGGGAAGCGAATGCACCGGAAAAACTTTATCGGTTTGACTATATTTGGGCTTTGATTATGCACTCGTTTAGTTGGGCATTTATGATTATGCTCCCTATTGCTTTTACGATGAACTTCAATGTAACACCATTTTTTGTTTTTATTTTCTTAGTTAATTTAATTGTACATGCAATTACTGATGATATGAAAGCTAATAAAAAACTAATAAACCTTTGGATTGACCAGTTTGTACATCTTTGTCAGATAGGTCTAACTGCTTTGATGTTTCTTTAAGGAGGTCTTCCATGGAATACTATGTAATTAAAAATAAAATAACCGGTGAATATTACAGAGGTAAAGGTGTAAATAAGTGGGGCAAATATTATAATCAAGCCTCAATCTTTCGAGTTAAAAGAATAGCTGAAGGTTCAGTCGAGGAGCTTAAACACAGAGGAGAGTCCGTAGAGCTAGTCACTATACAAATCCTGGAAATTTCAGCAACATAATAAATTAAATGGGAAGAACAATATCACTGGCTATTCTATGATATTGTTCTTTTTCTTTATTCTTTCTTAATTCCACGATACTCTTATTGTATAATAAAATAGATTACTTAAAGGAGGATTTGCCTGTGAGCAAAAAATATTGCATTTATAAAAAACCTTGGGGTGACATAGAAGCTTGGGAATATATCGATGACCTGGAAGAAGCTATGGAGTATTGGTATGTTCGCTATGCTATTGACAAATATGGTGTAGAAGATACCATGCCAATCTGTATGAATAAATGCGGTGGCTACCACTCTTTCTATGCACCTGAGTGTATTGCTATTATCGAGTCTGATACCTGGCCTTCATTGTCTTCTCATTATGATCTGTTTAAAGGCATCGTTAATAGTGAACATTTTAATTATGGTTGGATTGACCACCTCGGTAATACTTATTCCTGTCAGTATATGGGACATGCATCGCTTGCTAGCGAATTGTGTGCTATGAACTATGCTGTAGAATATACCAAGTCTGCGCTGTTTCAAGAAGGAATCAATGCACCTGATGAATTCTTGTTACATCAAGGTTGGATTAAGGTGCTTAGTGGAAACCCGTCTCACATTTATTATGATGAACTTGTGACTGACAAAGCTTTAGAAAAGCTGCTTGCAATCAATAAATAATTTTGGAGGTAACTATGAACAAGGACATGGATAAGGATTTAACTTTTCTCGACATGATGCTTTGTGCTATGAATGGCGAGAGCCCTTCTGTAGCAATCGAGAATCAGGAAAGAAGAGGTCAAGCTTCTGTAGTAAGAAACCAAAGACTTCCTAAGAAAGCCAACAGTCATACTATTGACCATGAAATTTTCTTTAAGGGCGTAGATCGAGATATGTCCTACGAAGAGCGTGAAAAAATTACTACGGCCAACATTATCGAATTTACTCGTGCTAAGTATGAGCGCATGGGTATTGAGATCATTGAAGAGTATGATGATCTGTTCTGGTCTGTCAAACTCCCTGAAGGCTGGGAAATCCGTGCTACTGACCACACTATGTGGAATGAGCTTATTGATAATAAAGGTAGAAAGCGTGCTACGTTCTTTTATAAAGCTGCGTTCTATGACCGTGACGCTTTCATTAACTTCAATACTCGTTTTCATGTTAGTGTGGATCACGTAGCTGACCCTGAGTCTGACTATGAGGTATGGAAGGCTTCTGATTATCAGGGTACGATAAAAGACGGAGATGTTGTTATTTGTAGTACTAGATGTGTACCGGTTACTGGGTCTTATACAGGAGACGACGAGGTTAAGAAACCTTTGTGGGAAGAGCTTGAAAATTTTATGAAGGAACACTGGCCGGATTACGAAAACTCAGATGCCTACTGGGATTAAGGAGGTAGTCTATGTTTTTTAAGATTGACTTTGAAGTAGACAACGGCGCTTCTTATCAAAGAGATGTCGCGGTGATTGGTGCTTGGAGTTTTGATGAGGCAAAGGATAAGCTGCACAAGTTTATCAATAAAATCGACTCTGAGACTTGTGTATCCAGAATTTTCAGTATCAGTGTTTTTGACGGCGACGTATTTACAGGTCGTCATGGACATAATTAAAGAAAAGAGTTATAGCTAATGGTTGAGAGAGTTGATTATTATTCAGATGAAGAATACCAGCAAGCTTTACAATGGGAAGAAGCTTGGTACAAAGAACAACAAGCTTTAGCTGAATATGAAGCAGAACATGCTTATCAAGAATATTTAAAGGAGAATGAGTAAATGAGTTTGTATAATATGATGATGGGATTCAACCCTGCTTGCGTAGCTATTATGCCTATGCTTGGCAGAAAGCAGGAAGAGTATCCTCGCTTCCGAGATTGCTTTGTAACTGATGAAGGAAACATCGCTATCTACACTCGCGTAGGTGGTGGAAACCGTGATTGCGGTTTTGGTGAAGAAAAACTTTATGAAGACGAAAACTTCGTCACTACTTATGATGATGAGTATGATAATACCTACGGAACTTATGAGTTCAAAGTTCCCGAAAAATGGAAGGCTGACTTTGATCTTATTATGGACGGAAAGTCTGATGAAGTTTCTCAGGAATATATCGATTATGTAAAAGCGTTCTATCCTAAGCTTGCAGAAGCAGGTGTTATCAATAAAGTCTTTGGTAAGGTAAAGGAATAAAAAGATACGTAGATTTTAAATATACAAAAATTATTTAGGAGGTGAGTAGACATGATTCTAGAAATGGAAGGTTTCTGTAAAAACGTAATAGATTTTCTTCAGTCAGAATATAATGACGGCTACTCGTTTAAGATAGAAAGATATATGGCTCTTCCGCCTGAGTTCAGACCTTTTAATAAAGAAAGGGTTGAACTCAAGATTGAAGTGAGCCCGAGATATAGAATTACTATTGGTAACGACTCTATGCACTATCTCTTTGAGTTATTTATGACCGGAGAGTTCTTAGAAGATAGAAAACAGTACAGGTGGCAGAAAGAACTTATTGATATGATTGAGGGTCGTTAATTAATAAATAATGGTAGAATCCTTTAAATGAAAAGCTCAGAGACTTTGTTTTCTGAGCTTTTTGTTTTTATTTGCTAAATTATTAAGAAGTACTTAACTAAGTATTAGTAATTTAAATAATAAAATAAGGAGCTATTAAGTTATGTTTCTAAACGAAGGCTTTATAAAACTGTACGAAGAATTAGATAGTCTAACCGAAGCTAAGGCTGACACACAGAAGCTAATTGATTTTGCTGGTGAAGACTTAGCTAATAGATTCTTAGCAGTTAAATCACGTCTCAAATCACCTGAGAATGATTTGTATTACTGGATTAAAAACAAGTCAGTAGAAGAATTGGAACAAGCAGTTAGTGAACTTGAAAATACTAAATCTAAAAACCAAATGACAAAAGACTTAGCTGATCAAGGCGCTGAACTTATTTGTGACTCTGAACACTGGCTCGTCTATCACATCACTACCTTTGAAGCTGCTCAAAAATATGGTAGAGATTCACGTTGGTGTATTACTGGTATTAATGACTGGGGCGATAGATACTGGAATGATTATAGAAGTCACAACATTGAATTCTATTTCTTTATAACTAAACAAAATTATGATCCACGAGGTGAAGATAGTAAATTTGCTTTAGCTTACTATCCAGATGGACATGGTGAAATCTTTGACCAGCGTGATAATCAGATTAGTTCTATTGAAGAAATCCCATACTATGAAGAAATTGAAATTAACGGATTTGACTTAGAAGACTTAGATATTCAAGGTAATTACTATTACTGTTGCTGCTGTGATACTGAGCTTGATGAGGACAGCTGTTATGTAGATGACTCTGGCGACATTTATTGTGAGACATGCTTTGATGAAAGATTCTTTAACTGTTATCACTGTAATGAGTACTGTTCTTATGATAATGGTTACTGGGAATTACCTGGCGGACAAATTGTATGCGACTCTTGCTTTGCCAATTCAGATTATACCGTTTGTCCCGAATGTGATGAAGTTTGCCATATAAATGATATGACAGAAAATATCTTTGGTGAAGAAATGTGTTCAGATTGCTTTGATGACTTCTTAGATACTGACCGTGGTTATGCTGCGATATTCTTACATCATTGCGAAGGATATAGTGAAGGTGACTTTGCTGACGAAAAAGATGTAGCACTGATGATTAAATACTGGAATGAATATAAAGGCGAGTTAAACTATACAGAAGAAGAAATTGAGCAATATGAAAAAGACTTTATTGAAAATGCTCTTGCTTGCGATAATGTTGTAATTGACCCCGACTCCTTCACAGACCAAAATGCTAATCTATCTTCTTATCAGCTTAGCTTTGGAGGTTCTAGAAAAAACCTTATAAGAAAGAATATTGCTGATAGTGAGGCTTTAAAAGAAATTCTTAATGTTATCAATAGTTTAACTAAAGAAGAAAAAGATAGAATCAGCTTAGATTGGTCTTGGGACGATGAAGAATATGGAGAAGGTTATGGAGACTTAATTGTAAATATCTATGGCCCAGATGAAGGTGAGGCTTATGAGGAAAGAACCGCTTCTAACTGGCCTTATGCTGAAAATCTAATAAGAAAAGCCCTTGGACTTTCAATAAAAAACTAAAGAAGCATTAAAGTTACACAAAAGCTGTAAAAAATATTAAACTATGAGGTGAAACTTAATATGTCAATGCTTAACATTGGAAAGAAATTAAATAAACTTAAAGAATCTAAGCATCTTACTGAGGCTAAAGCTGATACTCAACGTCTGGTAGATTTTGCTGGTGAGGATCTGGCCAATAGATTTTTAGCCATCAAAAATACACTCAAAGCACCTGAGAATGATTTATACTACTGGATAAAGAATAAGACAACTGACGAGCTTGCACAGTTTATATCTAGTATAGAAAATACTAGGGCTGATAAAAAACGTGAACTAGACAAAGCAGAGTCCGGAGCCAAGCTTGTAAAAGAGACAGCTCACTGGAAAATTTATCACATTACTACTTTTGAAGCCTCTCAAAAATATGGACGTGACTCACAGTGGTGTATTACCGGTGTTCATGACTACGGTGATAGATACTGGAAACAATATACCGAACAAGGAGTATCTTTTTATTTCTTAATTACTAAAAGCAACTACGACCCTCGCGGTTGTGATAGTAAGTTTGCCTTAGCCATATATTCAAACAACATGGCTGAAGCATATAATCAACAAGATGATCGTGTATCTTTTTATAATATTCCTTATTATGACGAGATAGAAATTCCAGGCCTAGATATTGATGAGCTCAATTGGGAAGATGACGATGACTATAATGATGAATATTATTATTGTGAAGTATGTGATTGTGAATTAGATGAAGATGACGTAGTATGGGGCCCTGATAGTGAGGGAGCTTTCTGTGATGAGTGTTGGGCAGAACGTTTCTTTGTTTGTGATGATTGTGGTGAGGTTTACGATATAGATGACGCCTGTACAAATGTATTTGGTGAAGTTCTTTGCGCAGGCTGCCATGACAGTTTCTTAGGTTCCGATAGAGGTTGTGCCCAGTCCTTTTATGATTGGTCAGAAGATGGAATAGAAAGCTTTGTCGGCAATATTACAACTGAGAATAAAAAAGAAACAGAAGACTCGCTACATAAGCTAGCTACAAGTTGGTTTATCGCTAAATATGCTAGACAACTTGATTTTAGTGAATCTGATATGGAAGCTATTGAAAATGCGATTTTCGAAGAAGCGGCTGAACTCGGACTATCATTTAAAAAAGAAGACTATACCCAATATGATTATCGTTATCTAAACGAACCAACAGATACCGGCTATGTTATTGGAGTAGACTACTCAGATAAGGAAGCTAGAAATCATAGTGTAAATGTTGAAGAAGCATTAGAAGAAATACTTGCTTTTATTAATAGTCTTTCAGCTGAGGAAAAGCCTAAGGTTAGTCTAAGCTGGCGTTGTGCCGGTTATGGCTACAACCCTGATGACGAAGAGTTTATGGACGGTTATGAAGGGGAACTTATAGTAAGTATCTACTCTGACGAGGAGCAAAAGCATGGTTACTTCGAAAGTGAAGAAGAAAGAATTCAAGAAAAAACCTGTGCTAACTACGATTACGCAGAAGATAAAATAAGAGCTGCCTTAGGACTTCCTAAAAGAGTTTATGAATCCTTAAATGACTCTTTCTATAAAAGCTTTAGAGAATACGAAACACTTTGGGATTAATTTAAAATAAAATAAAAAAGAACTTAGAGTATAAAAGCTTTAAGTTCTTTTTTTATTATTTCATAACTTCTTTCATTGTTTCATATATAACGAAATAATATAAGAAAAGATGAAACAATTAACTTATCATATATGATAAATAAGATAGCATATAAAGTATTAATTTGTCAAATACGAATAATTATTATTTTGCTAAATTATATAAGTTTATCAAAGGAGAACTAAAATGATGAATAAATTATATCATGCAACATTTGTTCCATTTCTTGATAGTATAAAGAAAAATGGTTTAGGTAATACTACTAATAAAATGTATGAAGACTCTAAACCTGGTGTAGTATATCTAGCAGACGATCCAGGTATTGCAGAATCATATGCAGAGTGTGCCGAGTTTCTTGATGAACTATCAGATGAACAATTAGAACTTTATGAAATAGTTATTCTAGAAATAGATGTCAATCAACTCGACTTAGATAAGTTATTTGTAGATGAAAATGTTATTTTGGAAGAGGACGAGGAAAATGCTACTTGG
>JAEIGA010011871.1_pt1 | contig 13207 bp, 37 predicted proteins | sample 9270691 | NCBI WGS metagenome assembly JAEIGA01 (sample SAMN17057246, study PRJNA624740) | gut metagenome | biome: biome; isolation source: fecal sample | host: Bos grunniens | place: China: Xizang | collected 2019 | reverse complement strand
TAGGGGTCGAGAAATCGGCTCCTCTTTTTTTTCGTTTCGCATCAAAAACATTATATATTATAGAAAAATACTTATTCATATAAAGGAGGAAACAATATGAAATGGACTTATAATTTAAAAGTGATGCGAGTGGACGAAGACGGGGATGAACTTAAACAAGTCGGCCCAACGTATACATTTGATGATCATTGTTATATGATGGCAAGAGTTGATATGTTGAAGACCGTTCTTGAAGAGTTCGGACTTGAGACATGCGTCGTTTTTAAAATGGAAGCCCTAATGGACTTCGATGATGAATAGGAGGTGAGGTAATGCTAAAAGGGATGGTTAATGACTGTGCCATGACCTTAAGCGTACGAGCGCGTCTTAGAATGCGCCACGACTACGTTTAAGTGAGCGCGGCTTTATCGTCTCCTTTTATTTTTTTCGCAAATTCGAACAAAAAACTATTTGTATTATAGAAAGATAATAAAAATTTTATTTGGGCTTAATCGCCCAAGAAAGGAGATTATTATGAAGAATGAAAACGAAGTAAAGATGACTAAAGAGATGATGGTAATACTTGGGGACTTACTTGAAAGGCATACGCCTGAGTACTTATTTGAAAAGGTGGTTGACCGGACCACTGGACAGATAGTGCCCAGATGGATGATCTTGAAAGAAAGAGAATCCTAAGGTTTATCACCCCCAGAGGCCGGGGATCAAGGCCTCACATCTTTATCAACTCTTATATTTTTTCGCATCATTCTCAGACTCTATTATGGATTATATTTATTAAAAGGGGGAAAACTACATGATTACATTTATAGTGATCTTGGCAGTAATTTTAGCAATCATTTGCGGTCTGGTGGCCGGGGTGTTAACTATATTATTGCCATTGATGGACGTGATTATAGGTGTCGCACTTTTGATACTTGTAATCAAGATCTTCCGGAAGGTGTTCGGCGGAAGTAAAAATCAGAATACCAACAAAGAGGGCTAACAAGCCCTTTTTGCTTTCGCACAATTATCAGTGCACAAAGTAGAGAGATGACTCAATATGGTGGCATCTCCTTAAGAGTAGGGGACTAAACAGGTCCTCTGCTCTTTTGAAATTATATTTTACAAAATGGAGGTATTTATATGGAAAAGAATGAAAGAGTTGGAATTTTTGTTTGCATTGGCATGATAATTGTTGGGCTTATTTCTTACTTTTATGGATGGCTTAAAGGCTATGTCTTCGCATATTCTCATGCTGTAGACGTTGTAACTGATGAAATTAATAAACTAGCTGAAGAGTTTAAGGACGCATCAGAATCCGAGGCTATTATGGATTAAAATTTAGGAGGTAAAAATATGCAGGAATTCATCAGGAAACTTGGCAGGTTTTTGGTTTATCACGGAGCGGCCTTGTTTACTCTTATTGCAGCGGTATTTACGTTTGCATTCGGAGAAAGGCTTAAAACGGAGAGAACTGAAAAAGCCATAGAAAAATGGATGAAGAAGCATCATCCAGAACTTTAATCAAACACGCTTAAGGGGACTAACAGGTCCTCTTAAGTTTTATATTTATTGGAGGTAAAAATATGTCATGGAAATATTCAAATGTAACTGATGAAGACATTAATAAATTAATTCGAACAATTAAGTATTATGAATTCCGATACGAATTATCTGCTGGGGATTTTGGTCGTTTGATTGGATGCACGAGGCAGTCAATTTGTAATTGGTTATCTGGAAGATGCAAAATACCAATTCCAGCTTATATAGCGCTTAGTGAATGCATAAAGTACATTGGCGAGACATATGAAGTTGTAAATTATATTGATAAGGAGGATTAATATGGGAAATAAAAGAGAGGCTTTTGAAAAGCTTTATAAAATCGTTTGGGAGTGTAGCGAGGATGACTTAATTCTTCATGATGACGAAGGATTAGAGTGGATTAACGACTCAGTTGAGGGAGACCATATTGGAATAGCTGTCATAACCAGTGACTTCGTAATTGACGATTTTGGAGACGAGAAGTTTGAAGCTGTAAGGTGCGACAGATATTATGACCCGGTCGACTTTTGCAATTTCATATGTAGTAGGATGCGGGAGATTGCGAAGTATGGTTCAACAAGATTAATAGATGTCGAAGATCTTGATATGGATGTTAGGCGTTCACTTGTTAGAGGTGGGCTTATATATACAAAAGACCTTGACCACTATCCAGTAAAGAAGCTAATAAAGTTTCGCGGAATAGGAAAGAAGCGTCTTGCAAAGCTTACACATTGGTGTGATGCACATGACATTTTTTTAACGTTTTAAGGAGGATTAATTAATGGAAGAACTTAATATATTAGAAGTGCCGCATATACTTGCCGATACGAGGTATCCAGTTAGTGACCGGCTCAAACTCGCAGGTCAGTTTGAATGTATAGTTACTAAAGAACTCGGTTCTTTGCTTGAAGATATTTCTAGGTTTATTAATAAGAAAGAACCTGAAAAGTTTTCCTTTATAGGATCGCCAGAGGATGCAATAAATAAGTTGTTTATACATCCAGCCTATATGCTTGCAAGTATGATAGAAGTTGACGATTTAATAAAAGATGACGTCAACACAATGGTTAACGAAATGACAAAAACGCTAGAGTCTCTGATTAAAACAAAAAACATACTCGGCGTATGATTATCAGCCGTTATTATGGATTATATTTAAAAGGAGGAAAGATTATGTTTGAAAGACTCAAAAAGAGGTGGGCCGATCGAAAGCTTGACGCTGAGCTTAGTAACCTTTATGAGGAAAAACTCATGATTGATGCGGAGCTTACGGCAGCTAGAGAAAAGCTTAGCAGCATCGAGTTAAAGAATGGTGCTGAGTATGAGGACTGGCAGAAGGTATATGACTATTGGTATAATAAAAAGGTCAATATCCTTAAAGCTGAAGCCGAAGTCAAAAAGACTAACGGAGAGCGTAAGGATAGTAAGACAAAGACCATAGTCTATGCCGTCGGTACTATACTTAGTATCATCGGTGTTGCGGCTTTATCGCTGCTGTATGCCTGCATCGAGAATGTAGGTTCGGCTGGGCGTGAAGCTAAGACTTGGCTTAAAGAGGTCTGGAAGAACAGACCGATCTTTAAGTAGGTCCAGACAAAAGGGGATTTGATATTTATCAGGTCCCCTGAAGTTTTATAGGAGGAATAGTATGAAGAAAAAGTGGTTTCTTAGGTTTGCAATGGGATTATATTTGATTGCCAAGACAATTGAAGACATCTATGAGTATAGGAGGACTAAAAATGTCTAAGTACGAAAACTATAGAACAGATTTTACAGTTGAAGATATTTCAGGTTTTCTTAGTGTTTCAAAAGAAACAGTAAGGAGATGGATTCGTAATGGGGATCTAGTTACACTAAACACATGCGTTGGTGGAAGAGGAGAATATGTTATTGCAAAAAGTGATTTTTTAGGATTTTTAAGAAATCATGAAAAGTATCGTAATACGTTTTATCGTGGCAAGCATGATAACCGTTTTTCAAAGTATAAGATTTTAGATACTACTAACCGCACGTATTGGAAAAATGTGCCATCAGAGAAAACGTATGCATTTCCAAATAAAACGAGGGCTTCGGTTTTTGAGCATGAAGATAAATCGAGTGTTGTTGTGGCTTTGTTAAACGACGAAGAAGTTGAAAATTTATTAGAAACGATATTAAAAATTGACGAGCGCCGTAAGGAGGACTAAATAATGGATAAATTAAAAAAGGCAAAAGAAATTATTGCAGAAAACATCGATGATGGCCGCTGTGGAATATTTAATACAAGGAACCTAATTGGCGATATAATGACAAATCTTTATAAAGAAGACGGGCTAACAATTGATATTTGTTATAATTATTTGTATTTTGAAGTTTTTGGTCTTACAGATGATGGTTTTGAAGAACTTAAAAAGTATTATGCATACCTGATATGCGAGTCTAGAAAAAAGAGATTAAAGAGATTACAGGAGGATTAAAAAATGAACGGTAAATTTTATATTTTTGTATCAACACCAATGAAAGGCAAAGATAAGAAAGAAGTAGAAGAAAGGTACGCCTCTGTTAAGACATTCGTATACTCAATGATATCTTTAGTTAATAACGATGCTGATACGAGAAAGATTAGTGTCGTAAGAACATTTGAGAAGGATATTCCCAAAAACTATCCAGAGTTTGATTTTGATGACAGAAAGCGTGTTTACTGCCTTGGCGACTCAATCAGTAAGATGTATCAGGCCGACCTTGCCATATTCGATTTGGGTTGGACTAACGCTAGTGGATGCATGGTAGAGAAGTACGTATGTGAAAGGTATAGCATTCCGAATCTTGACCTTTATGGGTATGATGAAGGCAATAATGAATCAATATACACTCTTGCAAACTGGTTCAACCAGTTATATCTTGAGGCCATTAAAGAGGACGCACCGTAATCAAACACTATAATGGTCGAAAGGCCAAATTATATTTAAAACAGGAGGTAGTTGTTATGACTGATTATCAGTGGAACAAGTATTTCAATGCGGTTAAAGGGCCGCGTAAAACGATTGAACGATGCTTACGATTAATCAAGTGGCATGTAACGGATATCGCTTACACAATTGTAATGATAGCCTGGCTTACATTGCTCACATTAACATTATGTATAGTAGGCAAAGACGGAAGTGCTTTGTGGTACTTATATAGTGTTGGCATGAGTTTTGCGATGGGCTTCGTTGCAAAGAGGCTAAAGATACATGCTGACAACATGATTAATCTTAAACTTAGCATTGCAAACCGATTGGTTTACGAGGCGAAGCAGGAGTACTTGAGGGGTTAACAGCCCCTCTTGTTTTTTATTTTTAGGAGGTTTATATGTTACAAATAGTTAATATAGCAATATGTGATAGATGCAACAAACCAGTACCACACAATTCACGATATTATAGACTTAAAGGTTTGTCCATGAACGAAGTCAGCGTTGACGATTACAATTCTGACTTAGATTTTAAACTTGAGTTATGCTGTGATTGCTACGAAAAAGTAAAGGATAATATATTTAAACAGGAGGCGATTTAATGGTATTATTAGATATAGAAATGCCCAAGAATTGTGAAGAATGTCCTTTACGGATTAAAGTGTTTGATAATTGTATATTTGGAATAAGCAATCATATGGATGATGGGGCAGATCGTCCAGTAAGACCAAATAAATGCCCAATCCTTGATTGTTATCAAATAGATGGTGGGTTAGTGGTTAAAAAATCAGCACTTACAATTGATATTTTGGATGGATTATCTATAAGGTCTTATAATTTAATGCACAGATATTCTGTTAGACTTGAAGATTATGAAGGTCTTACTATTGGCAATTTACGTAGTGTTGCGCTTGGAAACTTGTCTTTAGCGAGAGAAATGTATAATGTTCTACTTAAGGCCGGAATTCGTCTCGAGGAGGTTAATGACAATGTTTGGTGAAGAAAGCCACCGTTAAAGAATTTAAAGACCCGAATAGGAGGAATAATGATGAAAAATAAAAATAAATTTATCGGGAATAATTGTGAAGTTATTTTAAGAAGAGATGATGGCGAAGAATTAAAACTCGGAAGATATAAAATAGAAGATATTTACGAGAATAGCACTTTGAGACTCATGAAAACAGGAACAAATGCTGTCGAGGATGCATTAACTGTCCGTGCCAGTAGACTTGTCGATCCAGAGATTGTTTCAGCGATCGTTTTAAAAAAGGAGGAATAATGATGGAATGTAATATTAATGAGTTTCTTGGAGAAAACTGCCAAGTTACGTTTACAAGACTTAAAGACGGTGCTCAATTTTCATTCAATGCGTATGAGATTGAGTATGTGGATACAGAAAGGACCGTCAAAACTTATTCTAGAAAGTCAGTAGAAGAGAATATTTTAATAAAACTTAATCGTATAAAGGAGGTATGGTAATGCAAACTGCATTTGATATTGGTGATTTTGTTTGGGCATTATTTAAAGTAAAAGAAATAAACGTTACAAATAAAGATATTATAAAATACAATTTAAGAGAAGTAAGCGATAATCGAAGCGGCATAGATCTTTTAAATAAAGAAGAAAAGGAGCTGGTAAGGGCGAATTTTGAAGAAGAGTATGACATTGATTCTGCGACTTATAGAACCAAGATTTATAGAATTGTTGAATCCGAGGAGAAAATTGGCGAATGGAGTGACTACGAAAGCTCCGACGGAGTAAAATTCATTAAATGTAGTAATTGTAAGGAGTACATAGTAAGAAACGCTGAAGACCCAAGTGGCTATAGAATAGTTGCAAATTTTAAGCCAAAGTACTGCCCATGGTGTGGAGCTAAGATGAAGGAGACAGAAGAATAAAATACTGCGGTGGCGGAATAGGTAGACGCTTATAGCAGTGGCAAGTTCCAAAGTACACGGAATATGTAAGGTGCAAATCCTTACCCGCAGTAAAATAAGGAGACAAAAATGACAAAAGAAGAAATAAATAAAACTAAATATTGGATATGCTGTGTAAAGGGAACAGACAAATGCGAGGAGGAACAAATGAGTGATTTAATTAAATTACACGATAAGCTAGATGGACGAGAATTTGTGATTCGAATATCTAATATAATGGAGATTTATGATACTGAGAATGATGGGGCGTTGGTATGCTATAACAGCTTCGGTAAAGATGTAGATATTCACACAGTTGAGAATGTGTTGGAAATACTTAGAATCATCAATATAAAGGAGCAATATAATGAAAGGAGGTATATTATAGGAGAAGAGAAGAAAGGAGTATGGACAGATGTGCCGATGGGCGATTATATGTTGTTACATCAATGTTCAAATTGTTTAAAAAAATCTGTAGATAAATCAAAGTACTGTCCCAGATGTGGAGCTAAGATGGAGGAGGTAAACGATGGCAACAATTAAAACATGTGATAGATGTGGAAAAGTATTAAAAGGAAAAAGATATCTTTGCGGATTCCTTAATCCGTTTGGTGATGATTGTGATATAGAAGAATCGATCCACGTCGATTTGTGCGGTGATTGTTATGATAAGTTTAATAATCGTTTTTTGAAAGAGTTGTCTTTAAAAGAGAACAAGTCTCAAAATTTTGAGAATGATATTTCAGAATGGCAAAAAGATAAGATTAAGGAGGCGCTTAATGGGAACAATAAAAACATGTGATAGATGCGGAAAGATTATTGATAATAAAGATGTATATTTATCAGGGTGGTTTGATTCAACGAGCGAAGCTAAAGGAACTAATGGCGACATTTCTGATGGCTTTGATTTGTGCATGGAATGTTATTATGATTTCAAACATTCATATCTTAAATATTTTGAGGTGGTTAGTTTAGAGGAGAAAAAGAATGGATAAATACACAATCACAGATGAAGAACTGAAGATTTGGGCACGTTTAGCAACATATGCCGAGTTAGAAAATGATAAAGAGGCAATCCAATTGCTAAGGAAGTTAATTAGCCGTGAGAAATCGTGGAGAAAACTGAAAGATGCGGTTGAAAAATGTATGGGCGAAAATACAAAAGAAATAGCACAAGGTATTATCAATATAACTGAAAACACATATTATCAAATGCTTGAAATGTTTGGAGAATTGGAGGATGTAGACAATGATGAATGATAAGAAAAACGGATACGATTTGGCCGAAGAGGTTTTTAAAAGAATTGGCGAAGATAAGAATCATGAAATCTCTTACAACGACATGATTAACGTTATATCATTTTGGGGGTTTAATGAGGAAGCAGATAGAGCAACAACTATTGGCTTTGTCTGTTATTGCGCAAGATTAAAACTCAAAAAAGTATTTGAACGCGCACTTGTATATGGTGATTATAGAATGTATGACGCTTTCATAAAACAAATAGAGAATAGGAGGTATAAGAATGAAAGCATTCGTTACAATAATTGATGATAACGGAAAAGTAATTTGCAAGGATCAAGTTTTGAAACCTATTAGAGAGGAAGTTATTGAGCGCCCCAATTACCCGACGATAAAAGAAGCAAGGTTTAATTTTGCTGTAAAGCAGCTTGCGGATTTTCAAACTTTGGAGGTAGAAGAATGAACGTAAAAGATTTAATACAGGAATTAAGTAAATTGCCTCAAGATGAGGAAATCAATTTTTGTTCCTATGATAATTATTATGATGCGAAAGTAAAATGGGAAATTACAAAAGAGGAATACGAAGAAGGCTATACGGATGAACCATACATATTTTTAACGAAGACTAAGGAGGTATAAGAATGAAACTTATAATTGATATTGATGAAGATACTTACAAATGCACTAAGAAATGCGATTACTGCAATCGTCTTTGCAATAAGGTGTATGAAATATATAACGCAATTGCCGATGGCACGCCACTTCCGAAAGGTAAATGGGTGATTAGTAAATGCAGAGATGGATGTTATTTACCATGTTGTAGTGTTTGTGGCGAATCAAGTGGCACATATTATGAAACTAATTACTGCCCTAACTGTGGTGCAGAAATAGAGGAAACAGATGAATGATGGTAATAATTGATATGGAAATGCCGAAAAACTGCAATGACTGCTGTATAAGTATATTCGGATGTATATGTGGGAAGCCTATATCTGATATCAAAGATGTAGATACTTTACATGAAAGGTTGCCTGATTGTCCATTACATGAATTTCCGAAAGGGGCATGGATAAAAAGCGGAACGACAACAGGTTCTATTCCTTATATTGTGCGAGAATGCTCTTGCTGTGGATATGCATATAGTATGACAGCAAATTTCAGGTATTGTCCGAAATGTGGAGCTAAGATGGAGGTAGAAGATGAAAGTAGTGATTGATATACCAGACGACTGGGAAAGAAGAATCAAATGCAATATAAGACCGAACACTATTGAGTGCGGAGAACTTGTGGAAAGTATTTGGAAGGGTAAAATGCTTCCGAAAGGGCACGGCGATTTGATTGATAGAAACAATCTGTTATATTGGTCGTACGAGATTGTTTCTAGGTATTGCGAATTTGATAAAGTTGTGAGCGTTGATAATATAAAAGATGCGCCGACGATTATTGAAGCAGATAAGGAGGTAGATCAAAATGATAATTAAAGATGGCAAGATAGCCGAAGCTACCGAATCAGAACTTTTTGATTATTATCTTTCCAGAGGATTTGATGATATTATGCCATTCAAATTTTACATGGAAAGATGCGAGGGCCTTGGAACTATTATAACCGAAAAGGAGGAAGACGATGGATATTAATTACGATGAAGTAAGTTTATATTGTGTGCAAACTGCAGATGGGGAAAACCACTATTACGACATAACAGAACTTAATGAAGAAATGGTTACGTTATATTTCTGGTTGGAATCTAGATACGGAACTTTAGGTCCGATAGCAACTGAGTTTCCAATTGATGAGGGGAATATTAGCGCAGAAACTCTTGGGGCGAAGTATATATCTAAGGAACAAGCAATGAAATCGTGTGAGAAGATAATTCTTCGTCTTCAAAACTACGTTACAAATTACCGGCGTAAATGGAAACTTGCTTTTGGAGTTCATGGTAAACGAGATTGCTATGAGGCTTTGGCCGATGAGATATTTTTAAAGGAGGAATAAAAAATAAATGTATATAGCGTGTGAAAAATGCAAATATAACTACGAGGGTGAGTGCGATTTTTACGATATGGGTAGTGGTAATGAGATAGATATGCCTTGTTATCGGGAAAAGCAACTGATAAAGGAAGCAGCAGATAACTTTATTCAAACATTTCTTGGAATAGGTAAGGAGGAAGACGATGGACGTTAAGAATGATGGATATTATTATGAGTTTCTTATGAATAATGTATCAAGGAGGGATCCTGAGTTTCTTTGCTGGGCGTTTGAGCGTGATATTTTAGATTGGAGGGACGTTGACGATGTGTGTATGTCTGCGTCTAAGCTTAATCGTAATACTTACCGCATTGCGAGAGATATACGACCTGATGAAGAGTGGGGAAACTTTATGTTAAGACCTGTAAATCTCTTAGAGTTTCTAATGGCCATTACATATACATTCGCGTACAACTCTAAAGCCGAGAAGGGAGACGACCCGTACGATAAGGAACGAAAAGATTATATTTTCTGGACAATTGTAAAGGGATTAGGGTTCCTTGAATTCGGTGGGAATAGGAAAGTCTACTGGGAAGAATGTCTTAAAGAAGTTATGGAAGGTAAGTGTTATGTTTCGGGCATGTCTTCTGACTATCGTAAGACTTCAGTACTTAACCAGACAGCTATATTTCTAAACGAGCTGCATCTGTTTAGAACACTTACTCCTAATGAGTTAAAGCTTTTTAGGTATGAAGGAGAAGCCCCGCATGATTCTCAGCTTCTATAATGGTCGGAGTGACTAAAATATTATTTTACATAACGGAGGTATTGCTTATGTTAAGCTATGTTGAAAGTTTTGTAGATGGTTGGGCAACTGGCGCAACTCTTACTATTGGTACTGGAATGCTCGTTACGGGTATTAAGGCTAAGAGTCTTGACAAAAAGTCAAGAGCTTACCTGATATTTACGGGAGGAGCTCTGGTATACAAGTCTGGTAAGGAGTACGTCTCCAATCTGAAGGAACTTGTTACTGGTGTTAAGGAAATTATCAGAGAAGTTAAGGAGGAAAAAGAATTTATTGAGGAAACGACGTAGGCAAAAAGCCCTGGAGTAAAATCCGGGGCTTTTAAGCTTTTATTTTTCTACGCAGCAAAAACAGCGCATATAGTAGAGATGACTTTATCGTTGTCTCTTAAATTTTTTATTTAGGAGGAAATCTTATATGGGATTTGGTTCAATAACAGAAAAAATTGGTAGCATTTTTCACATTTTCAAGGAAAAAGTGAGCGATAATGACACTTTAATCCTTACTGGATTTAGTTGCTTAGGCGTTTTTGCAACCGGCATACTTGCGTTTAAGGCAGGCCCGGAAGTAAGAGACGCATGTAACGAATGTAATGCAGACATCGATGATATTTTAAGAGATGATCTTCCACCGGAAGATGCAAGACAGATGATTGATGACTGTAAGAGAAAAAGAAATAAAAGAGTAGCAAAAGCAGTAGCAGGTCCTATTATTACTGGAGCAGCTACGATCGGTTGCGATATTCTTAGAGAGAAGAAATGGAGCGATAAGTTTAAAGATTTGGCTCTTCTCTATGCACTTAACCAGAAGAAATTTGAAGATTTTAAGGATAAAACTAAAGAAATCGTAGGCCCTGGGAAAGTTCAAAAGATTGATGATGAGATTACAAAAGATAAGGCTCGTGAAAAGTTATATTCTAGCGAGAATCATGAAATAATGTACACTGGTTCTGGCGACATGTTGTTCATGAGTGCAGATACTGGGCAGTTGTTTTATGCATCTGAGCAGTTTATAGCTGACGCATTCAATAAGTTTAATGCAAGTGTCAACCTAAACGGTAACGATATTGAGACTCCAGGCGATGATTTATTATATTATCTTGGTCTTAAGAGTTGTAAACTTATTGAAAACATGGTATTTGATCCTTCTCATCTTGCAGACTATCAAATCACATGTGTAAGAGAGCCTGTTAACGGAGTTCTTCAAACGGTTAACATACTTGAAATAACCGGCAATAAGCATCCACAGTGGAGGGATAGCTTATTATGAAGAGAAAGGAGCATGTATGCCAGACTGTGCATGTAAGGGGTGTCAAAAGAGGCACCCCGGATGTCATGATAAGTGCCCTGATTATATTCGGTTCAAAGAGGAACTGAGTAAGATTCGTGGTAGAGAATTTGAAGAAAAGCGAGTCGGAAAGGAGATTAGGACTGCTATCTGGCATCAAGCTAAGTTCAAGAAGAAACGTAAGTGACCGCATCATTATCAACCTCTATAATGGTCGAAAAGACTAATTATATTTTTCAGGAGGACGATTATGTTTGTAGGTTGTATACTAATTGCTCTTGGTGTTTACTGCATCTTGAAAGAGGTGACAGGAAAGAAGTAAGTCCATAAGAGCGATTTGGAGGTCTGGTAACATATCAGGCCTCCTGAACTTTTGTAAACTATTATATTTAAACCAGGAGGATTAAAACTATGGAAAACACTGTTGCAAAGATTAAATGGAAAGTAAAAAGGTTCTTTCATTCAACTAAGGGCAAGATTATCACTGTCCTTTCTCTTATATTTGGAGGATGGTTCTTGTATCTTAGAGGAAAAAACGATGGAAAAGAATTAGTATATTCTGAATGGAAGGAGTCGTGGAAGGGTTGGATTAACGATTGGTGGCCTAAAACTGGAGACCGAGTTGTTGTAGAGAGAGTCGACGCAAATAAGGTTATACATTGTGGGTTCTTTGAAGATACTTCTGAAGAGATAACGGAACTTAAAGAAACTATTAAAGCACTAACAAAGGAGGTAAATGGAAATGAGACCGCGTAATGTTTGGGCAATGAAAGTTGAGTATGAGGTAGTTAATAACGGCGATGGTATGCGTGTAAATGCAGTAGGAAAGTATTGGCAGGATAAGGTTTTTGACAATCTTCAGTCCCTTATAGGCCACGTTTATATTTGCATTAATAAACTATGCGCCGAGAACGGGCTTAAGCAGAGCGACGTTGCGTTTACCATTTGTTATAACGAGCATGTTATGGATTTTGGCTACGAGTTTGAAGACGCAACAGACGAGGATATTGAAAAAATAGAGTCGCTAGGTTTTACCGAAGCTTATTTGTTTGCTCGATGATATTCTCTAGAGAGCCCCGAGGTTTTTAATCCACAGTTAATACCTCCCTAAAATTCCCCCTTTCCCTTGGGGCTCTCATATTCGCAATATTATCAGACACTATAATGGTCGAAAAGACTAAATATTATTTTATAGGAGGAGTTAACTATGGAAAATGTTAACGAAGTAATTAACGAAGTTGTAGAGAAGGTTGAAGATGTTAAGGAAACGATCGACATCGTAGACGAAGGTGCGCAGTTAACTGTCGACGCCGGAGCGGATGTATCTAAGGCTGACGTAGCGATTTATATTGCTGTCGGTCTTCTGAGTATTCTGGGAATCACGAAGCTTTATGAGCTTATTCGTGGGTTCTTCAGGAAAATAAAGAAGAAAGTGGCAGATAAAAAGGCTAAGAAGGAAGTCGAAGAGCATCCTGAACGGTTCAAATCGGCGGATAACTATGTGACGGAGGAAGAAGCGAAGGAAGACAAAGCTGAGAC
>JAEIGA010011870.1_pt1 | contig 13207 bp, 11 predicted proteins | sample 9270691 | NCBI WGS metagenome assembly JAEIGA01 (sample SAMN17057246, study PRJNA624740) | gut metagenome | biome: biome; isolation source: fecal sample | host: Bos grunniens | place: China: Xizang | collected 2019 | reverse complement strand
TAGCTACCGGAAAGGTGGTCAAGCGAAGCAAGTCGCTACAGTTGGATCATAGTAATGACATGACTTATAACCCTGTTCGCGGCCAACTGGTTGTTGTTCACAATGCGCCCAACCGTAAGCTCGTATCTTTTGTAGATGCGACAACGCTGGAAAAGATAGAGACCATCAACATCGGCCGTGAAATTTTCTGCATGGCGTATAACGAGAAGAGAGATCAATATGTGATCGGTCTTTCCGGCGGACAGAGCTTCTGCGTAGTAGACAGCAATTTCGAATTTGTCAGAGAGTATGCTCCTGTTCCGTCAACCGGATATACGACGCAGGGTATGACATGCGATGATAATTTCTTATATTTCGCACAGTCCGGCGCAAATGTGGTTGTTGTGTATGACTGGGACGGTTATCAGGTTGCGATCGTTCCGATCGAGTTTACCAATATTGAAACGGAAAATATCTGCATTGTCGGAAATGACATGTATATCGGCTTCTATCGAAGCGGTAATGGCGGTCTCGTGTATAAGACCAAGCTGACCGTTTTGAAATAACGGTATATCTGAGGAGATTCCGAATGAGATGTACCTCGTATACCGTGCGGACATCGGTTCCCACACCTATGACCGTCGCGCTTTGCTCTGATTTGCATGATAACGATTACGAGAAAGCTTTTGCAATCCTGACTGCGCAAAAGCCGGATCTGATTGCGCTGCCGGGCGATATCGGAGAGGATGCGCAAGATCCCAACGGGCGAGGCATTGGTTTTATGGAGGCCTGCGCATCTGTTGCACCTACTGTTTACTCGCTGGGAAATCATGATAAGGCATTTAACAGTCATCGGCCAATGGCCGAAAAGCTCCGTCAGATCGGTGTAATTTTATTGGATGATTCGGATATCTTTCTCCATGGAATTTGGATTGGAGGCTTGACTACCGGGTTCCGTGACCATAAGCGCGAAGGATATTTTATGCCGGCGCCAGCTCCCAATTTGACTTGGTTGGATGATGGCTTTTGCCGCCGTGACGGTTTTAAGCTATTGTTGTCGCATCATCCTGAATATTATCCAGCCTATCTTCGTGACCGTGATATTCAATTGGTGCTGTCAGGGCATGCACATGGCGGCCAGTGGCAATTTTTTGGACGGGGCGTGCTTGCCCCGGGGCAGGGAATTTTTCCCAAGCTCACTCATGGCGTTCACGAAAATCGATTGGTGATTAGCCGAGGCATGGGTGACCATACCAGAATTCCGCGATTGTTCAACCCCAGGGAAATTGTCATGCTGACTCTATCTCCGAAATAATATTATATTTTGCGAAACCTACGAAGGGATTGACTAATTATGTTGAAAAAAATAATGAAACCTACGATGGCAGGCCTGTTGGCATTACTGATGCTGGCTTCGTGCGGACAAAAGACGCCGGAGGAAACGCAGAGTACTACCGCCTCGGAGGAAATCACAACCACAGAGGCAACTACGATAGTTACCGAAGAGACCGTAATAACCGAACCGGCCGAAACGACCGTATCGATTGCTGACGCCCCTGTTTTGGACGTTGTGAAGGACGGTAAGACTTCTTTTAAAATTATTCGTGCAAATACATCCAGCGACGAGATTGCTGTCGCATCAATGCAATTGCGAAAGGCATTGAATGAGGCAACCGGCGCGAATATCAGCATGACCACGGAACAAACTAATAAAAATTCAAACGGTGATTTCGAGATATTGGTTGGCGTGACCAATCGAGCCATTTCCAAGGAATTGAAGAAAAGTCTGACCGGATATGCGTTTGGTATCAAAGTAACCGAAACCGGAATTGCAATTGCCGCAACGCACGAGGACTTTATTCCGATGGCCGTGGATTATTTCCTCGAGCATTACATGGAAAACAACGAGTACGTCACCATTTCAAAGGGCAATTATTCCATTTCCACCGCGGCAAGCGTAACCTGCTCGGGTATCCTTGCTGATTTGACAGACATTCGCCCGGACACCACGTATGCGACTGTTTCGGAGCTTGCGGGAACTATTTCTAAGGACGGTAACTTCAACATACTGCAGGGTGGCTGCGTTACAGATAAATATGCATATATGGCAGTGATAAATACGACAAACTATGATACGAAGGATTCCGGCTGTTATATTTATAAGCTGGATACGAAGACATGGAAGGTCGTAAAGCGCAGCGGCGTTTTGATGCTGGCGCACGCCAATGATATTACTTATAATCCGGAGACTAATCAGATTTTTGTTGCGCATTGCTATGTGGATAATACCAAGATTTCCATTATCGATGCGGATACTTTGAAACTGGTCGGCTCGATCCATACCGATATGGGCGTTTATGCGTTGGATTATCACGCGCCGACCAACACCTTTATTGGCGGTCGTGGCAAGAGCGGCACGCTCTTCTTCCGCTATTCTCCCAAGGGGGATCGTTTGCTGATGGTTGGGCAGATTACTCCGACACCGACTCAAATGGTAACGCAGGGTATTTGCCGTGATGACAAATATGCTTATCACGTCATGTTCAGCACTTCTGCAGATGAGCCCTATAACACGATCATCATTTACGATCTGGAAAAGAAAAAGCTGGCACATAACGTACGCCTGTCTATTTCCGATCAGGAACCTGAGAATATCAGTTTGGTTGACGGTGTTTTCTATGTCGGATGTAATTCCAAGAGTGGCTCCAATAAACTGGATATTTACAAAACGGTTCTGTATGAATTCAAATTTGATGAGAGCAAGCCATGGAATTGATAAAGGAATATTATTTGGGAATTGATGGCGGCGGTACGAAAACGGAAGCTGTCCTTTGCGATGTGAGCGGGCATATTCTCGGTCGATTTTGTTGTGCGGCCACAAATGCCAATGACGTGGGGACGGCTACCGCTATTGAACGTCTATGTGGCTTGATCCGCGAGGCACATGCCTCTTTGAATCATAATGCTCGATTGTGCGTTTTTTGCGGCGTTGCAGGCGCATTGAACCATCGTCTGAATCTCATTCCGGCGCTTAAGGATGCATTTCCGCAAGATACGATTGAAGTGAATAGCGACGCGTTTAATCTGTTGTCAACCGAATTATATGACGGCAGCGGATGTTGCCTGATTTGCGGTACGGGAAGTGTTTGCTTTGTCCGACGTGGAAATGAGATACAAAGAATCGGCGGATGGGGATATTTGTTGGATCGTACCGGAAGTGGTTATGCCATAGGCAGAGAAGCCCTGGAAGCTGCGCTGAGATCCAGAGACGGCCGCGGTGACGCAACCTTATTGACCGGTTCGATTATGAAAAAGCTGGGCGCCGCTCCGTGGGAGAGGCTGACGGAAATCTATGAGGGAGGCAAGGCATTTATCGCTTCCTTTGCTCCTTGCGTATTCGAATGTGCAGAGGAGGGAGATCGGATCGCCTTTGAGATTTTGTACAGGCAGGCGATCTATCTTGCTGAAATGCTGGATGCCGCTTATCAATGGCGTGGCGATTGGGAGAGTCCGCTGGAGGCTGTTCTTGGCGGTGGTGTTTTTAACGCGAAATCCGATCTGCTTTCACTGATTGAACAAAATGTCACCGTTCCGGTCCGCATGCAGCTCGCTTCAGCGCCCCAAGTATTTGGAGCGGTTTGGGAAGCGATGAGAATGGGATCTGAAACGGTGACGCAAAAGGATTTCCAAGTTTTTAGAGAAGTGTTTCTGAGTGAGTACACTCCGAAATGAAAAATAGTGAGCCTGCATCAAATAACGGAAGAGAAGAAATCATTCTTGGTATGACACCGTGAGAATGAATAAATTCAAGCATTTGATTGCCATCCGGGTGAAGAGAAGGGTCACCGCAAAAGAAAATTTCATTTTCAAAGATACCGCAACATCCGCCGATCAATCCGTGCGGATAGCCCGGAAGTATGACATGGCCTTGACGTATGAAGCATACGTCAAGGTCTTGTTTTTTTGCCACATGCGCAATGGCAGGATCTGCGGTGATGATGGCATGGTTGCCGACCGGGCAGGCGGCACAGCGTGCGTAGCCCTGTCTCGTAGGAAGAAGAATCTTTTGTTGACGCTTTGCCAAATCTCGAATAACGGGAGAGGTGTGAGTGGGATGGCAAAAGAAATAATCACCAAGAGGTAATACGTTAAAGCGAATATCCTCCGGATAGCTTACTCCGGGAGGCTCGTTAGTCAGTAGCAGGTTGAAACCACCGAATTGACAAATCTGATCAATTTCACCGCGCGCGATTTCCCGAAAGTAGGTTTGGTCGGTGATCAGTGTATTTCCATAAAAAAACAGAAGCATATCAGGATGGGATGAAACGGGAGCGGGAAGACGTGGATCCGGTGGCATAACAACAATTGTATGCCCAAAGGATCGAAGCGAGTCCGCATATTCATGTGGAAGCGATTGTCCGATAATGATCATAAAAACCTCAAACAAAAAAACAAAGACGGCAGGGTATACCTGCCGTCTTATGTTCGATGAACCGATTGCTCAAATTACGCGCGGCTGATTTTGCCGGAACGCAGGCAACGGGAACATACTGCTACAGTGGTAGGAGTACCGTTAACCATAGCCTTTACCTTACGAATGTTGGGCTTCCAACTTCTATTCGTCTTGCGGTTAGAGTGAGAAACATTGTGACCGAACACAACGCCCTTGCCGCAAACACAACACTTTGCCATCCTTGACACCTCCTTATGCACCCGTCACGATGCACGTGATACGTTAGTTTACATAATGCAACATGGAATATTATATCACAACTCTTCCATAATTGCAAGAGTTTTTTTGAATTTTTTAGGATTTTTTTTGACAAAAATAAGGAAACTTTTACAAGCCTTATTGGAAATATGCAATGGCTGAAGTGAGCATGTCCGGGATTGCAGCCGACTGTGCTCTTATGTGTACCACACGTTCGGCTGTTTCCTCTGCATATACTCCGCAGCAGTCGTAAAGAAGGGGTGCAACCTTGTAGAAAAACGGATGGTTTGCCGAGATTGGCTTGTTTTTGCGTGCTACGGCATCCGTGTGAATGCACAGCATCAGTCCTCCGCGAGAAACGGTTTCTTCTTTCGCATAGGCGACACGGGGATGGGAGAGCATTTGTGTCAGCTCATCTGTTGTACCTGTTAAAACGGTGATATTGGCTTGACGAATGATATTAGCCAAAGCCGTCATTTCTGCGCGGGAATGCGGATGTCGGGCAGAGGGGGTATGCAGAATAGCTTGATGATGCTCACAGAACTTGACAAGCGGTATAACGGATCCCAGGGCAGATGTCTGTGCTACGCAAAGGATCGGCTTGTCTACGCCAATCTCAGACATCGGAGCGCGGTCGGGATGAATGATCGGACGCTGATATGAAGTGATTGGAGCTTCATTGGTTCCAATACAAACAGAAGGTGCGGCAGTAGTGACACCGAGCAGGGTTCCTTGAATAATTTCCGATGTTTCAATCAAAAAACCGCAACTGACAGAGGGGAGCGCCTTATCAGCCAGAAAACCGTAGCCGTTCTGGGTCATGGTGCACAGAGACGCATATGCACCGCCTCTGTCGATTGCAAGGGCAGAACGAGCAATACCGTTTACACACAAATGATGGACGTAGCGAAGCAATTTACGATAATCCTCAAAATCAAATAAGGTATCCTCGCGAAGTAGCGGCGCCAGAAGATATACGTTGTTTCCGGAAGCCGTAAAGGTATGCGGCAGAGGGGTGGCCGGCGCGGTTGTAGCTGCAAAAACCTTTAAGTTGACTTGCTCAGAATCTATGGAGCTGCGAATACATCCACCGACATCGGGAAGCGCCAACTCTGCCTGTGCACGATATGAGCCGAGCAGGGCGCTCATCAGTTTTCCAGCGTCAAGATTAGACGGTGAAGGAGAATACGGGATAGTGAGTTGGTTGCTGAGAGTCAGCGTTTCATAATCCGCTCCTGCTGCCACAGCTCGGTTTACCGCATGAAGCGTGGTGAGAAGTGAAGACAGAAAAATGCTGTCTGATGGATATGAAGAAGCTCCGGTGAGCAGAGAACCATCACAAACGGCATACGGCATATTCGGGGTTCCTTGAGCAAAGAGCGCACAGTTTCCTCCGGATACAACTGTTTGGGTGGCGGATGCGGTTACGTGAATATCGTGCTGAGAGCTGATGTGCGGAATTTCCACGTCCACAGGAAGAATTGGGGAGAAGGCGCGGAGGAAAGAGACCTCCCATTGTATCGGAGACTGTCCCTCGCGACGAATGGTGAGATATTGATTGACCGCGCACTTACCGATAATAGATGCGATGAGCCCCTCACGGGCGGCGATGTCGCGGATACTGTGCGCAGATTCTCCATCGACGCGCAAGAGGATGCTATCGGTATATGCGGAAATCAATGAGGATAGCGGCTCGTTATCATTCAAACCGGGCAGATAATCTTGAACCAAATACACGCCTCCTAAAGGCAATAGGGATTCAAGCAAGCCGCCTTGATCAATCGGGATGATTTGGGAGTGCGCAGGCAGGGGCAAAGATGCCACAAGTGAGGCAAAAACAGAGGACGATAAGCCATCAGGTGAGAGCAGAATGAGATGATCGGTAGGCTTTGGCTGCTCTGAGCTGAGGGAAAGCGAAGCGTTTTTTTGCGCAACAATTGCGTGCGTGCCTTGCAGCACGGCGCAACCGGTTTCACAATATCCGTTTTTTAACGCGTGTAACGGTGCAGTGATTCCGACACGAAGGGAAGGTACAGAGACCTTTTTTCCTGCTTGCAGAAGCGATTTTGTTAATACGCTACTCAACTCCAAGGGGGTGTAAGGACGTTCCTCACGGCGAATACGATTGGCTCTGGAGATCAGATCAGCGTAGGTCTCTGCAATGATTGGATCTGAGGTGTAAAAGGAACGAAGACCGTAGGCCTCCGTTTTCGCGGTGCGAGACGAGTAGAGCGCATCTAAAAAATGAAGTTCCTCTACGGTTGGATCACGGCGCTCTCTCATTCGATACTGGTTTTGGCAGTAGCACAGATCTCTGATTGTCATAGAGAGCTTAAGTTCAGTGGCGAGCAATTCAAGGGTTTCCTTGGGCATGAGTGTAAAGCCTGCGATTACCTTTCGCTCTTCAATCATATCAAAATTATTCATTTCCGGACTCCTTTACCGTTGTATGTAAGGGATTGATCGGTTCAGCATAGCATCGGATACCGTCTGTTTCTAACAATTTAACAGCCACTGTTTTGGCATGAAGTGGGCAAGGACTTGGCATGGTAACCTCGATAAATTCGGGTGTATGGCCATAGGCGTAGCCATTGGAATAGGTTTCGAACAAAACGGTATGCGGCTTTCCGACCGAGATGATTTGCTGTAATATATCGCGACGTATGCGTGCAGCGTGCTCAATGAGTGTTGTCGCGCGCACATGCTTGATATTTTCGGCTACCTGTCCGTCCATTGTAGCAGCAGGCGTTCCTTTGCGCTTGGAATAGGGAAAGACGTGAACCATTAAAAAGCCGGCTTTCTCAACGAAATCCATTGTTTGTCTGAATTCCTCGTCGCTCTCTCCCGGGAATCCGACGATCATATCTGTTGTGAACTGTACCTGCGGCATGACCTCGCGCAGACGTTGCATACCGGCCAATGCCTGGTCGGCGTTGTATTTTCGCTTCATGCGCGCCAAAACTGTACTGCTTCCACTTTGCATGGAGATATGAAATTGCGGGCAGAGCGAGCGTAACGGGGCGATAGCCTGTACAAAAGCGGGTTTGAGTAGTGATGGATCCAAGGATCCCAAACGAACACGTCCAATGCCTTCAAGCTGATCGATCTGGGTAAGCAAGGCTGCCAAAGAGGTGTTTTCAAGATCCTTGCCGTAGGATGCTGTTTCAATGCCGGTCAGGACAATTTCGCGGCATCCTCCTGCGATCAGATCGCGTACTTCATTCAGTACGACAGGAATCGGCTTAGAACGGATTTTGCCGCGTGCATCGGGAATGATGCAATAGGTGCAGCGGCTCTCGCATCCGTCTTCGATTTTGACATAAGCACGTGTACGATCAAAGTGTGTGATCTGCATCGGTTCAAACGGAGCCCCATCCAAGGCCTTGACCTCGGAGTGCGCCATTGTGTTTTTGCATCCCTGAGAAATCAATTGAAGGGCGGCTTCAACCACACGCATTTTCTCGGTGTTTCCGCAAATAAAATCAACGCCCTCAATAGTTGCAATGCTTTCGGGATTGGTTTGAGCAAGGCATCCGGTAACCAAAATATAAGCTTGCGGATTGCGATGAATGGCACGACGGATGAACTGGCGAGCCTTGCGGTCACTTTCCGCAGTCACCGTACACGTATTAATGACATAAATGTCGCAGAGATCCTCCGGTTTGGCAATTTGAAAACCTTTACGCGCAAAAGCTTCCAGGATGGCTTCACTCTCGTATTGATTGACTTTACAGCCAAGGGTATAGATGGCGACGGTTTTTCTTTGTGATTCATCCATGGAAGCAACGATCCTCTCTTTGTGTTCATTCTTCTATTATTTTACCACGGATCGACCATTCTGTAAACAGGCATTTGAGAGAAATACGAAAAATAAGGGCCTTTTACCGAAAAGTTTTTTCCTTGATTTTTCATATAATCTATGATATAATGAATTAACCTTAATTTTACTTGCAGAAAGGAATATCTTATGAAACTTACCATTGCAAGCTATAACATTATGCACGGCGGACTGTCCGGATACGATATGAAAAAGCTGGTCGAATCCATCGTAGAATGCGGCGCGGATCTGATCGGTGTACAGGAGGTCGACATCGGCGCTAAACGCTCCGGTGGACGAGATATTGCCGCGATGATGGCAGCGGAATTGGGCTACGAGGTTCGATTTAGCCGTTCTTTGGATTTTCAGGGGGGCTCGTATGGTAATGTCATTCTGAGCCGCTATCCCATTGTTGATTTTACTGCGCACATGCTGGTTTCCGGCAAGTATGAGCAACGCAGTATCGGGTGTGCGACGGTTCAGATTGGAGATGAGAAAATTTCTTTTTGGAACACACATCTTTCCTTTGAAAATACTGAGCAAAGACGGTTGCAGCTTGAGCAGATCCGTGAGCTTGTCCCCAAGGATATGCCTTGGATTTTAACCGGTGATTTCAACACGAGCAATTTTGATGAGATGCGTATTCTGGGAGATGTTTCGATGGTGAATGACTTTGATCACGTCCATAAAACCTTCCGCGAAAGTGGGTCACCCATTGATAATATTATATATACCGCACCTTGGTCCGTGATCCGTGCGGGGATTGTCGACAATGATCATTCCGATCATAATTTGTTGTACGCTGTTATGGAGAAATAATCCGGAGGACATGAAAATGAAACAAAGAAGATGGATTTTGTGGCTTGTGGCCATTCTTGCGGTAGTAACGCTATGTGCGTGTGCGAAAGAGAAACCGGTTGAGACTACTTTGACAACTGAAATTCCCGAAACGTCCGTGACTGAAACCGAGCCCGTTGCGGATAAGATCACGCTGGAGGAACTGAGGGAATACGTTCTGATTCGTCCGTCCGATACCGGCGATGATATCGTATCTGCCGGAATCCGCCTGCGTAAGGAGCTGATCGAGACCCTGGGTACGGAGCTTACACTCAAGGAAGACCTTTTCTCGGAGACGGTACAGGCGCTCAAAATTCGTGAATGCGAGATCCTTTTGGGAAACTGTGACCGTGATGAGACCCGACAGTTTATGGAAGGCCTGAAATACCAGGACTACGGCTATGCCATGATCGGGAAAAAGATTGTTATTTGCGGCGGCTCGGATGAAGCAACCGTAAAAGCGTTGAATGCATTTATTGCGGATGTTGTCGGCAAGCAGCAGGGAGATGTTTTTTACGATGGTGCGGCCGATTTGATGGTGCGCGGGACGTACAATATTGATACGCTGACCGTGCAGGGAGCGGATATTTCCCAATATGCGATTGTTTACAAAAACAGAAACGACAGCGCTAAGTCGTTAGCCACTACTGTTCGCGATCGGATTGCGGAGGACACCGGTATTCTTCTTAATGTTTATAGTGATAAGGAAAAGATCGGAGAGAAGGAGATTCTGATCGGAACCACCAACCGCACTGATTGCAAATATACCTCTCAAGCTCTGAGTGAGGGTACGTATTTGATCGGCGCAGACGAACGCTTTATTTGTGCGCGCGGTGCTGATGGAATTGGCGATTATTATGCAGTATACGCATTGATTGCGGCATTGCTTGAGAATTCACAGGCCGAACATCGGGTAACACTTGACGCAGAAAAAGTAGAGTCGGTTCCCGTGGATGAAGGCTTGAAGGCAATGAGCTTCAATCTTTGGGTCGGCTCGATCACAGCCGACCGTCAGAGAAGCGTTCTTGAGACGATTATGGCGTATATGCCGGATACCATTGGTGTCCAGGAAGCTTCTCCCACATGGATGGGCTACCTTAAGGCACAATTGGGTGATATTTATGCCAATGTAGGTCTGGGCCGAGACGGAGGCTCTAACGGCGAACATAGCGCAATCTTCTACCGCAAGGACAGATTTGAACTTGTAGAAACGGGTACCAAGTGGATGTCGCCAACGCCGGATGTCGTATCAAAATTTAAGGAGTCATCCTTGAATCGTGTCTTTACCTATGCGATTCTTCTCGAGAAGAAGACCAATCGAGAGATCATGATTGTCAACACGCATCTGGAGCATACGAGCGCTGAGGCGCGCAATCTTCAGGTGGCGGTACTGATGGATTTTCTGAAGGACTATACGCAGTATCCTATCGTTTTGACCGGTGACTTCAATGCTAATCCGGAGAGTGAGGTATACCGTATGGTAACCGCTCAGCTGGCTGACTCCTCCAAGGTGGCACAGAAGGCTGAAAGGCATTATACGTTCCATAATTACGGTAAGGCTTCTACCTACATTGATTATGCCTTTGTCAGCCCTCAAAATGTTGCGGTGTCCCATTATCGTGTAATTACGGAAGAGATGAACGGAATGCTGCCGTCCGACCATTACGCACTACTCATAGAATACCAGTTCCTAAAATAAAAATTGATATTTTAAAAAAATATTTTTTCTCCGTAACAAACGCAAAAAAATTACGTCTGTATAGATGAGGACGGGAAAGGAGCGAGCTGTGGAGGATCAAAAGATTGTCGATCTGTACTGGAATAGAGATGAAGACGCCATCTTGCATACGCAACGTAAATATGGCGGCCTGTGTCAAACGATCGCACAGAATATTCTGGGCAATCGGGAAGACGCCGAGGAATGTGTTAATGATGCCTACTTGAAGGTATGGAATTCCATTCCTCCGCAGCGTCCGCAATCGCTGGTTGCATTTTTGTCCAGAGTGGTGCGTAATCTTTCCTTGGATCGCTACCGTCATGATCATGCAGACAAGCGCCGACGTGGGACAGAAGTGATGTTTTCTGAGTTGGAGGAATGCTTGTCGGATGATTCTGTGCAGGCTCTTTCGGATGATGAGGGGATTGCAGATGCTATAAATCGTTTCCTCAGAACACTTGACCGGGAGAATAGAATTTTGTTTGTCAGACGGTATTACTACATGGATAACAACGAAGTATTGGCAAAAACGTTTTTAATGAATGAAAATACGGTGCGCCAGCGTTTGTTTCGTATGAGAGAAAAGCTGAAGGAGTTTTTGGAGAAGGAGGGGATTGGACTGTGAGTGAACGTTCTTTATTGGATGTAATGGGAAAGATCGAAAACGACTTTATTGAAGAAGCAGCACATCCCGAAATTCTTCTGGCGGCGATAAGGAAAAGACGCCGCATGATGCTGCTTAAACGAATCAGCAGTATTGCGGCGTGCGTTTCGATTGCAGTCGGCATCGTTTTTGCCATCCCGATTCTTCGTTTAACCTCAAGCACCGACAATGATGAGTCCTTGATCATGGATGCTGTCAACAATGCGTCACAATCCAAGGATGAAATACAAATGGAAGGAACCCTTGCGTCGGACATACTTTCTCCGGAAGATGCTGACGCAGATCAAATGTCACAAGCGGAGGCTTCAATCATTGCATCCGCCTCCAAGGCGGTAGAAGAGGCAGAAAAAAATGCTTTGTCGGCATCCATATCAGCATCAAAGGCTATCGCAGAGGCTGAAAAAGCAGCGGCAGAAGCATCCAAAGCAGCGGCAGAAGCATCCAAAGCAGCGGCAAGTGTAGCATCATCGCTGACAGCCGGTGCATCAAATCCCGAGTCGGAATCCGAAAATACTCCCGTTTTAAAAAATGTCCGGATCGGACAGATCGAATATTTTTATTCCGATCAAGTTCTGTTTTCTCTGTCTGTGGATACCAATTACCGTTTGACGTTTTTGGAGATCCCGGCTGAACTCAACGGGGAACCGATTGGTGAGCTGGCAGAGGATTTCTGGCTGTTTTGCGACTCCAATTCCAATCTGGAGCAGGTGAAAATCCCCAACACGATAACGCAATTTGGTAACGTATCTTACCTGAACAAACATGTTGTGATTGTTTGTGACAAGGGCAGTGCTGCAGAGAGTTATTTCCAATCCCAAGGTTATACGGTAAAACTCCCCTGAGTATTCTTATAAAAAACGGTGTGTCCTATAGGACACACCGTTTTTTATAGTTTTAGAACAATCCGGAGATCTTACCGTCGGAATCCACGTCGATTTTTTCAGCGGCGGGAATCTTGGGCAGACCGGGCATGGTCATGATATCACCGGTAAGAACAACCACGAAGCCCGCACCGGCGGAGACCTTGACGTTCTTAATGGTTACGGTGAAGTTTTCGGGAGCACCCAATTTGGTCATATCGTCAGAGAAGCTGTACTGAGTTTTTGCCATACATACGGGAAGCTTGTCAAAGCCGAGCTCTGTCAACTTGGCAATTTCCTTTTTAGCGGAGGGCATGACCTTGATACCGTCGCCACCATAGACATTCTTGACGATTGCTTCGATCTTATCCTCAATGGTGCCGTCCAGCTCATAGGAGAATGTGAAGTTGCCTTTCTCCTCCTCACAAAGACGTACAACCTCACGTGCCAGCGCCTCGCCGCCCTTGCCGCCTTCAGCCCATACGGTAGAGAGAACAACGTTAACACCCAGCTCGCGGCACTTGCGAATAATCAGATCGATCTCGGCATCGGTGTCGGTGGGGAAGCGGTTGATTGCGACAACGGAAGGAAGCTTATAGACGTTTTTGATGTTGGAAACGTG
>JAEIGA010011869.1_pt1 | contig 13207 bp, 10 predicted proteins | sample 9270691 | NCBI WGS metagenome assembly JAEIGA01 (sample SAMN17057246, study PRJNA624740) | gut metagenome | biome: biome; isolation source: fecal sample | host: Bos grunniens | place: China: Xizang | collected 2019 | reverse complement strand
GAAGTTGATGACGACTATATATGTGGCAAAGATTTCCTTTGGCAATTAAGTTCCATTCGCTTTCAGTAAGCATTTCAGATATGACATCAAGACGAGATGATACGGTGAATTTTTCGCCGTCGTCTTTGCAGTCGGCACACGTCAATTTCATTAAAAGAGTTTCAAATTCCATGGTTGTGTTGATAATTGCCGTTTAAGGGGTTTTAGATGTGTTTTAAGATATTTTGTCGATTGAGTGGATAAAAGGACTGAAATCAAGTGGAAATATGCTGAAAACGTCGCTAAATGCGTTAAGGCATTACTCCTATTCCTAAGGCTCGTTGCGATATTGATAGTCGGCGCGCAGGCGCTCGAAATCGTGAGGTGATGCTTTGAGCTTTTCTGTGTCGGATAGAGGGTTGTAGCTCTCGATAATCTGTTGTGCCGACAAAGAATTGTGAGGGATGTATTCAGGTGTTAGATTTTTGACCGGAATTTCGGTGAGCGCCTCGATGAAATTATTGTCTTTGAGGAAACGAAAAGTGCTTTCGATGCTCATGCGAGTGGCACGTTGTTTTCCTTGCAGAGAGTAGCCGGCGATATGAGGTGTCGCAATATCGGCGATGTGCAATAGCTCAAGATTGATGTCCGGCTCGCCTTCCCAGCAGTCGATAGCAAGAGAAATGTTTCGTTTGGGGCAAATTGAGATTAAAGCGCGAGTATCAACGACAGGCCCTCGTGCCGCATTGATCAGTGTCGATCCGTCGCGCATCAGCGACAGTTGTCTCTCTCCTATCAGATGAAATGTCGGGTGAGCACCATTAGTCGTCAGAGGTGTGTGCAAAGTCACCACATCGCAAAGCGGAAGCATTTCTTCCAAAGTCATAAAATTTTGATGCTCGTCCGGTTTCGCCGACTCGGCTTTCGGAGGGTCGCATATCAGGACATTGGCTCCAAGCATCCTACCCCATTGAGCCACGATAGAGCCGACGTTTCCACATCCGACGATGCCGATAGTGGTGTGCAGAGGATTTTTGTTGAGACAAAGCAGAGTTGCCCACACGTATTGAGCGACAGCCGGAGCGTTGCAACCCGGAGCATTTTGCACGTCAATGCCCGCAGAGTGGCACCATTGCATGTCGATATGATCGGTTCCGATAGTCGCAGTGGCGATAAATTTAATCTTTGTGTCGGCGAGCAATTCGGCGTTGCAACGAGTGCGAGTGCGAACAATCATCGCATCGGCATCAGCGACAGTCTCTCTGCGAAATTGGTCGGGATGAAGGTATCGGACTTCGGCGTAGGGCTCAAAGCGTCCTTTGATGAAAGGAATTTTGTCTTCGATGACAATCAGCGGTCGGTTAAGCATATAGCGTGAAGCAGAACAGCGTAACATATACGGCGACAGCTGTTGCAATAAACAACGCGCCTCGACGCATGGGGTTGATGACAAAGAAATGAGCTAACTGTATTCCTGCCATAAGGTTGAGCAAAGGGATATAAGTCGCCATGTTGGCAAAGTCGAAAATAATGTACCAAAACAGAGCAAAAGCAAACAGATTGAGAATGCTGTTGTAGGCACGAGTCTGACTATTGGTAGCGAAAACTTTTATCGAGTTGCTTAACGCCAAAAGCAGAGTCAAAAGAGAAGTCAGAGCGACATTCAGCAACATCCATATCGAAATATCATTTATGAAATCGGCAAAGAAGATGGTCTGAAGGTCGGGCATTCTGAAGTCGTTGAAATCAATCAATCCGAAGCCCAAAGCGATCCAATAAGGCGCTATGATGCCTAATATCGCGGCGCAAATTTCCTTAATTCGCAATGTGTTGAGATACATGGTCGCTATCAAGAAAATCGGAATCATCAGCGCAAAAGAGTACTGAAAAATCGAACCTGCCGACAGTGTGGAAAATGTGATAAACATACCCTCTGTGGCATTGCGTTTGCCGAATTGAGAGAAAAGCACGAATGTAGCGACCAATGTCAATGGAGTGAAGAGCGATTGAGCGCTGAAAGAGCATGTCAGCCAAGGGTTTGTGGCTGACAAGAAGATAAATGCTGTTGCAAATAGTTTTGTGCTGTCGTGGATAAAACGAAATTCTTTGTTGAGCCAAAGCACTAACAGGGCAGATATGCCGAAAGATAAAATATTGAGTGACCACGACAAAAAGTGAGGCATTTGCCAATCCTTTACGGATTTAAGACAAATGCCATAGTCGCTTTCCAAAGCAATGTCGGGCATATAGTCAAAGCTCATGACAGCCATGACCAGCAGAGCAGCCACAGCGACGATAAAGCCTGTCGATGACGTTATGCTTTGGTTGTTGTATGATGAGTTTAAAAACATTTATCGGAGCAAATCGTTGGCGATGTCGTTGCGTAGATATTTGCCTTCAAAATCGACGATTGCGGCAGCGGCTTTTGCTTTTTGAGCTGCATCGGCTATATCGTTTCCGTATGCCACAAGAGCAATCACGCGACCACCGTTGGTGAGCACTTCGCCACGTTCGTTTTCTTTTGTTCCTGCATGGAAAGCAAGACACTCTCCTATCTTATCGAGGCCTGTGATGACTTTTCCTTTCTCGTAGTCGCCCGGATAGCCGGCAGAAGTCAGCATCACAGCGACAGCTGCACGCTCATCAAATTCCACATTTTTGATGCTCAATGTTTGGTCTGCCATGCCTTCGAAGAGGTCGATAATGTCGCTTTTCAAGCGAGGCATCACGACTTCAGTCTCAGGGTCGCCCATGCGGCAGTTGTATTCGATGACCATCGGGTCGCCTTCGACATTGATAAGACCGAGGAAGATAAATCCGCGATATTCGAGGTTTTCTTCTTTCAGACCTTTAAGAGTCGGCTCAACGATGTTTTTGACCACCTTTTCCATGAAAGCCTCGTCGGCAAAAGGAACAGGAGAAACCGAACCCATACCTCCGGTGTTAAGACCGGTGTCGCCCTCTCCTACTCGCTTGTAGTCCTTGGCGACAGGGAGTAAACGATAATCTTCGCCGTCAGTGACTACGAAGACAGAACATTCGATTCCGCTGAGGAATTCTTCGATGACAACAGTGGCAGATGCGCCGCCAAACATGCCTTCGAGCATATCGCTGAGAGTGTCCTTGGCATCAGCCAAAGAGTCGAGGATGATTACGCCCTTGCCGGCAGCCAAACCGTCGGCTTTTAGAACGTAAGGTGCTTTCAATGACTCAAGGAAATGATAACCCTCTTCGATAGTTTCTGCTGTCACGCTCATGAAACGTGCTGTCGGTATGTGGTGACGGAACATAAATTCCTTGGCAAACTCCTTGCTGCCCTCGAGCTGAGCGGCATCTTTCGACGGACCGATTACTTTCACCGAGTGGTCGCGGAAATAGTCGTAGATACCGGCGACAAGAGGATTTTCCGGACCGACAACAATCATGTCGATTTCGTTGGCATCGACAAAGTCTTTGACTGCTTCGAAATTCATAGGGTCGAGAGCCACATTAGTGCCAAACTTGGCAGCATTTCCCGGAGCTACGAAAAGTTTTTCAAGACGAGGTGATTGGCTTATTTTCCATGCGATGGCACACTCTCTGCCTCCGCTTCCGAGAAGTAATATCTTAACTTTTTCTTTCATGATGTACGAGTTTTTGGGTGTTGATTAATCTTGGTTATCTTCCGAGTCTGATTGCTTCTTCCATGCTTTGCGAGAGCGCATATAGACTTTATTGACTATCGTTTCAGAGTCTGCCGACAATTTTGGGGCTTTATTGATGATTTCGATTTCTTTACGGGAATTGTGGATGCTTCGAGCGTCCTTTTTCCATTCGCGTTTAGAGTCGTCGAAATTGTCATTGCGTTTGCGGTCGTATGGCTTGTCTGACTTGAAGTCTTTTTTGAATTTTTTATCGTCGTGGTGCTTATCCTTTTTGTCGTCGCGACGGCTTTGTTTTTTCTCTTTAGAGTTGAATTTGCGAGCCTCTTTCGACCATTCTTCGTCGGTCATGCGACGAACTTTAGGCTTAGCTTGGCGATTGAAGTCCTTGTTGCTGACGCTGCCTCCGGCGATTTTGAATTCGTCGTATTTGCCGTCGAACATGACATATTCGCGCAATTCACATTCCAATGAGCCGTTGAGGATAGGGAATTTTACCGATGGCTTAAGACCGATTTCTTTGAAGTGCTCATCCTTATATCCCAAAATCCAAGCATGGTAGCCTTTGAATACGAATTTGAGAGTGTGGCCGATTGATTTGTAAAGTCCGGCGATGTCTGTCGGGTTGATACGTTCGCCGTATGGAGGGTTTGTAATCAAAATTCCGTCGGCAGGAGCTTCTGTCCATTGGTCGAAAGGCTTACACTCGAGTTCTACCATATTTTCAACGCCGGCAGCCTTGATGTTTTTGCGAGCGGCGGCGATAGCTGCTTGAGCGATGTCGCCACCATAGATTTTATAGGCAAATTCGCGTTCTTGAGAGTCGTCGTTGTAGAGCTGTTCGAAAAGTTCTTTGTCGAAATCAGCCCATTTCTCGAAGGCAAAGTTTTGACGGAAAACGCCGGGGTTGATGTTTGCTGCGATAAGAGCCGCTTCGATGAGGAATGTGCCCGATCCACACATAGGATCGACGAAATTGCTTTCGCCTCGCCATCCTGTCTTGAGGATGATGCCGGCAGCGAGCACTTCGTTGATAGGGGCTTCTGTCTGAGCGACGCGATAACCACGCTTGTTAAGACTTTCGCCACTTGAGTCTAATGATATTGTGACACGTTCGCCTGCGATGTGAACATTCAGATTGATGTCGGCGCCATTAAGACGAATAGATGGGCGACGTCCGTATTTGTCGTTGAAATAGTCGGCGATACCGTCTTTGACACGATATGTCACAAATTTAGAGTGAGTAAATTCGCTACTGTTGACTGTTGAATCGATGGCAAATGTCTTGTCGGGCGACAAGTATTTGTCCCAATCGAAGTCGCGCACCATGTCGTAGAGTTCATCGGAATTAGAAGCCGTAAATTTAATGATAGGCTTAAGGATTCTCAATGCAGTGCGACAGCAAAGATTGGCTTTGTACATCAATTCGAGGTCTCCTTCAAATGTGACCATTCTAAGACCGATTTCGACATTCTGTGCGCCGAGAGCGATAAGCTCTTCGCTCAAAACGTCTTCAAGACCTTGGAATGTCTTGGCCACCATTGGAAAAGTTTGATTCATCGTAGTTATATGTTTTTATATTGTTATTCTATTGTATGTTTTGTGTTCAACTTCCGATAATATCGTTGCCGGCATTATTGGGAGTCTCGTTTTTTAATGTTCTTAATAAGACTTTTGATAAGGTCGATTATTATAATATTGATAGATGCGAAAGCGTTCGTAAAAGAGGTGTCTTCGATGAGTTCTGTTATGGATTCGTTTTCCAAAACAAATATTTTATCGACCATATTGCGTATGGATTCTATCCCATTTTGCGCTTTTTCTATCCTATTCTCACCTTCGAATAAAAAAGGTATAGTCGCTATTGCGATAGTGGTTTTGCCGGCTGCTTTGGCAGCTCTGGCTATGGGAAGAGTGGCGTCGGTGCCGGTCTCTCCTCCCAACCCTGCGACTATAACGACAAATTTGCAGTCGTTGTCGAAAAGTTTGGCAACTTCCTTTGCAGTGTCTTTGTCGAATTTAAAACTATCGTTGGAATCTGATTTGTCTTTTAGTTTTACTTTTACTTTTAGTAATTTCGAATCGTTATCAAAAAGATTGGAAATTTCTTCTATAGTGTCTTCTTCAAATTCAAAAATATCGTTTACATCCGAACTGTCATATATTTTTCTTTTGAGCAAGACTTTTTTGTCAACCTTCGCAGAGCGAATCTTCATAGGGTCGGAATCACACACAACGAGGCTTAAATTATCAATACCTCTGTTGTGCAGGGATTCAAGGACAGAGCACCCACATCCCCCCACTCCTATCACTTGCAGGACGAATGGATTATTGTCGGTCAGCCTTGTCGTGTCGCTCATTTTGCTATTGTCAATATTCATTGTAAACGTTTTTTATCAACCAAACATTATCGGTGTCGGACCTGCTTCGTTTGATGACGGCTTCGGAGTTGTCGGAGTCGTATCGACAGTCGGTATGTCTTCCTGCAATGGTTGGTCATCGACGGTGGTCGTTTCTGTAATAATTTTTTCGCGGATGCGAGGGTCACGATTGTATGCGGGGTTGTTCTCCATGTCGAAGATGACCTCGTCGTCGTCGAATTGTGACGGACGCAACACGATATATTTAGAGCTTGCAACGCTTTGGATGTGGCTTGCGACTTTGTCGGAGCCATAGACATCTTTGAGCATACGTTGGCGCTCATCGTTGTTTTTGATTGTGCGTTCAGGTTTAGCGACAGGTTCTTCTTCGAAGCCTTCCGAACCCGGGAATGTGATGGTGTCGCCGGAGTCGCTGATAGTGATGTCGAAACCTGAAGCGAGGATAGTCATCTTCACTTTCTCGCCGAGGGTTTCATCGAAAGTGGCACCCCATTTGATTTTGATGTTTTTCGACAAGTTGGCGGCAAATTGAGAAATTTCAGTCATTTCTTCCATTCTGAATTCTTTCTCTGCTTTAGGGTTGAAGTGCAGATAGAATAGCAAGCGTTTGCTTGAACGAATGTCGCTGTTTTTGAGCAGAGGAGAGTTAAGAGCATCGTTGATTGCTTTAGTGATGCGCTTGTCGCCCTCGCCGTAGCCTGTCGAGATGATAGAGGTGCTTGAATTTTTAAGCGTTGTCTTGACGTCTTGGAAATCGACGTTGATATAGCCTTCGGTATTGATGATTTCGGCAATGCTTCGAGCCGCATTGGCAAGGGTGTCGTCGGCTTTGCTGAAGGCGTTTATAAAGTTGAGGTCTTTATAGATTTCGGTCAAGCGTTCGTTGTTGATGATTAGGAGAGAATCGACGTGTTTACGCATCTCTTCAGCACCTTCAAGAGCCTTGTAGATTTTTGTTTCGCCTTCGAAGAAGAATGGAATTGTCACAATGCCGATGGTCAGCATGCCGGCTTCTTTTGCCACTTTCGCCACAATCGGGCCTGCTCCTGTGCCTGTGCCACCACCCATGCCGGCAGTGATAAAGACCATTTCTGTCTTATCGTCGAGGATTTGGCGGATTTCTTCTGTGCTGGCTTCGGCTGCATCTCTACCGAGTTCCGGATTGTCGCCTGCTCCCAGACCTTTGGTGATTTCCTTGCCGAGCAGAATTTTTGTATCGACGCTTGAATTGCGAAGCGCTTGATAGTCGGTGTTGCACACAGCGAATGTGACATTCTCAATACCTTGTTTGTACATGTAGTTGACAGCGTTGCAGCCACCGCCCCCCACTCCTATCACTTTGATAAGTGAAGGAACGCCGTATTGATCGTCGGCAAATGCAGAAGCATCTGTGATACCTCCAAATATATTGTCTTGCTGGTTGTTTTGATTTCCTTCCATGATGTATTGTTTATCGTTTTAGAGTGGGTTAATTTAATTCGTCATCGTCTTTTGAGACCATATTTATCAGCCAATTTTTTACTTTTGTCAAATGTGAATGGCTGTTGTTTTGTACCGGTTTGACCTCTTCTTTTTTCTCAGGGAGAGGTTCCGGCTGATAGCTTTCATCTTTTGGGAGTTCTTCTTGTTGTGGAATGTATAGACATTCGTTGTCTTCAAGTTTTGAAGCTGCGTAAAGAATACTTATCACTTGGATATTTTCCAACGTAGAAGCGCGAGTGTCCTCAAGCACCACGTTTTCCGGCGTTTTGCCTAATCTGACGTTGAGGTTGCTTTGCTGTTTGAGCAATTCGAGAAGTCCGTTTAGTTTAAAACCTCCACCGACAGCAATGATGCCACCCGGCAACTGCTTGTTGTCAAATTCGGCATAGCTGATTTGCTTGACAATGTTAGCCACGATTTCTTCTGAACGCGCCACGACAAGATTGGAAATGTCGGAGTATTTCAGTCCGCTGATGTTCAGTGTCGATGGCGAATCGGAAGCTATGGCATTTCCCGAAGTCGTTTTGATGTTCTCGGCATTCTCTTCAAGGACGTTAAGCGATGTGATGTCGCGAGTGATGTTGCGAGAGCCTAACGGCAGAGTCACCAAGTAGTTGATAGTTCCGTTTTTGTAGATTGAGACAGTGGTCGTTTCGGCTCCGAGATCGACAAGCATGCAGCCCAAACGCTTTTCTTCATTTGAGAGCACCAATTCGGCAGTCGAAAGAGGGGTGACGATATAGTCTTTGACTTCGATTTTTGTCTTTTCGGTAAACATCTTCGAGAGGTTACGCTTGATTTGCTGACGGCAAGCGATGAGGTCGAAAGACGCTCTGATGTTGTTGCCCATTGAGCCGATAGGCGATTGAGTTTCGCTCTTGTTGACAAAATATGAGTGAGGGACAGCTTTGATGATTTCCAAAGAGCTGTCGATGTTGGCTCTGAGCACTTCGTCTTTTATCTGAGAAATGATGCTTTCGGTGATTTCTGTATCTTCCGGAAGGTTGCGATTGACTTCGTAAGGGATGTTGCGCAGCGAACGTCCCGACAGGCCGACATATACAGCGCTGATGCGACGCTTGTTGAGGCTCGCACGTTGTTCGAGACGGTCGATAATTCGACAAAGAGCAGTGTTTGTCTCTTCGATATTTTGAATTATTCCATAGCGAACATATTCGATGATTTTATCTTTTTCGATGGCGATAATGTTGAGTCTGCCGTCTGCCGACAGTCTGCCGATGGCTCCGATGATTTTGGAGCTGCTTATCTCGATGGCTGCGATATATTTGTCTGCTGTCATGATAGGAGTGAATTATTAGTGCGTGGTAGGGTTGTTGTTGTTGTTGTTTTGTTGGCTTTGAGTTGATGCTTGGTCGAGCAAATCGATGCCTTGAAGGCTTTGCTCGTCGATGTTGACGCTGTCATCGACTTCGATCGAATGGATTTTTTTCGATTTGTCACGACGAGTGGCAACAATCTGATTTCTGAATTTCACTGAGATGGTGTCGTAGGTTTCCCACCCTTTGTGATTCATCACTTTGCGATAGAACAGAGTGAGGTTGTCAAATTTTTTTGTCAGCTCTGTGGTGTCGCCGATGTTGATGACTTGTCCTTTGATGCAAGGGTAGAGCAATATGTTTGTTGCCGATTTGACTTCAATCATCGTGATTAGATTTTTGAGGTAGTCGTCGGCAGCAATGTGTCGTGTTACGGGCAGAATGTTTTTGGCAGGGAATTTTTGGTCGAAATTACCTGTTACGACCGGCACATCCATAAAAAATTCATTACCTGTGTCGATGCGTTTTCCGTCCTTGTTGATGTAATAGCTTTTGCCGTCGGGAGAGAACACTCTGATTTCCGGAATCATCGGTACGATATCGATTTGGAGCTTATTGTCAGAGGTGATGTAGCATTCGACGTTTTCAAAACTATTGTCTTGTGATAGTTGTCGCTCAAGCTTTTCGATATTGAGTTCTGCGATAGGGGTGTGCTTTATTTTGTCGGCAGTCTTGCCAAGTTTTTGGACCACACCCTCTTTGGTCACAAATTTAGTCGGGGAGTTTTTGTCGATGTTGATAACGATGTCGTCGAGAGTTTGCTGTTCGGCATAGTCGATAGCCCACATGGAAGCGATTGCTATGTAGGATAGCAATGCTAAGAGTATCAACCATTTAAGTATTAACTTAATCATTTTGACCGATTATTTCGTTAACAAAATCTCTTTAATATCTTCAAGCAACACGTTAATGTCCGCAGCGCCAAGCGTCATTAGGATGTCAAAGTTACGATTTTTTATTAAATCAAGCAAATCTTTTCGCTGACAAAGAGTTTTGTCTGCGTTTTTAATATCGTTGAGTATAATTTCAGAAGTGACACCCGGGATAGGCAATTCGCGTGCAGGGTAGATTTCACATAGGATTACTTCGTCGGCAGTCGATAACGCTTCGGCAAATTCCGGCGCGAAGTCGCGAGTGCGTGTGTAGAGGTGCGGCTGGAAGATGACCGAGAGTTTGCGATTAGGATAAAGAGCTTTGACAGAAGCGATAGAAGCTTTGACTTCGTTGGGACTGTGGGCGTAGTCGTCGATAAGCACTTTGCCGTTTTCGCCCTCTTGACGCAACCATATTTCGAAACGACGTTTTGCGCCTAAGAAGCTCAGCATGGCTTGGCGAATTGTGTCGTTATCGACACCCAAACGATGAGCTATGGCTATTGCTGCCACCGCGTTGTCGATGTTTATGTCGATAGGTACGCCGAGTTCGATGTCTGTTATGGTGGTGTCGGGCGCCACAAAGTCGAAAAAGAGGTGTCCGTTTTCGTGGCGAATATTGCTTGCATGATAGTCGCCCTCTTCGGAGCTGCTATAGCTGAAAATTTCCACTCCGTCGTTGACCCTTGGGATGAGCTTCATGCCTGTGTGCATAAGCAGAAATCCACCCGGATTGATAAGCGATGTGAAATGGGCAAAACTTTCAAGATAGTTTTCTTCATTTCCGTAAATGTCGAGGTGGTCGGGGTCGGTTGAAGTCACCACAGCGATATGCGGCGACAGATGATGAAACGAGCGATCGTATTCGTCGGCTTCGATCACCGAATAGGGAGATGTCGCACTAAGCAACAGGTTGCTGTCATAGTTGCGCAAAATGCCTCCCAAAAAAGCATTGCAACCAATCGGGGAGCTGTGCAGAAGGTGGGCGACCATTGAGGATGTGGTCGTTTTGCCATGCGATCCGGCGATGCAGATTCCCTTGCTGTGAAGGGTGATTTTGCCCAATAGAGCGGCGCGTTTGATGATTTCAAAGCCGTTTGCTCGGAAATAGCCCAGGATGTTGTTGTCGTTTGGAATTGCCGGTGTATAGACCACCAAAGTGTCTTTCGGGTTGCGAAATTCCGTCGGGATAAGGTCGGCAATATCATCATAGACGATTTGTGCTCCTTCTTCGGAAAGGGCGCGTGTCAAGTCGCTGGGAGTACGGTCATATCCTGCCACATTGAGCTTGTTGGCGAGATAGTATCTGACAAGATTTGCCATTCCGATGCCTCCGGCGCCTACGAAGTATATGTTTTTGAGTTCCATTACTTTTGAGATTGGTGGTTTTTAATAATGTCCAAAATGTGATCGACGATTCTGTCGTCGCTGTTTTCCATAGCGAGTTTTCTGACGTTTTGTCCCATTTTGGAGAGCTTGGCGCTGTCTTTGACAGTGCTTAAAATTGTATCGGCAAGTCGTTCTACTGCTTCGTTGTCGGCAATCATCAAGGCAGCATCGTTGTTGACCAAAGCGAGAGCATTTTTCGTCTGGTGGTCTTCAGCGACGTTAGGTGAAGGCACAAGGATGCAGGGTTTGCCAAGCAATTCTATTTCGCTGATAGAGCCTGCGCCGGCACGAGAGACGACCAAAGAAGCGGCAGTGTAAGCGACAGCCATATCAGTGATGAATTGTGTGACGACGATGCCCTTCTTGCCTTTGGCTGCAATGATGCCTTTGTCGCCAAAGTTTTTGCCTGTCTGCCAAATAAGTTGAACGCCGGCATTTGTGAACAAGTCCAACTTGTCGCAAAGAGCCTGATTGAGAGTGCGAGCACCAAGGCTTCCGCCGACGACAAGCACTGTCGGCAGATCCGGCTCAAGACCGAAAGAACGACGCGCTTCTTGTGGAGTCTTTGTCGATGTGAGGATTTCTTTTCTGACCGGATTGCCTGTCATTACAATCTTGTCGGCAGGGAAGAAGCGTTGCATGTCGGGATATGCGACGCAGATGCGCTCTGCCTTTTTAGCCAATAGCTTGTTTGTCACTCCGGCGTATGAATTTTGTTCTTGCAAAAGAGTCGGAATATTGGCGCGTTGAGCGGCTTTCAGTGTCGGCCCGCTGGCATAACCACCGACGCCGATTGCAATGTCGGGACGGAATGTCTTGACGATGTGACGGGCTTTGCGCAGACTCTTGTAGAGACGCACCAACACAGCAAAATTCTTGAATAGATTTTTGCGATTGAAGCCGGCGACATCAAGACCTTCGATGCGATAGCCTGCTGCCGGCACCTTTTCCATTTCCATACGATTTTTTGCACCGACAAAAAGGATGTCGGCATCGACGCGACGTTTCAAAGCGTTGGCGATGGATAGGGCAGGGAAGATGTGTCCTCCGGTGCCCCCTCCGCTTATGATGATTTTGTATTTACGTTGACTCATTTCTTTATATCATTGTAGGTGAGCTGAGTAGGATTGGCCGCTTGCATATCTTCGGGCAATTCGTTAAGCTCGAGTTTGACATCTTTTTTGTTTCCGTTTTGAACGGCATATCTGCTGACACTGAGCATCATCCCTATGGCGGCGCTCATCACCAGCACCGAGGTTCCTCCTTTGGAAATCAGAGGCAACGGCTGTCCGGATACAGGGAAGACACCGGTGGTTATGGCCATGTGGACCAATGCTTGGAACACAATCAATATGGCACAACCCATGATGAGGAAGGCAGGGAAGGCTCGTGAGCAATTGCTGGCTATGCGTCCGGCTCTGGCTATCAGGAACAGATAGAGTGCCAAAAGAATGGTTCCACCGACAAATCCTGTGTCCTCAACGATGATGGCAAAGATATAGTCAGAGAATGCCAATGGCAGGCGGGCACGCTCTTCGGAATTACCCGGTCCTCTTCCGATAATCCATCCGTTGGCTTGAGCAAAGCATGAATACATCGCCTGACGATTGTAGTCGTCGATAGTATCCTCCGGATGTACGCCTTCGAGGTGGCGTTGTATGCGATTGGTCCATGTGCTCATGCGCGAACCGCTTTCTTCTACGATTTCAGTCTTTTCTTCTTCATCCTCGTCTGCCAAGCTCTTGGCGGCGTACATCGTCGCTCCGGCAGCACCGAATATCAGCAAGATTAAGAACACTTTGCGCAATTGCATACCTCCGAGGAGAAACATTGCCAAAGATATTCCGAATATCAATATAGTGTTGGTCATGCCGTTTTTAATCAAAAATGCACAGAATAGAAGCACGACAAGGGCGCAAAGGAAGATGCCTTTGTTGTCCATGCCTCGTGAGATCTGATGCTTCGACATGATGGCTGATAATAGCAATACGATGGAGAGTTTGGCTATTTCAGGCGGCTGAATAGTTATGCCTCCGACGATGATAGCTCGCTGTGCGCCATTGATGTTGGCGCCTGCAAACATAGTATAGACCAATAAAGCCAAAGTTATAATGCCGGCAACCCAG
>JAEIGA010011868.1_pt1 | contig 13207 bp, 12 predicted proteins | sample 9270691 | NCBI WGS metagenome assembly JAEIGA01 (sample SAMN17057246, study PRJNA624740) | gut metagenome | biome: biome; isolation source: fecal sample | host: Bos grunniens | place: China: Xizang | collected 2019 | reverse complement strand
TTCCTTTTTTCCGCCGCATCCGGCAAGTGCGCAAAGAAACAAAATTGCTACTGTGAGTAAACTAATAATCTTTTTCATTCTAAAATCTCCTTTTGATTTATTATTTGCATTTATTTGTCTTTTCTCTCGACTACGGTTAAATTTTACCGCCACGCTGTAAAATTCGTAACCAAATCGGTGTAAAATCGGAGTAAAAGAAAATCGCCGCCTCATATAGAAACGGCGATATAATTATTAGTTCCTCACGTCAAGGTAACTTATACGAAAGAAAGATACTTTTTGGTATATTCGGTGTATTTTTCTCTGTAGAACTTGCTGTCGCTTCTGAGCATTTTTAGTGACTCGTGGAGATTCATATTCTGCTCTTTGGTATCTATCACACAACCTGCAATGTTTGAGCAGTGGTCAGAAACTCGTTCCATATTTGTGATAAGGTCGCTCCAAACGAAACCAACTTCAATACTGCAATCACCAACACGTAAACGGTCTATGTGACGTGTACGGAGGAGTTCTTTCATTCTATCGATGACCTGTTCAAGAGGTTCTACGAGATTTGCAAGGTCTACATTATTTTCTACAAATGCGCTATAAGAGAGAGTAACAATTTCACTTGTTGCGGCACAAAGGGCATCAAGTTCTGCTTTCGCACCATCAGAGAAAGAAATACCTTTTTCTTTCATTTCCTCTGCAGATTCAACAAGGTTTACAGCGTGGTCAGAAATACGCTCAAAGTCACCGATTGCCTTGAGAAGCATAGATGCCATAGCACCCTCATTTTCGTTAAGCTGTTTGGTGCTGAGTTTTACAAGGTAACTACCTATAACATCTTCAAGATGGTCGGTTTTATCTTCTGTTTCTCGTATTGCTTCTGCTTTAGCTTTATTATATGTACCAAGACATTCAATACTGCTTATAAGTGCATCGGTTGCAATCTTTGCCATATCAAAGGTGAGGTTATGTGCACATTCAAGTGCAATCGCAGGAGTGGCAAGAAGTCTGTCATCAAGTTCAGAAACCTTTTCAACCTGAGCAGTATCAGGAATAAGTTTGTATGCAATCTTTTCAAGGAGTCCAGACATAGGAAGAAGAAGTAAGGTACATACAATATTAAAAATGGAGTGTGCAGTTGCAATACCTGCATAGTTTGCAGCTTCGTTAAGAAGCGCAGGAGCAAATATTTCTCTGACAGCGGCGAAACCACTAAGGCATACAACAGTACCAATTACGTTAAAGGACAAATGAACGAGTGCTGCACGTCTTGCATTCTTGGTTGTGCCAACAGAGGAAATGATTGCAGTAATACAAGTACCAATATTTTGTCCCATAATAATCGGGATTGCTGCACCGTAGGAAACAGCACCGGTTGCTGCAAGAGCCTGAAGGATACCAACAGATGCAGAGCTTGACTGAATAATAGCAGTAAGAATTGCTCCGACAAGGACACCAAGGATGGGATTCTTAAACATAAGGAACATTTCCTGGAATGCAGGAATATCCTTAAGACCGGAAACAGCGCCGGTCATAGTTTCCATACCGAACATAAGAGTTGCAAAGCCAAGGAGAACAACACCGATATCCTTTTTCTTGTTGCTCTTTGTGAACATTAAAAGAGCGATACCGATAAGAGCAAGAACTGGCGTAAAAGAAGAAGGCTTCAAAAGTTTCAGGAACATATTGCTTCCCGAAATACCGCTAAGGCTTAAAATCCAAGCGGTAACGGTTGTACCAATGTTGGCACCCATAATAACGTGAATTGCCTGCTTTAGGGTCATAAGTTTAGAGTTTACAAAACCAACGACCATAACTGTTGTTGCAGAGGAACTCTGAATAACAGCGGTAACGCCAAGACCTGTAAGGAGTCCTGCAAGTTTGCCGGTAGTGAGTTTACCGATCATAATTTCAAGTTTACTGCCTGCGCTTCGCTCCAAAGCGTCACCCATAAGATTCATTCCGAAGAGGAATAAACAAAGTCCACCTATAAGCGTAAGTACGTCAAAGATGTTCATTTACATAACCTCAAATCTTTATATTCTGTTTTATCAAACGCATTTACTTGCATTTTACCTTTATTTTACAGTGGTGATGTAAAATTCGTAATCAAATCCGTGTAAAATCGATGTAAAATTGAATTGATAGAAAAGCATATTAAAAAAGTGCCAAGAAAAAGCCGAATGAACTGATCGCTCATCCGGCTTTTTAATAAGTAATAGGATTTATACTGTGCGATTTATATTATTCCTTGAAATTAAAATCCAGTCCAACATAGTTTAAAGCTTCACGATAATCTGCCACTGATTTATCATCAATTAATTTAATTTCGTTGAACTTGTCACCGACATTCTTTCTTCTGAATAATACCGCATCAGCCAAACGCACCAACCAAAGTGCAGGTAAAAGCCAGCTGTTATTGTCCAAAATTGGATATCTTCTCTTCATAAAGCTTTATGACGGGAAAATTTCACTTATAAGCTTCGCCTTTTTAATGTTTTTTGTTGCTCTTTAGTTTTTGAAAGCTTAAGTGCATCCGAAAGCACATGTGCCTGATTTGTTCCGTAAACACCGCTGTTGAATATGATTCCGGTAATGAAATCGGAAACCTCGTTATTTTCCTTTTGCTCAAACCAAACATTTAAGGTATTAATTATATTTTCATAAAAATTATAAAGCTGAAGCTTTTGCAATTCCGCCTCAATATACTTATCGTCCAGATTTTTGTAATGTTTTTTGAATACCCACAAATCAACCATATGCCTAATTCCGATTCCCGAATCACGATAATGCTTTGCAAAATGAGTGAAAAGGTAAATCAGCTGTTCCTCGTTGGTCATTGAATACCTTGTACCGCCGGACAGCTTTGCCAAGCGCCAACCGTCACCGTAATAAGCATAGTAATCCTTATTATAAGAAGGTATAAGTCTGCGATGCAGCACAATAGAAATCATCGGCTTATTCCAAACCAACTCATTATCACTTACCCGACCCTCCGTGAAGCCGAGACTGTTCATAACAGGAATAATCTTTTCCGAGTATTCCTCGTATCTTATGAGAATGTCCAAGTCCAACATCGAGCGCATTTCCGGCTTTGGATACAGTTGCTTAAGCAATACGCCCTTAATCGGCAGATAATCAATTTTTTCCTTGTCAAAAGCAGAAAAAATTTCTTTTAGGGCATAAATTTGCTGTTCACTAACCGCAATATTGCCGCACACAAGGGTAAAAAGCTCTTGCATTAAAGGCTCCTCTTGTTTGAAGCCGCAGTTTAATGCACCGTAATAGAAAACACACTCTATTTTATGTTTCTTAGCAATTTTGACGGCGTTAGAAAAGTTAAAGCTTTTTGGCAGAGAAAGACATTCTCCTGTCAAAGCGCTTTGAATAATATTTATAACTCCCCGTTGCAGATCATTCATAGTTTATTTCTTTTCCTTATTCAGTTCATCACGGATATATTGCAATGTCAATATTTTTTCCTTCGTCTGCTCAACATTTAAAAGCTCGGTATTATTTGAATTAAATTCCTTAAGCGGATTACGGTCTTCTTCACCTATATTAAAATACTTATCGTAGTTAAGTCCGCGCTTGTCTGCAGGAACACGGTAGAAATTACCCATATCTATAGCGTGTGCGCATTCCTCGTTTGTAAGGAGGGTTTCGTACATTTTTTCACCGTGACGAATTCCTATTGTCTTAATGTTATTTTTATCTCCGCCGAATAGTTCACATACTGCTTCCGCCTGTGTCTTTATAGTACAGGCGGGGGCTTTTTGAACAAGTATATCACCGCTCTCGCCGTGTTCAAATGCAAAAAGAACAAGGTCAATCGCCTCATCAAGCGACATAATAAAGCGGGTCATAGAGCCGTCGGTAATTGTAATGGGTTTTCCGCTTTTTATTTGATCTATCCAGAGCGGAATTACGCTGCCTCTGGAGCACATAACATTACCGTAACGGGTGCAGCAAATCTTTGTTGTATCGGTGGTTCTCGCCTTCGCTACAACAACCTTTTCCATCATAGCTTTGCTGGTGCCCATAGCATTAACCGGATACGCCGCCTTGTCGGTAGAAAGACATACGACATTCTTAACGCCTGCTTCGATTGCGGCAGTCAGTACATTTTCTGTGCCGAGAACATTGGTCTTAACCGCCTCTATAGGGAAAAATTCGCAGGACGGCACCTGCTTTAACGCCGCCGCGTGGAATATGTAATTCACTCCGTGCATGGCGTTTTTAACGCTTGCAAGGTCGCGGACATCACCTATGTAAAATTTTATTTTATTCGCGACCTCGGGCATTTTAGCCTGAAATTCGTGGCGCATATCGTCCTGCTTTTTTTCATCTCTGGAAAAAATTCGGATTTCGCCTATATCCGTCTTTAAAAATCGGTTAAGTACCGCGTTGCCGAAAGAACCGGTTCCGCCGGTTATCATTAAAGTTTTTTCTGCAAATAAAGCCATTGTCTAATTCTCCTTTTTATAATTCATTTCAAGTAGTGATTTGATCTATTTTAAAAGATACCCTGCTCTTATTCTACGCAATAGGTTTTTCCACTTTTTTTCATCTACAAAAATCATGCTATCCCTATGTACTTTCAACCGCTTTTTTGCAACCCAAATATTAATCAGTATTTCAGACAAATATCCATAAATTCTCGCCTCTGCTGATGTGTAATCAGAAACATCAATTCTATTCTCCAGTTCAAATAGAATATCAAAAAGCCACTGACAATATTCCATAAAATGTTCTTTTTTCATGACAGCTAAATTCCAGTATGACGATTCTATCGAATTAAATACTTCATCCATTGCATCAGTATATTCCGGATACTTTTCGGCTATTATGTTTTCTATTTCGTCAATATCATTCTTTCTTCCCTCTCCATGCTTATAATAGAATTCTTTTACTGTCATTCCTAAATTTATTTTTTTAGGAAGAATGATATCATAATCCCTCATAATATGTTCAACATACTCTGAAGTAATAAGCGTTGAACCGCCGCGAAACAAGCTGTCTTTTTTTACAAAAAAACGCCGATAATGACATAGACCGATGTAATCTGGTAGCTCAACATTCTTCCACAACCAATACCATGCCGTTAATTCGCAATAATTTGAATTTTTGCTCGAAATAGAATCTCCTGTTTCATCCTTTAAATAAGGTAATTCCAATCCTGTATTGACTTTACCCACCTGAACCGGAATATAGTTATCAGGCGTTTTATAAAAGCATTCCTTATGAGTAATCACATATACTTTGCATATCATTAAAAATTACTCCTTCTTTTGGGAATTAATAGCAGAATTGATAAACTCAATTGTTTTATTCTAAAACTTGTTTATATGCTAAACTTAGCTGCAAATCCACTTCGTTGTTTTTAAAAATATCATATATCTCAGAGCTACCGCTTTGCGCTAATTTTTCTCTCAAATTTGAATCGGAAGCAAGTTCATTTATAGCCTCGGACAATAAATCAGCCCTTCCGGGTTCAATAAGTATTCCATTCAGCTTATCCTTTACTATCTCTGAGTTGCCGCCTACATCGGTGGCGATTATAGGCAAACTTGCCGCCGCGGCCTCAAGCAATGATATGGAATGATTTTCGTGAAGTGAAGGAAGTACAAAAAAGTCCCCTGCAAACAAATATCTGTAAATATCCTTTTTATTACCGGTAAAAATAAAATTTTTATTTGCCGTCTGTTTAAATTCCTGAAGGTAATCGCCTTCACCGACAATAAGCATTTTCAAATTGCAGGGCATATCTTGGAGGGCTTTATTTAAATGTTCCATACCCTTTTCTTTGGTGACACGCCCGACATACACTCCGAGAACAGTTTTTGCGTCAATTTCGAGCTCTTTGCGCATTTGAACCCGTACGGCAGTTGAATTAAGGCCGCTGTAATCGGGGATACGGTTGTAAACAAAAGGAAGCATTTTAGCTCGGTATTTATCAAATATTTTTCGGTCGTTTGCATTTTTGCAAACGCAGGATATACCGTCAGCCAATAAAAATGTTAACCGTTCAACAATATTTCGGCTAATCCATCGTTTTATTCGGCTTATATAGACCAAATCACTGTACATACCGTGGACTGAAACGAGTATTTTACACCTTCCTGCAAGCTTTGTCGCAATAACAGCGTTAAGACCGTCAGGCGCCGCACCCCTTATATGTAGAATATCAGGTCGCTCCTGCCTTACAATCCTGTAGTAAAAAGCAATATCCTTTATATTTATTCCTTTGTGCGGCTGCATAAGTATCATAGGCACAAATTCGTATTCACCGCATAAGGAAGACTGCTTTAAAGCACGGTATTCCGCACTTACTCCCCCGCTTCCCGACGGGTCTAAAACCTGTTGCAAAATCTTAATTTTCTTATCCGTCATAATGCTTTATCCTTGAAAATCGACAAAAATCCTTTTATAAAATACTTAAATTTCTTTAAAAAATTACCCGGTGCCTTAAATTCAATCTTTTCCATAAGAGGACGCTCTTTAGTAAAAATACATCCCTCATTATTTTCAAAATATTCTTTTACCGTTCGCACAAAACTTCCCCGAAGAACAAGCGAACCGAAATCATAAGGAAATATATCAAGTGAATTATCTTTAGGACATAAAAATTTGCCTCTTTTGAACCAGGATCTTACTGTTCCGCTGACTTCAAATTCCCATGCCGATTCATTTTTTCTTAAAACAGATAAAAGATAATCCTTGCGGTACAGAGTTATATGGGCTGTCATTTTATACAACGAAAATTGGCTTCGATAATAAAAACCGTCCAGCCCCGTTTTTGATGTTTTCGCTCCGGGTTCGCAAAGGTATGTAACAGAAGCGACCGTCGGGTTTCTGTCCATATAATTTAATGTAGCGATAAAGCTACTGTTTTTAACAGGCGCTTTAAGATAAAAATCGTCAAGCATAATCAAAACATAAGGGGTTTTTACCTTCTTAAGCGATAAACTTAAACGGTCACTCCAAGATATTTCTTTGGGACAATTAAGCGGTTCGCTTATTTTAAGCCCCTCATACTCAAAAGCCTTGGTTTCTGTATTTAAAATAATTTCTCCGTCAAATTCAGTCCAGTATTTTTTAAAAAGCATAAAAAAATTCTGCCAAAGGTCCTCATATGCGTCACATGTACAAAAAATTACAGTCAACTCATTATTTAACATTGGAGCTTTCCCTTCTTTTGAAGATTTTTGAAATAAAATCATCCTTTTTCTGCGCCAAAACCGATAAAGCAAGTATACAGAATATTACAATACCTAAAATGATACCGACTGACAGGCGCACCGCAGTGTTTGGGATAAAAGAAGTTGTGAAATCAACCAATACCAGCATTACCGCACCGCACAACAACGAGGTTATCCATTCAGCCAAATATTTTTTTAGCGGGAGTTCCTTATAAACGCCTATAATATGTCCTGCCAATACAGTAATTTCCGCACCAACTGTACCGATTGCGGCACCGATTGAGCCCAAAATCGGGATAAATATTATATTTAAGATCAAATTAATTACAGCGGCCGAAACAATAGAAAGAGCATAAATGCTGTCTTTCTTCATCGGTATTAAATATTGAGTTCTGATTATATTTGCAAAAGAGCTTACTATTATTATAAAACTCATTACCTGCATTAGCAAGCCGCATTCCGCAAATTCTTCCCCTAAATAAACAACAGATAAATCTTTAGCTATTGCCACAATCCCAAAACTCATTGCAGCCGCCAACAAAGAAACATATCTCATTGATATATTCATATATTTTTGTGCGCTGTTAGAATCATCCGATGAAATCAGGGCGGATACCTTAGGCATCATAACAGCACCGATTGCAGATATAACTGTCAAAGGTAATCTCACTATTTTTTCTGCGTACTCATATAATCCAAGATCGCTTGAGGATGATATGACTCCCAGCATAATTTTATCCATATAAACAAATACACTTGAAGCCAAAAGAGGAATAAACAGTACTAAATTGGGCTTTATATGTTTGACTACACCTTTAAAATTAATTGCTTCAAAGGAGATTTGTTTTAGCAGGGGTATCCATAATGATATTTTTCCTAATAAAGTCCCGACGGAAATAATAAGGATATAGAGAAGTAAATCCTTTGAAGATTTTACAAAAATAAATATTGCTGCTGTTTCCATCAACTTTATTAAAAATCCGCGCACTACAGTTAATTTAAACTGCTCTGTACCGGCAAAATACCAAGAAATATCAAGGGCTACAGAAAGCAAGTAAAAGACCTGAGCGTAAAGTGCGGTTTTATATTCTCCGCCGGAAATAGCAACAAATAGTATGAAAACCGCAATTCCCATTATTGAAGCAGCAATCTGGAAAATATACATTTCCCAGAATTTTTCGGATAAGACTTTTTTACCTTTCGATGAATTCATTGCTATTGTTCTGCTTCCGTAATTCGCAATTCCCAAAAGCATAAATAATGCAAAGTAGCACGCAACCGAGCTTGAATACGAATATATCCCCACACCTTCAGGCTTCATTACCCGAGCGATATAAGGCGCCGTTATAAGCGGGATAATAATATTTAATAGCTGATACGAAATATTAAAAATAAGATTTTTTATTGTTTTATTCATTGTAGTAATTCCTGAATAGCGTTATAAATTCTATCGCAACAATTCGGATTTAAGTCTCCGAAAAACTCTTTTTGTCGGTCTGCATATAGGTTTTTAAAAACTGTATTGTCATATGATGAGACAAGTGTTTTTTCAAGAGAGCATACATCTTTTACAACAGGCCCGAAGATTTCCTCCTCAAAGTAACCTTTATTATAATGATTATTAAAAAAATCTTCTCTGTCAAATTGATAATAAATAATAGGCTTATGTAAATATGCAAAATCAAAACACACGCTGGAATAATCCGTAATCAGTAAGGCAGAAGTATTAAGAAGAGCTTGAACATCAAAGTCCTCAAAAGCGCAGATTTGAATGCAATCGCATCCGACATCTTCAAAGAGGTGCGAAAATTTTTGCATTTCATAGTGGGGATAAAACATAATTTTTAAACCGTTATCATTGAGCCATTTTATAATATCAGGATTAGATAACAGCTGGTGATAACGCATAAAATATTCAGACTCGCAAAACTGTTTATCCGATAAGGAATTGAGCCATTTGCGCCATGTGGGCATAAGAAGTATCTGAGGTTTAACGCCGTTATTATTAAGGGTATCATATCTTGCAAGACCTGTAAAACACACTACTCCTTTAGGATGGTTATATGTGTTTTTTATATATTTGTATTCGGCATATGCGCCGCATATAAAACGATCAACCTGTATATTAGGGAATCTAAGACCTTTAATATCATTTTTAGTTATACCATGCTGTAAGAATATCTGTTTTCCGGGAAGCTTGAAAATTTTGTTATTCTGAAATGTTAAAAAAGCTTCCGGAAAAGGTGTAAAACCCATAATATGCGAGCTTATAAGGCATTTTGAATGGATAACAGCAGCATAATGACGCAAGGAGCCATACACAACCGTCTTGCCGAGCAAAGCAACCTTTGAAAAATCAGGTGAAAATGGCGCTATAACATAAGAGCAGTCAATTTCCGGATGATTTTCCCGCATATATTTAAAGAAGAAATATCCGTTATCTCTTGCGTCTGTGCCCCTTTCCGAAATAATCCAGGTGTCTTTAAATTCTCTTCCGTATCCGAAAAGCGATAAAAATTCAACCGATAAAATTTTTATATACACCGGTACGAGCTTTGTTAGAAAAAACCTGACTTTATTCATCCTGCTTCACCGTTAAATTTTCATCACTTTTAATTATCGAAATTGCCGAAAAGATAATGGCTACCCAAAAATATTTATATGTAATAGAATCAAGGGTAATAGCCATAACCAATACACTGAAAAGCATACCTAAAACCGAATAAAGCTGTCTTTTATATGCTCCGAGCAATAGCTTTGCAAGACCGTAAACAAAGATTAGAAAACCGATAACGCCACCCTCAACAAAAAGTAAAATATACAAATTGTGGGAAGCACATTCTCTGTATACAGTTGCGATAGCCGAAAAAAAGTTTCCGCAACCATATCCGATGATAGGCGCTTTCCCGATAAGGGTTAACGCATTTTTCCAAATGGTATAACGGTTGTGCGAACCGCTTCCTAATTCATTAAATCCAAATAATGTTTCCTTGGAAAATCTTGAAAGAATCAGCTCAGATGGCAGTACAGCAAGAGCTACAATTACAATAACAACACACAAAAAAACCATAAAGAAAGCTTTTTTTCTTGTGTTTTTCTTTTTCATTTGTAAAAACAACTGAACTCCAAAGCCTGCCACCAATGAGATAAGCGCTCCTCTTGAACCGGTAAATAATATTCCGATAGCAAGAATTATCATAAGAAATATATATAATTTTTTTCTGCTTTTTGGGGAAAAGATTTTGCCTATTATCATAAATAGACCAAGAGAAATGATACTCGCCACGATATTAGGATCAAATACTTTGTCGAATATTATTATTGTGCGTCTGCCCTCTTCGGTTAATTGTGATGACGCAGGCATTAATATTAACATTGCCGAGGCAATAACAGCTCCGACTATAAGACCGTTCTTAAGATATTCAAAATTTATATGTCCACAATAAAAGACAACAAATACCACAAGTGCAATTTGTGAAATGTAAATTTTGAAGAAATAGCTCCACCAAGAAAAATCGTCGCTCCAAATAACCGATACTGCTGAATAGATAACCCATATTATAAATGGCGCTAATAAAGAAAAATTATAACGCTTTACGGGTTCGCTTATAAACGAGAAGAAAATATAAGCTATTATTAAAAGGCCGAAAATACGAAGTATACTTCCGAATGAGAATGCGAAGGCCTCTTCAAAGGGAAGTAAAGCACAATATAAAAACATTAAAACAGATAAAATTATATCATTTTTGGTTTTACCAATAGCACCCGTTTTCAACAGATTTTGCATTTTCAGGTTTCTCACTTTCTGACGGTCTTTTCCAATCCGAGTTAAAATATTCTTGCATTTCAGGGCGTACATCCCACCTTGCCCCTCGTATGCCGAAAAGTATCTGTGTAGCTCCGGCAAGATGTATTACCTGCTTGCCCAATTTCTTGATTTTAGCGGCAAGGGGCAGTCCGTATGCTCCGCACCCTACAATAGCGACATCAAAGTCGAGCCTTTTTATGTCTTCGAACATTGCATCAAGCGCCTCAAACCAATCATTATATCGGCAGGTTCCGCCGCCGTTTGTCTGTATTGCCTTATATGTTACAAGCTCAAAATCCGGCAAAACCTCTGGATTTTCAAAAAGCTTTTCCCTCTTGGCATATTGCGTCTTAATCGAGTCCTCAAATGGGTGCACCACAAGGACTTTTTTACCCTTGAGTGCCCTGCTCCACGGACGGCTGCTACGGTAGGGCTCCAATGCGGTAAGTCTAACCAAATCTGCTTTTGGGCTTTGAGTATGTATAGTATAATCCTCTAAAAGATTATACCACACTCCGTACAAATCCACCGAAGCCGCCAAATCCCAAAGTAAATGACCGTATTTAAGGAGCATTTCATCAGTTGCAGGAAAAAATCCTGCATTTACGCTCATTGCTTTTTTTATATATTCCGGAAAAACCTTGCGCATACCGTAATCATAATCCAATGTATAAACCAATGTACGAAGTTCTGCGTCCCCAAATCTTGCTGCAAGGAACGGCTCCCCTGACATTAGGCGTTCATAAATTATATCGTTTGCTTCATCAGTTTCTTTGATTCTTTGTCCGTAATATTTATTCCTTTTAAATCTTTCACGACCTATCAGCTTGCGAATCGAACACCAAAATATATTTTGAAATTTGGCAAATAAATAAGTATTTTTATCACTCATATAATATCCTCTTTCATAATGCTTATCAAAGACTAATTACAATGTTTTTAAAATACTATTTTTCCGAAACGGCTTCTTCCAAAATTCTTTCATGTTCTCTTATTTCTTCAGGTGTAAAACGCTCTTTGACAACAAGGTTTGAATAAGAATATGCCACAGAATAAGGCGGAACACTTTTGCTCACAATAGCTCCCGCTCCGATTACAGAGCCTCTGCCGATCGTAACTCCTTTTAAAATCATTGCTCCCATACCGATCCATACATCATCTTCAATCACAACATCTCTATCATCATCGGCAGTTTTTTCGTGAACATCTATCATATATTTCCCAACTACATCTGTACGGTGATTACCAGTAACAATCATTACATTTGGCCCCATCATCACATTATTACCGATATATATATTTGCTTTGCTTGAAATAAAGCAAGCATTTGGACCGATAAAAACATTATTACCGCAATAAATATTTTTTGATGTAATATTGCATTTCCCTTCTATTTTAACATTCAAACCGTGTGCTGCCATTTGACTTATATTATATTTATTTATGAAACGACTGCATAAGGAAGAAAGTTTAAAAAGCAATTTGCCGATAACGCATAGCATGGCAACATCTCCTATTTGAAGTTTAACTCCTTAATTCTGCTTGCAAGCGATTGGGCGGATAATTTTTTCATATATTCCTTTATACAAAAATACCTTTGAGCTTTTTCGGTTTTATTTGAGTTTATAGCCCGTTCGATAGCACCTGAGAGTCCAAATTCTTCAGCATTGTAAATGAATTCATTATATATTTCAGGCATACCGTCAAGGATATATCCTACCGTTGGATTTCCGGTCAAAAGATATTCGATTATTTTTGATGGAAAAGAGTATTTTGTATATTCTTCGTCGTTTTTTCGAGGATTAACAAGTACATCAGCTTTAAGCATCCATTCGGCAGCTTCTTCAGGAGTAATCTGTCCAGTTGCGATTATGCGGGAATCAAGTCGAGCTTTCTCTTTTATATAGCCGTCAGCGTCGCCGCAGCCGCACATCACCAATCTGTAGGAAGGAGCCTTCATATCGCAAAAAGCGTCAACTAAATCTTTTGCCCCGAATTTTTCATTCATCTTGCCCGTATATACAATATATTTTTCATTACTCTTTTTATTGGAAACAATTTGATTGCTTTTTTCCAATTTTTTGGTATCAACGATACCCTCTGCTACAAAATAGGATTTATTGGATATATCAATTTTTTCACTCATTGCCTCTGTAAGCAAAACATAAGAATCCACATACCGATTTAATTTATTGAATTTTTTAATATC
>JAEIGA010011867.1_pt1 | contig 13208 bp, 12 predicted proteins | sample 9270691 | NCBI WGS metagenome assembly JAEIGA01 (sample SAMN17057246, study PRJNA624740) | gut metagenome | biome: biome; isolation source: fecal sample | host: Bos grunniens | place: China: Xizang | collected 2019 | reverse complement strand
TGGGGGTGCTGGTTGCCTTTGGGGACGGCGATGTCCGTATGTTGGTGGGTGTGTTTGCGGTTGCTGCTTTTCGTTTGTTGCCGGCAGTCCGGAGCATTTTGTCCGGTTGGACCCAGGTGCAGAATGCCCGCTGTAGCTTGGATGTACTGGAAGAAGGGTTGTTGGTGGAAAAATCTGTTCGAGAGAATGAGAATCAGTTGGTTGATTTTGAGGAATGCATTGATATTCAAGGTTTGACCTATGCCTATCCGGACGGACAGACTGTTTTGAAAGACTTTACTTGTTCGGTGCGTCGGGGTGAGTATGTGGGCTTTTGTGGCACCAGTGGGGTGGGAAAATCCACGCTGTTCAATCTTTTGCTGGGCTTCTTGCAGCCGAGTAAAGGAGCCATCCGTATCGATGGGAAACCGTTGTCGGTTTCATTGCGTTCATCCTGGCTCCAGCACATCGGGTATGTGCCGCAAGAGGTCTTTGTGTTCCGTGGTACGCTTGCAGAAAACATAGCCTTGGGTTGTGAATCGGTGGATGAGCTGCAGCTTCGGGAAGTGCTCCGGCACGTCCGTTTGGATGCTTGGGTGTCCACCTTGCCCCAGGGAATTCATACGCCGTTGGCCGAGGCGGGAGCCAAGCTCTCGGGCGGTCAGAAACAACGGATTGCCATTGCACGGGCCCTTTATCGCGGTATCTCTGTTTTGTTGTTGGATGAAGCGACCTCTGCCTTGGACAACGAAACCGAATACGAAATCAACCAGACCTTGCTTCAGCTGAAAGAAAGTTACCAAGGGTTGACCATCCTGTCCATTGCCCACCGCGACAGTTCGTTGGGCTATTGCGATCGCATTGTTCGGATAACGAAAGAAGGCTAACCCGTTTTGGATTAGCCTTCCCGTTGAATGAATCTCCGAGCTTATTTCACTTCTTCGAAATCTACATCGGTTACTTCGCCGTCTTTGTTGTCTGCGGGGTTGCCTTGGGGCGCGCCTTGCGGACCTGCTTGTTGGCCAGCTTGAGCTGCTTTGGCCATGTCTTCAGAAGCAGCGTGCCATGCGTTGTTCAACGCTTCGGTAGCACGGTCAATGTCAGCGATGTTTTGTGACTTGTGGGCTTCTTTGAGTTGTCCCAATGCGGTTTCGATCGCTCCTTTCTTATCAGCCGGAATCTTGTCACCGTATTCTTTCAAGTTCTTTTCGCTTTGGAATACCATTGCGTCTGCAGCATTGATCTTGTCAATGCGTTCTTTTTCTGCTTTGTCCGCAGCTTCGTTGGCTTTGGCTTCGTCACGCATGCGTTTGATTTCGTCATCGCTCAATCCTGAAGAAGCTTCGATGCGGATTTTTTGTTCTTTGCCGGTAGCTTTGTCTTTTGCAGTTACGTTCAAGATACCGTTGGCGTCGATGTCAAAAGTAACTTCGATTTGAGGAATTCCGCGGGGAGCCGGGGTGATGCCGTCCAAGTGGAAGCGACCGATGGTTTTGTTGTCGCGAGCCATAGAACGTTCCCCTTGCAACACGTGGATTTCTACAGACGGTTGGTTGTCAGAAGCTGTGCTGAAGACTTCAGACTTGCGGGTCGGGATGGTGGTGTTTGCGTCGATCAGTTTGGTCATTACGCCACCCAAGGTTTCAATACCCAAGGAGAGGGGAGTAACGTCCAACAAGAGAACGTCTTTCACTTCACCAGCCAACACACCGCCTTGAACAGCAGCACCGATGGCTACTACTTCGTCCGGGTTTACACCGCGGTTCGGGGCTTTGCCGAAGAATTTTTCTACGATTTGTTGGATAGCCGGGATACGGGTTGAACCACCTACCAACAATACTTCGTCGATTTCAGAGGCTTTCAAACCAGCGTCTTGGAGTGCTTTGCGGCAAGGCTCTACGGTGCGTTGGATCAAAGTGTCAGCCAATTGTTCGAATTTGGCGCGGGTCAAGTTGCGAACCAAGTGTTTCGGAATACCGTCAACCGGCATGATGTACGGCAAGTTGATTTCGGTAGAAGTTTGGCTGGACAATTCGATTTTTGCTTTTTCAGCAGCTTCTTTGAGACGTTGCAATGCCATTGCGTCTTTGCGCAAATCGATGCCTGCGTTTTCGCTCTTGAATTCTTCTGCCAACCAGTCGATGATCACTTGGTCAAAGTCGTCACCACCGAGGTGGGTGTCACCGTTGGTAGATTTTACTTCAAACACACCGTCACCCAATTCCATGATGGAGATATCGAAAGTACCACCACCCAAGTCGAACACAGCCACTTTCATGTCTTTGTTTTTCTTGTCCAGACCGTAAGCCAAAGCGGCAGCAGTCGGTTCGTTGATGATACGTCTAACTTTCAAACCTGCGATTTCACCCGCTTCTTTGGTTGCTTGACGTTGAGAGTCGCTGAAGTATGCCGGTACAGTAATAACCGCTTCGGTTACTTCTTGTCCCAAGTATTCTTCCGCGGTTTTCTTCATTTTTTGAAGGACCATGGCTGAGATTTCTTGGGGAGTATAGAGACGGCCATCGATGTCCACGCGAGGAGTGTTGTTGTCGCCTTTCACTACTTTGTACGGTACGCGAGCCACTTCGTTTTGAACTTGACCAAAGGTTTCTCCCATGAAACGTTTGATGGAGAAGATGGTTTTGTTCGGGTTGGTAATCGCTTGACGTTTAGCAGGGTCTCCAATTTTGCGTTCTCCGTTGTCGGTGAAAGCTACGATGGAGGGAGTTGTTCTTTTTCCTTCGCTGTTGATGATGACGGTAGGTTCATTACCTTCCATAACGGCCACGCATGAGTTCGTGGTTCCGAGGTCAATACCAATAATTTTTCCCATAATATCTTAAATTTATATTTGTTTTCAATTGCGTTTACGACCCTTCTTTTAACCAAAGTTGTGCCAAAAACAAAAACTGACAAGGTGTCATATTTTGTAAAGTGAGAATTATTTTATTGCTTTGTACCTTATTAATACAATCATTATGTCTGTAGAAGGAAAAGGACGCGTATTGACAACCCGTAAATTGTTGTCAATGAAAATGAAAGGCGAAAAAATCGCCATGCTGACAGCCTACGATTATACCTCTGCCAGAATTGTGGATGAGGCAGGAATTGATATCATCCTGGTCGGCGACTCTGCCGCCAACGTGATGGCGGGTCACGAAACGACGTTGCCGATTACCATCGATCAAATGATCTACCACGCACAAAGTGTGATGCGTGCGGTGAAAAACCCCTTGGTGGTGGTGGACATGCCCTTCGGTACGTACCAAGGTAACTCCAAAATGGCGTTGAGCAATGCGGTTCGCATCATGAAGGAGTCCGAAGCGGATGCTGTCAAAGTGGAAGGAGGTTCCGAAGTTCTGGAATCGGTACAACGCATTTTGTCAGCCGGTATCCCGGTAATGGGTCACCTGGGTTTGACGCCGCAGTCCATCCATAAGTTCGGCACCTATTCCGTGCGTGCCAAAGAAGAAGCCGAAGCAGAGAAACTCTTGCAGGATGCCCTCGCTTTGGAAGAAGCCGGTTGTTTTGCCATCGTCTTGGAAAAGATTCCGGCAGCGTTGGGCAAACGGGTGGCTGAAAGTCTCAAGATTCCGGTAATCGGTATTGGCGCTGGCCGTTATGTGGATGGTCAAGTTCTGGTGATGCACGACATGTTGGGACTGAACACCGAGTTTTCACCCCGCTTCTTGCGCCGCTACCACAACCTGCGTGATGAGTATTTGAAAGCCTTCCACCAATACGTGGAAGATGTGAAGAGTGGAGATTTTCCGAATGAACAAGAACAATACTAAGCCCGAAGTCTTTGCCGGTTACCGCACCTTGCCGCAGGAAGAGTTTGCGGATTTGGCTTCCCGGATTCTGTACGAAGACAACCACCTCTTGGTCCTGAACAAACGTTCGGGTGAAATCGTTCAAGGTGACAAGACTGGGGACGAACCCTTGTCCGATACCTTGAAGGCTTTTGTGGCGCAACGGGACAACAAACCGGGCCGTGTTTTTATGGGGGTTCCGCACCGTTTGGACCGTCCGGTGACGGGGATTGCGGTGTTTGCCAAGACTTCCAAAGCGTTGGAACGTCTGAACGAAGCCTTCCGTGTCGGTACGGTGCAAAAAACGTATTGGGCGTTGGTGGAAAAAGCACCGGAGCCGGAGGCAGCCTTGCTGACCCATTACCTGGTGCGCAACGAAAAACAAAACAAGTCTTACGCTTATACCCGGCCCAAGGCTTCGGCCAAAGAGGCGAAGTTGCGCTATACCTTGTTGCGCGCAACCCAACGTTATTTTCTAGTGGAAGTGGAATTGTTGACCGGACGTCATCATCAGATCCGTTGTCAGTTGTCCACCATCGGATGTCCCATCAAGGGCGATTTGAAATACGGGGCCCGTCGTTCCAATCCCGACGGCAGCATCAGTTTGCACGCCCGTTCTATTGAGCTGGATCATCCGACGCGTCAAGAGCGCCTGACCATTGTGGCGCCAACCCCGCTCGAATCGATGTAGAAGAAATAGGTAACAACGGAGCTTCGGACAAAAAACGGAGCTCTTTTGTTTTGTAACGGGTACTCAACTGCTGGCAGGTGAGGGCTTCGGCCGCCACATCCAGTCGGGGATATACCCAGATCCGGAATTCTTGCAGCAGCACGTCGTATTGGTACCATTTCTCCAAGGAGGTGATGTTGTCACCGCCGATCAGCAGGATGAAATCCCGCTCCGGTTCCATGGTTTGCAGGTGGCGCAAGGTTTTTAAGGTGTACAGCGGCTGGGGCAGGTCAAACTCCACGGTAGAAACGTGGATGGGTTTGTCGGACGGGAAGAAATTGCGGCTTCGGGCCAGGTCCAGGGCGGCGTTCAAACCGTTCAGCCGTTCCGTAGCGTCGCTCAGGTCGGCTGCTTTTTTCAACGGGTTCTTGGGGGAGAGTACGAGGCGTACTTCCTCAATCTCGGGTTGTGAACACAGGTATTGGACGATGGACAAGTGTCCGTAGTGAACCGGATTGAAGGAACCGAAGTAGAGGAGGGTGGCCATGTTACTGTAAGATGAAGTCCTTGATCAGGGTTTCGGCTTGTTGCAGGGCCGTTTCCAGGTCATCGTTCACCAGTGTGTAGTCAAACGAACTTTCGTAGGTGAGTTCTTCTTCTGCTTTGGCAACGCGGCGTTCAATGGCTTCGGGGGTGTCCGTTGCGCGGTTGATGAGGCGTTGGCGGAGTTCTTCGATGGAGGGAACCTTGATAAAAATCGCCAAGGCTTGGTCACCGAAAAGTTTTTTCAGGTTTACGCCCCCTTTGACATCGATGTCGAAGATGATGGTGTTGCCTTTGGACCAGATGCGTTCCAGTTCGGAGCGCAGGGTGCCGTAGTACGATCCGGCATAGACTTCCTCGTATTCCACGAAAGCATCTTCCTGTATCAGTTGCTCAAATTCTTCGGTTTTGAAGAAGTAATATTCAACACCGTGTTGTTCCGTGCCGCGAGGCTGACGGGAGGTGGCAGAAATGGAGAATTCCAATTGCGGGAATTCTTGGAGCAAGTGTCTGATTACAGTGCTTTTGCCGGCTCCGGAGGGGGCCGAAAGGATGATGACTTTGCGTTGGTTTTCAGGGCGGACCATATCTGGCGGATTATTATTTTGAAATTCGGCGCAAAATTATCAAATTTGCGCGATTTTTGAAATAGCTAGTCAGCAACCTCTTAAAATATTACATACTATGATTTCTTACAAAGATTTAGGACTGGTGAACTCTCGCGAATTGTTTGCAAAAGCGGTTCAAGGCGGTTACGCAATTCCGGCGTTCAACTTTAACAATATGGAACAAATGCAAGCCATCGTAGCAGCTTGCGTGGAAACCAAATCTCCCGTGATTTTGCAAGTGTCCAGCGGTGCACGCAAATATGCAAACCAAACCCTTTTGCGTTACATGGCTCAAGGTGCTGTGGAATATGCTCGTGAATTGGGTTGCGAAATTCCGATCGTTTTGCACTTGGACCACGGTGATTCGTTCGAACTCTGCAAATCTTGCATCGAATACGGTTTCTCTTCTGTGATGATCGACGGTTCGCACCACGACTACAACAAAAACGTAGAGTTGACTGCGCAAGTTGTTGAGTATGCACACAAATACGACGTTACTGTTGAAGGTGAATTGGGTATCTTGGCTGGTGTGGAAGACGATGTGAAAGCAGAACACCACACTTACACCCGTCCGGAAGAAGTGGAAGATTTCGTGAAGAAAACCGGCGTTGACTCGTTGGCAATCTCCATCGGTACCTCACACGGTGCATTCAAATTCAAACCGGGTCAAAAACCGGAAATCCGTTTGGACATCCTCGCTGAAATCGAACAACGCATCCCGGGCTTCCCGATCGTGTTGCACGGTGCTTCTTCTGTTCCGCAAGACATCGTGGCAGAAATCAACCACTACGGTGGCCAATTGAAAGACTCCATCGGTATTCCGGAAGAACAATTGCGCAAAGCCGCTGCTTCCGCTGTCTGCAAAATCAACATCGACAGCGACGGTCGCTTGGCAATGACCGCTGCCGTTCGCAAAGTTTTTGCTGAACAACCGGCAGAATTCGACCCCCGCAAATATTTGGGACCGGCTCGCGATAAACTGAAAGCGCTTTATATTCATAAGATTATGAATGTTTTGGGTAGCAACGGTAAAATCTAATTGAAAAAAAATTCAAAAAAATACGAATGAGGGTGTCACAAAGAAATGGCATCCTCATTTTTTCGCCGATTCTGTAAAGGAATAAAAATAAAAACACTATATTTGTACCTAACTAAGACAATTATTAAACTTTAACTTATAAGCATTATGAAAATTAAAAACCTTTTGGCAGTAATGGCTGCCCTCGTGTTCACTTTCGCAGTTTCTTCATGTGGTTCTAAAACTACGGCTCCTGTAGCATCCAACGATAGCGACGATGTAGATGTATTTGTTCCTTTCGAAGATTGGTTCTCAGATGCAGAATACTTCCGTTTCGTAGGTATTGGTAAATCAAAAGATGAAGCAACTGCTGGTAAAATTGCTCGCTTGAATGCTCGTTCAGAATTTGCGCAAAATATGGAAGTTTTGGTGAAAAACGTTTCTAAATCTTACACCAACCAAGTACAAGTAGAAGACCAATCAGCTTTTGAAAACTCATTTGAAGAATTGGTGATTGCAGCTGCAAAACAAAGCTTGAACTCTTCTGTTCAAAAGAAAACCAGACTTCGCAAAAGCAAATCAACTGGTGAATATACTGCTTACTCAGCAATGGAATTGCCGAAAGCTATTGTTTTGGACGCAGCTAAAAAAGCGTTGACCGCTGATCAAAAAACCGCCGTTGCTTTCGACGAATTCATGTTCAAGAAAACTTTCGACGAAGAAATGCAAAAATTGGAAGCTGAACAAGCTAACCGCTAATCGCTTCACACGCATAATGGGGTGATCAAATAACTTTTGATCATCCCTTTTTTTTGATAATTCCTCAAATACAATCCCGATGAAACACAGCCTCCTCCTTTCCTTGACCCTTTCTTTCTTGTTCGGAACCGCATGCCTTACGGATCTTTCGGCCCAAAACCGGGACGATGCGTTTCGTGACTTTGTCCGCAACCGTACGACTGAACGGGAAAACTGGCGGGCCAAGGCCAATGCAGAATTTGCTACGTACTTGAATGAGGCTTGGGCTGAGTTTCAAATTCGCAGGGGAAAAGAAAGTCCCTTGCAACCGGTCGATGAGCAGCCGACCTACTACAAAGGTGCTCCCCAACCTGCCCCCCAACGTGCGCGTGCGGGTTTGCCGGGTCTTTCTTCCTGGTCGGAAGCTCCACTCCGTCCTGAAACCGTCTCAACACCTGTGGCTGCCGGAGCGGGCTATCACGAACAAGGCGGTGTCTTGAATTTTAATTTCTATGGCCAAGGCTTGTCGTTGCCCTTCGATGCGGGTATGCGCCTTCCGTATGTTTCTGCCAAGGAAAAGGAAGTGGCCGATGCCTGGAAGCAACTTTCGGGTTCGAACTTCATGCCGACCGTGGAAGGAATCCGTTCCATTGTTACACAAAATTCGTTGAACGACTGGGCCATTTATATGCTCATCAAACAAATGACCGAGGCTTTGTATGCAGACGGTCGTGAAAACGAACGCATGGTGACGCAGATGTTCTTGTTGTGCCAGTTGGAATACAAGGTGCGCGTGGGCGCCAGTGGCAAAGATCTGGTGCTGTTGCTTCCCTTCAAAGAACCCATTTATCAGGTCTCTTACATTTCAGACAAGGGTGAAGACCTGTTTATTTTCTCTTACAAATCCCTCAGTACCCAAACTCCTTTGTACACCTTTACCCGGGATTTCTCAAGCGCAAACCGCCTCATCAGCCTGGTGTTGGACAAACCCTTGCGTTTGGGCAATGAGACAACCTATCGCAGCATCAAGATGCCCTTGTGGTCCAAGATTATAGGCGAGGACATTGAAGTGCCTGTGAATGCAGCGGAAATTGAGTTCTTCTACAATTATCCGCAAACGGATCTTCCTGTGTACCACCATTCTGCGGTGAACGAGGAGACTGCAAAGATCCTGCTTCGCAACGTGAAGTACCAGGTGTTGGCCGAACAGATGTCCAACGAAGATGCCGTTTCGTATATTTTGTCGTTGATCCAAAACGGATTTGAGTACAAGACCGACTACGAAATGTTTGGCCGAAGCAAGCCTTTGTTCATCCAAGAATCCATTTACTACGGTGCCAACAACTGCAAGGATCGGGTGTTGTTGTTCTCTTGGTTGGTGCAAGAAATCTTGAACCTTCCGACAGTGATGTATGGCTATCCGAACCACGTTTCTTGTGGTGTTTCCTTTGACGGCAAGGAGTATGTGTCTTGTGATCCGACCTACATCGGAGCTCCCGTGGGTGCAGTCATGCCCCGCTTCCAAGACGTAGAACCGGTGGTCATCCGGATGTAACGGCTCTTTTCTGCCATTTTGTCCGCCTCTGCTCTTTGGCAAATTATTTGTTTTTATCTTTGCCGTTCAATTTTACGAAAATAAAAAATACAAGATATGACAAAGAAAGCAGATAAAAAGGTACAGGATCAGCCGCTTGATCAAGAGGCTGTGAACAATCAAGCAAAAGATAATCAGACAGATGCAAATACTTCTGAAGCGCAGGAGTCTGCCGTGGATGGTTTGCAAGAGGAGTTGGATCAGTACAAGGACAAGTACCTGCGTCTGACAGCAGAATTTGATAATTACCGCAGACGGACTGCCAAAGAACGTCTGGAACTCATCAATTCGGCTGGAGAACAAGTCATCAAAGGCTTCTTACCCATCTTGGACGATTGTGAACGCGCCATGCAAGTGTTGTCGCAATCGCAGGAAAGTGGAGCTGCAAAAGAGGGTACAGAATTGATTTTTAATAAATTGAAATCTTATTTGGGTTCGCAAGGTTTGACCTTGATGGAAACTGTCGGTAAGGACTTTGATACCGATTTCCACGAAGCGGTGGCACAAATCCCGGCTCCCACTCCCGAACAAAAGAATAAAATTGTCGATGTCATCCAACAAGGTTATTTGTTGAATGGCAAAGTCATTCGTTATGCAAAAGTCGTAATCGGAATTTAGTCTATGGCAGAGAAAAGAGATTATTACGAAGTGCTGGGCGTAGAGCGTGGTGCTTCTGCAGATGAGATTAAGAAGGCCTATCGTAAGAAAGCCATCCAATACCACCCGGACAAGAATCCTGGGGACAAGGAAGCCGAGGACAAATTCAAGGAAGCGGCAGAGGCTTACGATGTGTTGAGCAATGCCGACAAGAAGGCCCGTTATGACCAGTTCGGTCACGCCGGTATGGGCGGTGGCGCAGGAGCTGGTGGTTTCAACGGCGGCTTTGGCGGATTCTCCATGGACGATATTTTCAGCCGTTTCGGTGATATTTTCGGTGGCGGCTTTGGTGGCTTCAGCGGTTTTGGCGGTGGCGCTCAAGGCGGTCGTCGCGTGTCCCGAGGTTCTGACATCCGCATTCGTGTCAAAGTGACGTTGAACGAGGTGATGACTGGTGTTGAAAAGAAAGTGAAGATCAACAAAATGGTGACCTGCTCGCATTGCGAAGGTCGTGGAGCAGCTTCGGAAGCGGACATCCACACCTGCGATACTTGTAGAGGTACCGGATCTGTGACCCGTATTGTGAATTCGTTCCTGGGTCAGATGCAGACTTCGTCTCCCTGTCCGACCTGTAACGGTACCGGTAAGGTGATTGTGAAACCTTGTGCTCATTGTGGTGGTACCGGTCTGAAGAAGGAAGCCGAAGAAATTACTTTCAAGATTCCGGCAGGGGTGTCCGAAGGCATGCAGTTGACGGTTCGTGGCAAAGGAAATGCCGGCAAGAACAATGGTATCAACGGCGATTTGCTGGTGGTCATTGAGGAAGAACCCCATGCAGAACTGCAACGCGATGGCAACGACCTCATCTACTCGTTGTTCATTTCCTTCCCCGATGCGGCCCTCGGCTGTGACGCAGAGATTCCGTCCATCGGTGGCAAGCTGAAGATCAAGATAGAGCCGGGTACCCAATCTGGCAAGGTGTTGCGCCTGCGTGGCAAAGGGGTTCCGGATGTACAGGGCTATGGCCAAGGAGACTTGTTGGTCTATGTTCACGTATGGATTCCCAAGAAGTTTGACAAGGCTGAGAAGGAAATGTTGGAAAAAATGCGTGGATCGTCCAGCTTCAAGCCGAACCCGACCAAGGATGACCGCAATTTCTTTGACCGAATCAAGAAAATGTTCTCCTAATGGGTAGTTATTTGAATCAGTTTCGAGTCGTGTTGGTGATGTTGTTCCTCACCAACACGTCTTTTTCTTTGTTTGCCCAATCGTCGCAGTCCGGGGAGCGTTCTTCTGTTGTTTATCAGTCTCCCGTACGCATTCCTGTTTCCTTGTCTGGAAATTATGGCGAACTGCGTAGCGGTCGTCACCACGCCGGTATTGACTTTCGGGCTTATGGCAAAGTCGGGGACCCGATTTATGCGGTGGCAGATGGTTACATTGCTCGTGTTACCGTGGGATCTTCCGGTTATGGCAATGGAATCTACCTGACCCATCCCGATGGGACGCAGACGGTGTATGGTCATTTGCATCGCTTCATTCCGGCCGTTCGGGATCGGGTGGAGCAGGCGCAGTATGCGGAGAAGTCCTTTTCTGTGGACCTGGAGTTTGCTCCGGAGGAGTTTCCGGTGACTGCTGGAACCATCATCGGTTACATTGGTAATTCGGGTTCGTCGGGTGCGCCGCACTTGCATTTTGAGATTCGTACTCCGGATCAGTCTGGTACTTTGAATCCTTTGCGGGCGGGTGTCGTGTCCATCAAAGATATCAAGGCACCGCGGATTGATCGCATTGCCTTTGTGGGGTGTTTTGAAGATGCGGCCGGTGTCGTGCATACCCGAGAGGTGGCATCCTTCCAATACGGCACTTCCAACGTACTTTCCCTTCCGCCTACCTCTTATATTATAGTAGAGGCGGTCGATGTGCAGGACGGAACTCCTGCGAAATTGGGGGTTGAAAGTTATCGCTTGTGGCTGGACGATGAATTGATTTTTGATTACCAGTTGGGCGAGTACTTGTTTCGGGAGAACAAATCCTTCAATGCTCTCATTGATTATGCGGCCAAGCAACGAGGCAAGGGCAATGGGGTGAAGACCTGGGTGGAGCCGGGGAATGAATACCGTCTCCGTCGTCCGTCTATGGGAGCAGACGGTCGTATCCATTTGCAGGATGATGCGGTTCACCGCCTGCGTCTGGAATTGATGGACGAACATGGAAATGTGGTGGAACGAACCTTCCGCATTCGTAGAAACGATGAAAAATATGCGGAACAGGCGCAAGCCATCTTGGCCGATACCACAAAGGGTACTTGGACAAGTTGGGTTTTGCCCCGTTATGTCACCAGGCCTGGCTTGGAATTGGGTTTCTTTCCGGGATCCTTTTTCCGCGATGTGCACGTAGCCGTCGAAGAATTGCCTCAGGAAGCAGGTGTCTTCTCGTCGGTCTGGTCGGTGGGCGATCCTTCCGTGGCCTTGAAGCGGTCGGCCCGGTTGCGGATGCGGGTCGATGCTCCGGATTCGTTGAAGTCCAAATTGCTTTTGGCCCGGAAAAATAAGAAAGGAAAATGGATCGCTGCTGGCGGACGTGTTTCTGGAGATACCCTTCGTGCGGCCCTGTCTTCTTTCGGGGTGTATGCGGTTGTGGCAGATCTCGAGGCTCCGACCCTCAAGGCCCGTTTCAAAGATGGGGCGGACTTGCGTAGGACCGGGGTTTGTGCCTGGACCATTCAGGATGCTTTGTCGGGTATTGCTTCGTGGGAAGTACGCATCGACGACCAGTGGGTGATCGGGCAGTTTGATGCCAAGTTCAACAAACTTTGGGTAGAAATGGATCCCAAGGTGGTTGCCCGGGGGAAAAAGCATTGGGTAGAGGTGACGGTTCGAGATAGTCGGAACAATGTTTCTACACAAAGTTGGCAGTTCATTTGGTAAAACTTACTATATTTGCGGCCGAAAAATAGGGGATGCAGCCCTCTGTAGCGGGGTTTTTCAAGAAAATGCGAAAAAAATTAAAAAATTTTCAAGAAAAATTTGGTAGTACAGAAAAATGTAGTACTTTTGCAATCCCAAATGAAAGCAACCTCTTGAGAGACGCTTGAACTTCAATGTTGCGCTTAAAACGAGAAGACAATGGATTTGATTAAAATTGCAGAACAAGCGTTCGCACAAGAACCTAAAAACTATCCTGTATTCAAAGCTGGTGACACCATCACCGTTGCATACAAGATTAAAGAAGAAAATAAAGAGAGAATTCAAAAGTTCCGTGGTGTAGTGATTCAAAGACGTGGTGCTGGTTCAACTGAAACTTTCACCGTTCGTAAAATCTCTAGCGGAGTTGGTGTTGAACGTATCTTCCCGATTAACTCACCCTTCATTGAATCAATCGAATTGAACAAGATGGGTAAAGTTCGCAGAGCAAGAATTTTCTACCTCCGCGCATTGACCGGTAAGAAAGCTCGCATTAAAGAAAAGAAATTTACTGGCAATAAAGAAGCCTAACAAAGAATAATGGCTCCGTAGCTCAACTGAATAGAGCATTTGACTACGGATCAAAAGGTTACAGGTTTGAATCCTGTCGGAGTCACTTTTTCAAGAACGCAAATCATTGATTTTCAACGATTTGCGTTCTTCTTTTTATAAAATTGCACAAC
>JAEIGA010011866.1_pt1 | contig 13209 bp, 8 predicted proteins | sample 9270691 | NCBI WGS metagenome assembly JAEIGA01 (sample SAMN17057246, study PRJNA624740) | gut metagenome | biome: biome; isolation source: fecal sample | host: Bos grunniens | place: China: Xizang | collected 2019 | reverse complement strand
TAGCTAACTCTTAAACCATGGCAGTAAAGAAAAATCCAATTTCTCCGCGTCAGCGCATGATTAACCTCATGTACATTGTGCTGATGGCCATGTTGGCGCTCAACGTGTCGAGCGATGTGCTCAAGGGATTCTCGCTTGTGGGCGAGAGTCTGACACGCACGACCGACAATGCCATGAAGGAGAACCAAACCCTCTATGATAACTTTGCGGAGCAGCTGAAGCAGAACCCCACAAAGGTACGCCCTTGGTATGACAAGGCTATGGTGGTGAAGCAGATGTCGGATTCGCTCTACGACTTTGCAGAACAACTCCGCTGGGCGCTTGCTCGTGAGGTGGATGGCAAGAAGGGCAATCCCGATAAGCTTGAAAACAAGGAGGACCTCAATGCTTCCAACATCGTGATGCTCTCAAAGTATAACGGCAAGGGGCAACAACTCCACGATAAGATTGTGGCTTATCGCGAAACGATGATGAGCTACATCGCCGACCCTCGTGAGAAGGCGATTATCGCTTCTAACCTCTCGACCGACGTGCCCAAGAGCGAGGACAACTTAGGCAAAGACTGGAAGCAGTATATGTTTGAGGAGATGCCTACGATTGCCTCCATCACGATGCTTACAAAGTTGCAGAACGACGTGCGCAACACCGAGAGTGAGGTGCTTCGCGTCCTCGCCGACAATATTGACCTCAAGGACATCCGTGTGAATGAGCTCAACGCCTATGTTTTGCCCGAGGCAACCACGCTTTTCCCAGGGCAGACCTTTAACTCGCACATCTTCATGGCGGCTGTTGATACGACTCAGCGCCCTGAAATTTATGTAAACGGTCAACGCCTCGAGACCAACGGTATCTATAGTTTCCCCGTCGGCGGTCCTGGTGAATACAGCTTTAGCGGTTACCTCGAAATGCCCAATGCGGCGGGCGAAATCATTCGTCGCGAGTTCACCCAGCGCTATAATGTTATCGCTCCTCCTGTTGGTGCTACCGTGGCGGCAGATTTGATGAACGTGCTCTATGCTGGTTTTGAAAATCCCGTAAGTGTGAGTGCTTCAGGCGTTCCCTCCAACAAGATTACCTTGACCATGACGGGCGGAAGCCTTGTTGCGCAAGGCAATGGCAAATACATTGCGCGCCCCGAGAAGGTGGGCGAGACCGTAACCTTTAACGTGACGGGCGTAGTCAATGGGCGTACGCAATCGATGGGTGCCTACTCCTTCAAGGTGCGCAAGTTGCCCGACCCCACGGCATACATCACCGTTGGTACCGACCATTTCCGTGGCGGACGCCTTTCAAAAGCAGACATCCTTGGAGCGAAGAGCTTGGGTGCCGCTATTGACGATGGCCTTCTCAATATTCCCTTCCGCGTGCTCGGTTTTGAAGCGGTCTTCTTCGACCGCATGGGCAACGCTGTGGTTTCTGTTTCACAGTCTGCCAATTTCACCGATGCCCAAAAGGAATTTGTGCGTGATTTGCGCCGTGGTCAGCGCTTCTACCTCTCAAGAGTGCGTTGCATAGGTCCTGATGGTATTGAAAGAATCCTGCCTCAGCCGCTCGAAGTGATTGTTAATTAAAACGGCAACTGAGTTGCCGTAAATTATCTCCGACTTAATTCAAAATAATCGGGAGATAATTCAAAATAAGTCCGAGATAAATTTTCGCATCTCCGATGGTGTGGCAAATAAGTCGCATCGTGCAGTGCGAAACATCCATTTACAACAATGAAAAACCTACTGTTGTCTCTTATTCTCTCGCTTTGTGCCCTCTCCATGGTAGCACAACCGCCAGCACGCCGTAAGGCTGAAGCTGAAAAGTCTGCGGCGCAAACGAAAACAACACCTGTGGCATCCTCCATTCGTGAGTTTCCCACGGCGCCCGCAATGCCTACTGACGTAACTTGGCGTCGCGAGATTTTCCGTGAACTTGACCTTACGGAAGACGAGAATGCCGTGCTTTATTTCCCCACTACGGCTACGACTGACGGTCGTGAAAACCTTTTCAACTACGTCTTTAAGCTCATCTTGCGTCGACAAATTAAGGCTTACAAATACAACCTTGATGGCAACGAACGCTTTGATGCTGAAAACGTAGTGACGGCAAAGCAACTCATGGATGCGAACGAAATTCTGTATGAAGAACGCGACGGACGCTTCCGTGTGAACGACGCAGACCTTCCAAATGAGGAAGTAAAGTCATACTTTATCAAGGAAGTGGTATATTACGACCGTGCTATGGCGCAGATGCGCACGCGAGTAACTGCCATTTGTCCCGTATTGCACCGTGCAGATGATTATAGTGGTTCGATTCAGAAGCGTCCCCTCTTTTGGGTAAATTATGATGAGGCTGCTCCCTATTTAGGCAAACTTATGCTTATGGGTAGCAACTATAATAATGCCTCAATGCTTTCGGCGGATGATTTCTTCACGCTCTCGCGTTATGATGGCGACATCTATAAGGTGTCAAACCTTCAGGACCGTCTGATTGCGGACTATTGTCCTACTGATACGGCGGTGAAGCGTGAGCAAGAGCGCATTGAAAAGGAATTGACGGACTTCCAGCGCATCCTTTGGAAGGGTGATTCTGTGAATGTCAAGGTGGATACCCTCGCTGTGGTTCAGGGTGATTCCGTAGTGGCGGTTGAAAAGAAGACGGTGCGCCGCTCTTCTCGCCGTGGCACTACCGATAAGGTGAAGAAGGAAAAGAAGAAGAAAGAACCCAAAGTCAAGCGCCAATCTACACCTTCATCGGGAGGCGGTGGCCTTAGTGTGCGCCGTCAAAGAAGATAAACGTTGTACTCTCTTGAATAGAGGTTGTAGAATTTAAGGAATGATAGTGACTATGCCCGCTTTAGCGTTTCTTAAATTCTATGACTTCTATCACTTTTTAGCATTGATAACCCTTAACCTCTATTCTCTAACGGATATGATGAAACTTTTACGCTCTCTCCTCTTAATGTTGCTCATGCCCTCCTTCATGATGGCACAAGCATCGCTCCCCCTTATTCCTCAACCCCAGAATGTGATCCTTCGCACGGGAACGTTCAAAATGCCTAAGAAGGTGCGCATCTTTGTGCCCGCTTACGAAAACGATAGCCTCCAGGGTGTGGTGAATAACTTTGCGGCGCAACTGAAAAATAGTTTTGGTCTTGAAGTTAAGTCGGCAGTAACGCCCAAGCGTTGCCATATCGAATTGCGTACGAACCCCAATATCAACGACGAAGGGTATCGCCTTGAAATCGAAGAGAGTGTAATCATGCTTGAAGCCGCTCGTCCTGCTGGTTTCTTCTATGGACTTCAAACGCTCAAGCAGTTGATGCCTGCTGAAATCATGGCGGGAGTGGCTACTGCGGAGAAAGTGCGTCCCGAAATCCCTTGCGTGAGCATTACGGACGAACCTCTTTACGGATGGCGCGGCTTTATGCTTGACGAAGGGCGCCATTTCTTTGGCAAAGCGGAAGTAAAGCGCATCCTTGACATGATGGCAACGTATAAGATGAACCGTTTTCACTGGCACTTGACGGAAGACCAAGGTTGGCGCATAGAAATCAAGAAATATCCCAAACTTACGGAAGTCGCAGCGTGGCGCGAAACGAAGAAGTTGGGGTGGGGTAGTGAATATCCTACGGATGGTGAGCACTATGGCGGTTTCTACACACAGGAAGACGTGAAGGAAATCGTGGCTTACGCTAAGGAACGCTTCATTGAGATACTTCCTGAAATTGATATGCCCGGCCACTTCCAGGCTGCCCTTGCTGCGTATCCCGAACTCTCTTGTACACCCAATGAAAAACATGAAGTGTGGCTCCATCAGGGCGTATCGGCTGACGTTATGAATGTTGCTGCTCCCGAAGCCATTCAGTTTACAAAGGATGTCGTAGATGAATTAACGGAACTCTTCCCCTTTGGTTACATCCACCTCGGTGGGGACGAATGTCCTACGCACAAGTGGGAGCACAATGCGCTTTGTCAGCAGCGACTTAAGGAAATCGGTAGCACAAACTACCGTGATCTCCAAACAGACTTCTACAAGCAGATTCAAGACTACATCTTGGCGAAACCTCAGGCACAGCAGCGCAAGCTCATCTTCTGGAATGAAATGCTCCACGGCAATACGTCACAGTTGAAGGATATTACGGTAATGGCTTGGATTGGTGCGGACGGCGCTGCCAAGGATGCCGCACAGCGTGGCTTTGATAACATTCTCTCGCCCCAGATCCCTTATTACATCAACCGTCGTCAGAGCACCGACCCCAACGAACCCCGTTCGCAGGGTCACGGTCATGAAACTTTGGAGAAGGTTTATGCCTACATTCCCGCCAATGGTATTGACAAGGCGCTGCTTCCCCGTTATAAAGGGGTGCAGGCAAACTTCTGGACGGAATATGTGTTCGAGAACGAAACGCTTGAATACCTCACCTTCCCACGTTTGATAGCTGTAGCCGAAGCGGGATGGACCGTACAGGCGCGTCGTGATTACAAGAACTTTGTAGAGCGCCTCAATCAGCACGTGCCCTTCTTCGAACTCTTTAAGTTGAGCTACGGAAAGCACGTTGTTCCCGTAGAACGCTAAGACGCACAAAACAAATCGGCGTTTATTTCAAACAAATCGGCATTGAGTTTGAAATAAACGCCGATTTGTTTTTCGGAAATCCCATGCTTTCTCGCGTCAAGCCTTGCGCGTTTCATCAGAACGGTTCAAATCGGATAGTAAAACTTTTGTGGAGTGTGAGGTAACCCACTTACGCAGAAGAACTGCTACACCTATGTGGCAATTTTCACGTGTGATCAGAGAAATATCAAATATTTTTTGAAAAAAAACGGTTTTACCGAAAACAAAGTGCTAAAATCTTTTTCCTCTTCGGGGAATTTCGTAAATTTGCTTCGCGGTGAGAAAGGTGTTTACGCATCTCACACTCACAGTCCGCACAGCTAACTAATTACAATTTACCATTTATAAACTTTAATTACTTATGGCAACATTGGATTTGAGCAAACACGGTATTACCGGTGTTACTGAAATTGTCCACAACCCCTCTTACGAAGTTCTCTTCGCAGAAGAAACAAAGGCGAGCCTCGAAGGCTACGAAAAGGGTCAGAACACTGAACTCGACACAGTGAACGTAATGACTGGTATCTACACTGGTCGTTCACCTAAGGACAAGTTCATCGTTATGGACGCAAACTCTAAGGACACAGTATGGTGGACTTCTGATGACTATAAGAACGACAACAAGCCTATCACTGAAGAAGCTTGGGCTCAGCTCAAGGACATCGCTAAGGAATGTCTTTCTAACAAGCGCCTCTTCGTTGTTGACTGCTTCTGCGGTGCTAACGCTGACACTCGTATGTCTGTACGCTTCATCATGGAAGTAGCTTGGCAGGCACACTTCGTAACTAACATGTTCATCCAGCCCACTGCTGAAGAACTCGCTAACTTCGAACCTGACTTCGTTGTTTACAACGCGTCTAAGGCTAAGGTTGAAAACTACAAGGAACTCGGTATCAACTCTGAAACTTGCGTAGCGTTCAACATCACAAGCCGCGAACAGGTTATCATCAACACTTGGTACGGTGGTGAAATGAAGAAGGGTATGTTCTCAATGATGAACTACTACCTCCCCCTCAAGGGTATCGCTTCAATGCACTGCTCTGCTAATACTAACGAAAAGAACGAAACTGCTATCTTCTTCGGTCTTTCTGGTACTGGTAAGACTACCCTCTCTACTGACCCCAAGCGTATGCTCATTGGTGACGACGAACACGGATGGGACGACAACGGTATCTTCAACTTCGAAGGTGGTTGCTACGCTAAGGTTATCGGTCTTGACAAGGAAAGCGAACCCGATATCTACAAGGCTATCCGTCGTAACGCACTCCTCGAAAACGTTACAGTTGATGCAAACGGTAAGATCGACTTCAACGACAAGAGCGTAACTGAAAACACTCGCGTTTCTTACCCCATCAACCACATTGACAACATCGTTAAGCCCGTTTCTGCTGCAGGTCACGCTAAGAACGTAATCTTCCTTTCAGCTGACGCATTCGGTGTTCTTCCTCCCGTATCTATCCTCGATCCCGAACAGACTCAGTACTACTTCCTCTCTGGTTTCACAGCGAAGCTCGCTGGTACTGAACGCGGTATCACTGAACCCACTCCCACATTCTCTGCTTGCTTCGGTCAGGCGTTCCTCGAACTCCACCCCACTAAGTATGCTGAAGAACTCGTGAAGAAGATGAACCAGCACAACGCTAAGGCGTTCCTCGTAAACACTGGTTGGAACGGTACTGGCAAGCGCATCACTATCAAGGATACTCGTGGTATCATCGACGCTATCCTCGACGGTTCTATCCTCAAGGCTGAAACTAAGGTAATTCCTATCTTCAACTTCACAGTGCCCACAGCTCTTCCCGGTGTTGATCCCAACATCCTCGACCCCCGCGACACTTACGAATGTGCTTGCAAGTGGGAAGAAAAGGCTAAGGACCTCGCTGCTCGCTTCCAGAAGAACTTCGTGAAGTACACTGCAGGTAGCGCTGCTGGTCAGGCTCTCGTAGCTGCTGGTCCCCAGCTCTAATCCGTAACTTCGCTTAGAAGCATTATAAATAAAGCCGACGCTCATCTGAGTGTCGGCTTTTTCATTTTCAGCAAGTGAGTGGGGGAGTGTGAACAGTGAGTTGTGGGCATTCCCGTCCCTCCAAAAGGGGGCTGACTCCCATATTTAAAGGCGTAAATCGCTTGATGGCGCAATTACGTCGCAGTTTCTTAAAACAAATTAGGAGATAATTTGTTTTAAGTCCCTACGATTTCAAATAAAGTCCCGATTAGTTTTGACGTTTTGCAGAAGTTTCTTGCTTGTGGTGCATACTTCGGTGTATAAGTGGGACGTGTGGTGCTCTATCTGTGGAGGAGTAGGGGAGAACTCAAATTCCCAACCAATAATTTCCCTACGCCATAAATAAATTGTACATTTGCAAAGCTTCAGTTCCCAGTAGGAATGTTTGCACTGCATGGCAGTCGGCACAAAAATGCATTTATCCTGTTCTCTTTCCTTATGTTGAAAGGGGCAAATGGAGGGAGTTCGTGTTTTATGCCGATTGGTGGGAATGAAGTGGTGCTTATTGTTTCATTACTCTCTATGGATAAACTCACAACACATACAGATGCGCGCGGTTGCCTAACGATTGTTGAGGCGCAGAAGGATTTTCCTTTTTCTGTCGACCGTGTTTATTGGTTGCACAGCGTGCCTGAAGGGGCTGAGCGCGGTTATCATGCCAGTCGCTCGTGTTATGAGTATTTAGTGGTGATGAGTGGACGTGTAGAGGTGGTTTTAGAAGATGCCACGGGGCGTAATACCTACCAACTTCGTCAGAAGGATGAGGGCCTCCTTGTTCCACCATTTACTTGGATAGAGTTAAAGCATTTTTCGGAAGATGCCGTGTTGCTTGTACTTGCTTCTGATACGTATCAACCTGAGAGTTACATCAATGACTACGAAGAGTTTCAGCAAGTAATTCTCAGAGGCGACTCCTAACAACTAACTCCTCACTTTTCACTTAAATTCCTGTGCCTAACGCTACTTATTCCATACAGCGCTACTCTGTCGAGTTGCAATCCTCGTGGGATGCCTTTGTGCGAGCTTCGCGCAACGGCACTTTCCTGTTGCAGCGTGGCTTTATGGAATATCATGCAGATCGCTTTGCCGACCATTCCCTGCTCTTTTACCGCAACGAGGAACTCATTGCCGTACTTCCTGCAGAGGAGCGCGAGGGGGTGTTAAATTCGCACGGAGGATTGACCTACGGAGGGTTGATTGTTGGCGCGGCAGGCACGGCGGTGTGTGTGTTAAAATGTTTTGAACTTTTAGTCGACTACCTGCGCACGAACACCTCCATCCGCACGTTGCGTTATACCGCTGCCCCCGCCTTCTATGCCACTTACCCCACAGAGGAAGACCGTTACGCCCTGTTCCGCTTAGGTGCCCATCTTTCAGCGGTGAAACTATCGTCCGTCATTCCACTTTCGTCACCGCTCTCGCCCAATCAGTTGCGTAAGCGTAAGGTTAAGCAATGTGAGAAGGCGGAGTTGACGCTTTCAGAAACGCCCGATTGGAAGGCGTTTTGGCAGATGCTTGAAGAAAACCTTGCAGCACGTCATGCAACAACGCCCGTGCATACGCTCCAGGAGATGCTATTACTGAAAGAGCGCTTCCCTGAGCAGATTCATCTGCACTGCATGGTAGATAAATTGGGCGTGACACACGGTGGATGCGTTGTTTTTGAAACAGAAACAACAGTCCATGTGCAATACATAGCTTCTACGCCTTATGGCCGTGAAGTAGGTGCGTTAGACGGACTTTTTATGCACCTCATTCGTGATAGATATGCCCACAAACAGTGGTTTGACTTTGGCGTCAGCGTAGAGCAGGGTGGAAAGGTGCTCAATGAGGGGTTAGTAATGCAGAAAGAAGGCTTTGGAGCCCGTGCGATGAACTATGAAACCTGGGAAATGAATATATAGAGTACAACTGACAGAGTGCAGAGTACAACTCTTTTCAGAGTACAAAATTAAAGAGTACAGAGTACAACTCCTCCGCGGTATTCCCGCATGGTAGTTGTACTCTGTACTCTGTTAGTTGTACTCTATTACCTATTCTCGTCCCGCACGCTTACGTGCCAAGTGGTCAAGAATCACCTTGCGCATGCGCATCGACTTGGGCGTCACTTCAAGATACTCATCCTCCTTAATATATTCCAATGCCTCTTCAAGGGAGAAGATAATCGGGGGAATGATGCGCGCCTTGTCGTCGGCACCAGAGGCACGCATATTGGTGAGCTGCTTTGCCTTCGTCACGTTAATCACAAGGTCGTTATCGTGAATGTGTTCGCCCACCACCTGTCCGGCATAGACTTCATCTTGTGGGTTAATGAAGAACTTACCGCGGTCTTGCAAGTGGTCAATAGCGTATGCGAACGCCGTACCACTCTCAAGCGCTACCAAAGATCCGTTTTGGCGGCGCACAATTTCGCCCTTGAAGGGCTGATATTCCTTAAAGCGGTGCGCCATTATCGCTTCGCCCTGAGAGGCTGTGAGCACGTTGGTGCGCAATCCGATAATGCCACGCGAGGGGATGTTAAATTCAATATCCACGCGGTCACCAATCGTAAGCATTGAGGTGACGTCGCCCTTACGACGTGTAACGAGGTCGATCATGCGAGAAGAAAACTCTTCGGGCACGTTGATGGTGAGTTCTTCAATAGGTTCGTGGCGCACACCGTCAATCTCTTTATAAATTACTTGAGGTTGACCCACCTGCAACTCATACCCTTCGCGGCGCATCGTTTCGATAAGCACCGAGAGGTGGAGCACACCGCGACCACTTACAACCCAAGCGTCGGCGCCTTCCGTCTTGCTCACGCGCAATGCCAAATCTTTTTCCAATTCCTTTTCAAGGCGGTCGTTGATGTGGCGAGAGGTGCAGTACTTACCTTCCTTTCCGAAGAAGGGCGAGTTGTTGATGGTGAAGAGCATGGACATGGTGGGTTCGTCAATGGCGATAGTGGGGAGCGGTTCGGGATTTTCGAAGTCGCAAATCGTATCCCCGATGTCGAATCTCTCCAATCCTACCACAGCACAAATGTCTCCGCTGCTCACGCCCTGGGTCTTCACGCGACCCATACCCTCAAAGGTGTGCACTTCCTTGATTTTGGTCTTCTCAAACGTACCATCGCGGTGGGCAATCGTAACGTTCATGCCTTCGGAAATCGTTCCGCGGTGCACACGTCCGATAGCGATACGCCCCGTATAGTTAGAGTAGTCCAAAGAAGTAATCAACATCTGCGGCGTTCCCTCATGGCGCTCGGGGGCAGGGATGATTTCTACAATCTTATCGAGCAGGTATTCGATAGAATCCGTGGGCGTGTTATAATCTTCGCCCATCCAGTTGTTCTTTGCCGAACCGTAAACCACGGTAAAGTCCAACTGTTCCTCCGTAGCGTTAAGGTCGCACATAAGGTCGAAAACCATTTCATAAACCTCCTCGGGACGGCAATTAGGCTTGTCCACCTTGTTGACAACTACGAGAGGTTTGAGCCCAATTTCAAGAGCCTTCTGAAGCACAAAGCGTGTCTGAGGCATAGGTCCCTCAAAGGCGTCCACCAACAGGATGCAACCGTCCGCCATATTGAGCACGCGCTCCACTTCTCCACCAAAGTCGGAGTGTCCCGGGGTGTCAATGATGTTAATCTTCGTGCCCTTGTAATTGATAGAGACGTTCTTAGAAAGAATCGTGATGCCTCGCTCGCGCTCCAAGTCATTGTTGTCGAGCATGAGGTCGCCCGAGTTCTGGTTACTGCGAAAAAGGTTGCCCGCAAGGAGCATTTTGTCGACAAGGGTAGTCTTTCCGTGGTCAACGTGTGCGATGATGGCTATATTGCGAATGTCCTGCATAAATAAAATGGGGTGTGATCGGGAGCGTTCTCTGAATGCAGCATACGCCTGAGGCATACCTGTATTTCGGAGTGGGCAAAGCCTTCTACCTCCCTAAATTTTAACTGCAAAGTTAGCGCACACCAAAAAAACTGCCAAAATTCTGCCCTGTTTTCTAAATTCTGCAGGGGGATTTAGTGGGAGAATACTATAAATTCGTACTTTTGCTTTGCAAAGTGGGATTTTGTCTTGAGGTTTTAAGGTCCTAAGGTAATTAGGTCTTGAGGAAGGGCGTCCCCCTGCATTCTCTACTTAACAACTCAACTATGGCTAAAAAACAAATACACATCAGCCGCTCGCGCATCGCAATAGTGATTCTCAGCATCGTGGTTTGCGCTGCCTTTTTGCTGACCTTTGCGCCACGCCACACCACGCAGTTTGGTTACGAATACCAACCCGATAAGCCCTGGCGCTACTCTACGCTTATTGCGGAGTTTGACTTCCCCGTGCTCCGTTCAGAAGTCGAACAACAGCAGATGCGCGATAGCATTCGCTTGGCGTATCAGCCCTATTATCAGTTGCAGACGGGACTTGGCGAGCAACAGATTGCGCTCTTCAAGCAAGATATTGCTGCGGGTAAGTATCCCGATGTGCCCAAAGGGTGCTTGCTGTTTGCCGAAAACCAATTGCGCCGCATTTACGCCCAGGGATTCCTTTCTGTAAAGGATTACGGCGAAGTAAAGGTGGCACATCCTAATGGCATCCGCATTGTCAGTGCGCAACGTGCCATGACACGCGAAATAGATGAGGTGCTCACAACACGTACGGCCTACGAATCTATCATGGCTGCCGATTCCTTGCACCGTTGGGGCACGGATTTACAGAAATGTAACCTGAATACTTATCTGCAACCCAACCTGTCCTACGATGAACGCCGAAATAACGCTGCGCTGGACGAGGCTTTTGCCAGCATTGGGCAGTTCAGTACGATGGTGCAGGGCGGACAGAAGATTATCAGCCAGGGGGATATCGTAACTCCCGAAATGGTGAGTATTTTGGACTCCCTTAAAGACGCTTATGACAAGCGTCAGGGTGAGCATCACTCGGATTGGTGGGTACTGCTTGGGCAGTTCCTTTTTGCAAGTCTCGTATTCACGGCATTGTTCAGTTACATCTATCTTTTCCGCCGCGACTACATGGAGCGCAACAACGTGCTCTGCCTGCTCTTTGTGCTCAACACGTCGTTGCCCCTCATAGCATACTTCGTCGCAGCCCATACGGGGCTGAGTGTGTACCTCATACCCTTCGCCATCGTGCCGATGTTCGTGCGCATCTTCTTGGACACGCGCACTTCATTGGTAGTAACGCTTGTCGTCGCCCTTTTGGCTTCGCTCGTTGCGGCAGACCAATACGAATTCCTGCTCGTGCAGATCATCGTAGGCTTTAATACCATCTATTCACTCAAGGAAGTTACGGAGCGCTCGCAGGTGTTGCGCGTGGCTTTCTTCAATATTCTTGCGGCATGGATTGTGTGCTTCAGTCTCGACCTTGTGCGCGGATTGACCTTCGGTTCTTGGGAAGACGTGCTCCGTTTTGACTACCACCGTTACGTTGATCTTGCCATCAGTGGTGGACTCCAGCTCTTGGCATACCCCTTGATGTACCTCGTAGAGCGTATCTTTGGATTTACTTCCAGTGTGACGCTTATCGAACTCATGAACTTCAACGAGGGACTCCTGAGTCGTATGTCGCGTGAGGCAAAGGGTACGTTCAACCACACGATTCAAGTGAGCAACCTCGCGGCAGAAGTGGCGCGTGCCATTGGTGCGAAACCCCTTCTCGCTCGTGTCGGAGCGCTTTACCATGATATCGGTAAGTTAGAGAATCCTGTATTCTTTACTGAAAATCAGGCGGGCGTAAATCCCCATGACAATTTGGACGAACTTAGTAGTGCGCGCATCATCATCGACCACGTCAACAACGGATTGAAACTTGCGGAAGAGCATTCCCTCCCCGAAGTGGTGCGCGAGTTTATCACCACCCACCACGGCAAGGGAATGGCAAAGTATTTCGCTATTCAGTGGCAGAACAAGCATCCCGAAGAAACCTTCGACCCCGAGGCATTTACCTATCCCGGGCATTATCCGCACACCGCCGAACAGGCTGCGCTCATGATGTGTGACGCCGTTGAGGCAGCCTCACGCAGTTTGAAGGAATACACCGAGGAAAGTATTTCCAACCTTGTCAACAAAATTATTGACACCCAACTCCGCGAGGGATGCTACAACGACTGTCCCATCACCTTTGAGGACATCAAACTGGCGAAGCAAACGCTCATCGAAAACTTAATGCGTGCTTACCACACCCGTATTGCGTATCCCGAACTGAAGTGATTTTTAGTAGACAAGTAGACGAGGTACAAGTAGACGAGAAGGTTTGGGAGCACACAGCGTTCAATTACCTACGAGACGCCATCCGCATGGTTATTACTCACTCCTCACTCCTCACTCCTCACTAAAAAAATCGTTCTCCCTTTGCCAATCCAAAATAAATCAGTAATTTTGCACCGCTTTTCCGCGTAACCGCTGTCAGAACCGAAGCGAAAACGGCTGAGAATGTTGCGCTGGGGCGATAACAATTTAACAAATAAATCACAATGGCAGATTTACTCAAAATTGCTGAAGAAGCATTTGCTACTGGTAAGCAGCACCCCACATTCAAGGCTGGTGACACTGTAACTGTAGCTTACAAGATCGTCGAAGGTAACAAGGAACGCGTACAGCTCTA
>JAEIGA010011865.1_pt1 | contig 13209 bp, 14 predicted proteins | sample 9270691 | NCBI WGS metagenome assembly JAEIGA01 (sample SAMN17057246, study PRJNA624740) | gut metagenome | biome: biome; isolation source: fecal sample | host: Bos grunniens | place: China: Xizang | collected 2019 | reverse complement strand
GTCAAGAAATCCTCCGAAAAGGAGCGAGAACGGGGGACTTGCAAAGAAAGGACGGCAAAACATGGAGACTTACGGAGACAAGAAGAAAGAGCGCGCAGAGTTCGAAAGACTTTCTGCCCTTTATTCCAACATCGCGCCAAATAAACGCCAACTCGTCGACGGACTGCTACATCAAGCGGCGCGCCTTAAGGTGTCGTTAGACATTTTGTGGGCAGACATCCAAGAAAACGGCGAGACTGAGGTGTTTCGACAGGGTAAAGACGAATTTAAGCGAGAGCGCCCGGAGTCGAAAGTCTTCACAGCTCGCGACCGTGCGTATGCGAGTATCATCAAACAGTTAAACGAGTTGTTACCCGCAGGCGGAGCCACTTCGAAGTTGTCCTCGTTAGACGATGAAGACTAAGACAAGCCAACAGGGCCCCGTCGTCAATTATATTTTTGAGTATTACCAAAAAATAAAAGACGGCACACTAACCGCGGGGCGTTGGATCGTTTCTTTGTATGAAATACTGATAAAAGGCCTAGAGGACAAGACTTTTTATTTTGACGCAAAGAAAGCCAAACGCGCGATTAGGTTTATTGAGGCATTTTGTCACCACTGCGAGGGGCGCGACGACCTTATTAAATTGGAACTTTGGCAAAAGGCCTGCGTCTCGGCTATCTTTGGAATAATAGACGAGAACGGGGCGCGACAGTTCCGCGAAGTCTTCCTCCTTATTGCCAGGAAGAACGGCAAGTCACTTTTAGCGGCTGCGATCGCGGCCTATATGACATACGCCGACGGAGAGTACGGCGCGCGCGTCTTTTGCGTGGCTCCGAAACTTGACCAGGCGGAGCAGGTTTACAACGCTTTTTATGAGACTATCAAAAAAGAGCCCGAGCTTATGGAGTTAACCAAAAAGCGAAAAAGCGACATTTATGTCGAGAGCACGGCGTCCACGGTGAAAAAGATCGCCTTTAACGCGAAGAAGTCAGACGGCTTTAACCCGTCGCTCGTAGTTTGTGACGAGATCGCGGCGTGGCCCGGGGACTCAGGTGTGAAACAGTATGAAGTAATGAAAAGCGGCATGGGCGCGAGACGTCAGCCGCTTTTGTTATCTATAACGACCGCGGGGTACATCAACGACGGGGCATACGATGAACTTTTTACAAGGGCGACCGCCTTTTTAAACGGCGGATCCCGAGAGCGTCGTCTGCTTCCGTTTTTGTATCAGATCGACGACCCCGAGAGGTGGAACGACATTAACGAACTAGCGAAGAGCAACCCGAACTTGGGCGTGTCTGTTACTGTCGACTATCTTCTCGAAGAGATCGCGATCGCAGAACAGAGCCTGCCGAAAAAGACTGAATTTTTAGTTAAGTATTGCAACATAAAGCAGAACAGCGCGCAGGCGTGGCTCGCGGCCGCGGATGTCAGACAAGCAAGGGGCGAAGAGATCACGCGCGAAATGTTCCGCGGGTCATACTGCGTCGGAGGCGTTGACCTGTCGCAGACAACCGACCTGACGTCGGCCTGTCTCGTTATCGAGAACGGCGGGCGCCTTTTTGTTATATGGCATTTTTGGCTGCCGTCGGAAAAGCTCGAAGAAGCAAAGGCGCGAGACCAGATGCCGTACGACAAATACATAGACCGCGGGTGGCTGAGTTTGTGCGGCGACAACTTTGTAGACTACCGCGCCGTTTTTGATTGGTTTATTGAGACCGTGAAAAAATATAAATTAATGCCTTTGGAAGTCGGGTACGACCGTTACAGCTCGCAATATCTAGTGCAGGAACTAGAGGGCGCAGGCTTCCATTGTGACGACGTGTTCCAAGGCTTTAACCTGTCGCCGGTTATTAAAGAGACTGAGGGCTTGTTAAAAGACGGGCGCCTGAAGATCGGAGACAACGACCTAGCGGCGGCGCATCTTCTCGACACTGCGGTCGAGAGTGACAACCGCAACAACAGACAGAGAATCAAAAAAGTAAATACGCAGGTGCACATCGACGGCACCGCGGCGCTATTGTGCGCCCTGACAGTCCGCCAGAAATGGCACAAAGAGTACGCGGCGCAATTAGCAAATAAAAAGCGCGAAGCAATAAATTATTAAAGGGGGAACCGCTTGTGGGTTTTTGGAGTAAATTGTTTGGGGACGATCGCCCCGAGACAGAGAAGGCGCTGAGGCTCGCGTCCCAGACATTCGAAGTTGTGACGGCCTACAAGCCCGTTTTTACTACTTGGCAGGGTAAGATTTACGAATCCGAACTCGTGCGCGCCGCGATCGACGCGAGGGCGCGACACTTTTCGAAGCTCCGCCCGCAGTTCAACGGAGCAGGCGCGAAGACTTATATAACTAACTTGAAAAAGCGCCCGAACAAGTGGACGACGTGGCCGCAATTTTTGTACCGCATCAGCACAATTACAGACGTTTATAACAATTGTTTAATCGTTCCGACTTATGACGAGGACATGAACCGGAACGGCATTTGGGCTGTTATTCCTGACGAGATCAAAACAAAGGAAGTAAACGGGCGCCTGTTGTTCGTCTATACATACGGACACGGCAAAAGATACAAGGGCGCCTGTTTTGTGGAAGAGTGCGCACGCCTGACGCGCTTCCAGCTTCACTCGGAGTTCTGGGGCGAAGATAACGCGGCCCTAACGCCAACAATGCAGGTCGACGACTTGCAAAAGCAGGGTATCAAGGAAGCAATCAAAAACAGCGCAATTTATAGATTTATGGCTCGCGTGTCTAACTTTATGGACGACGAGGACATCGAGGAGAAGCGCGAGGCCTTTACAGAGCGGAACCTGTCGGGCAAGGAAAAGAACGGCGGCATCCTGCTTTTCCCGAGAGAGTTCGAGGACGTCAAGCAATTAGACCCGCAGGTGTATAAGGTCGACCCACAGCAAGCCGAGTACATCCGCACAAACGTGTTTAACTACTTCGGCGTAAATATGGACATTTTGCAGAACAAGGCAATCGGAGACAACGCGGCGGCGTTTTATGAAGGCTTTGTGGAGCCCCGAGCGCTCGAAGCGTCGGAGGCTTTGACATTTATGATTTACTCGGAACGCGAGATCGCGAACGGCTCCGCCGTCTTCCTGAGTTCTAACCGCGTTCAGTACATGAGCATGGAAGATAAGCGTTCAATCTTGGAGACTGCGGGAGACCGTGGACAGATCACCATAAACGAGGCGCGCGAAATACTCAACCTCGCCCCGGTTCCGTGGGGCGATGTCGCGTTTATCCGTGGCGAATATTATCCGACTACCTACAAATTGAGCGAAGACGGCATAGAAGAAACGCCAACAACAGATCCGACAGAGGAGGGACAAGAAAATGGCAATTAAAACGGACAGAGAGTACCGCGATTTTAAAAACTTCTCATTAATTGAGACCAGAGCGGAAGAAGACGGCGACGGCTCGAAGATCGTCGAAGGCTACGCGAGCACGTTCGACGTTTACGACCTTTACGAGTTCAAGTTCGACGGAGTGCGCGAAGTGTACCGCGAGCAGATCGCCCGCGACGCGTTCACGGACACCGACATGTCGGACGTCGTGTTCCTGAGAGATCACGAGGGGCAGGTGTTCGCCAGAACAAAAAACGGCCTTATAGCCTTGACCGTTGACGATAACGGACTGTTTACCCGTACGGACTTGTCAAAGACTGCGGGAGCCCTGGAAATGTTCGAGGACATCAAGGCGAAGAACTACACGCAGATGTCGTTCGCGTTTACATCCGACAGAGACAAAGAGACATGGACAGAGGAAAGAGACGGCGACGTGGTTGTTTATACGAGAACCATCGGCCGTATCAAAAAAATATATGATATTAGCGCCGTTGGGTTCCCTGCGAACCCTAACACAGACATAAGCCCGGCGACCCGTTCAATTTTTGACGGAGAGATCGAAAAACTTCGCGCGGAGAGACGCGAGGCAGAACAGAGAGCAAGGGCGCGCGCTGCTTTGGCGTTAAAAATAAAATTATCACGGAGGGACGAGACATGAAACAGTTTAACGAGTACATGACCGTCGACGAGATCGAGGCGCGCGTTAAAGAGATCGAAGCAGAGCTCAACAACGAAGACGCGAACGTCTCGGAACTGTCCGCAGAGTTTGACGGGCTCGAAGCAAGAAAAGCCGAGGTCCTTGAAACACTCGCAGACGAGCAGAAAAAGGCCACGCTCCGCGCCGCAATCAACGGCGAAGGCAAGGACGTGTCCGCAGACTTTAAGCCACAGGAGGGCAAGACAATGAAAACAATGCAGGAACTCAGGAACGACCCGAGATACATCGAGGCGTTCGCAAATGACATCAAGAAGGGCGACGAGAAGTTCACAGAGACACGCGCGCTCATTATGACAGAGAACGTAGACGGCGGCACCGTAGTTGTTCCGACATCCGTCGAGGCTCAGATCGTCACAGCCTGGGAGAAGTCCGCTATCTTTGCAAGAATCCGCAAAGTAAACGGCGTAAAGAACTACAAGGTAAACTTTGAAATCAGCGGCACCGCTGCTTATGTTCACACCGAGGGCGCAGAGCGCGGAGACATGGAGACATTGACGCTCGGTGCTGTCGAGATCATCCCGAGAAACATCAAAAAGTGGATTGAAGTCACGGACGAAGTTCTCAGCATGTCCGCTGTTGACTTCCTGGCGTACTTGTACGACGAGTTCGCAAACAAGATCGTAAAGGCAGCCGAGGGCGTTGTTATTGCGGCAATTATTGCACAGGTGGGCGCATCCACAGCAACACAGGCAGGACAGGCAACAGTCGCAGGCGAGCCAACAAAGGCAACAGTGCTTGACGCGATCGCATCAACAAGCGACGAAGCCACAGACCTTATTATCGTACTTAACAAGAGAACATACGCAGAGTTTAAGAAGGGCGAGACCCTCAACAGTGGCGATGTTTTCGACGGCATCGGCTACGCGTTCAACAATGACTTGCCAGCATACGCAGACGCAGACGAAGAAGACCCGTACGCAATCGTCGGGGACTTCGGATACGGTGCGCGCGCTGTTCTTCCTGACGGTGAGAACATCAAGTACATTGTGGACGAGAAGAGCAAGGCACCGGACGACGTCGTCGTAATCACGGGCAAGTTGCTTTGCGGCCTTGGCATCGTAGCTCAGAACGCGTTCTGCGTTATCACAAAGCCAGAGGCAGAAGAAGAGCAGGGCGAAGGCTAAGAACTGCGGGAGGTGTAAACAATGGCATTAATTGACGAGGTACGCTTTGCGGTCAACAGAACGACCACGGCGACAAACGCGGCGCTCGAGACAGAGTTAACGCGATACATCAACGCGGCGGTGCTAGACCTGACGGAAACCACCGATATTATCCCGTTTACACCTGAGACCGCGGACGACCTCCAAAAAGAGGCCGTCATTTTATACGCGTGCTTTATGTTCGAGCGTGACGCATCCCGCAAAGATCAATATAAGAGGCTTTACGACGACTTAAAAACAAAAATGTTGTTAAGTTCAAAATATAGCACTTTGGGGGCGATCACATGACGAAAGTTCGCGAAATAAAACTGATTAAAGTCGTCGAAACTCTCGACAGTTTGAATCAGCCGACAAAGGCGGAGACATCAAAGGCAATTGTCGCGGAGGTTCGAAGCGTCTCGCGTACGGAGTATTTTCAAGGAAGGCAGGGCGGGTTAGTTCCCGACCTGTCGTTCCTTGTTTCTATCTTCGACTATGAAGGCGAGCCCGTGGCCGAGTACAACGGCACACGGTACGCCGTTTATAGAACATACGAGGCGGACGACAACTACATCGAATTATATTGTCAAGTTGAAGGCGGTGTAACTAATGCCTAACGTTAGTATAAAAGGCGACCTAGGCGGCCTTGTCGGGGAATTTGCAAAATATACCGAGGCGGAAGTCATGCAGGCAAGCGAGACAGCCGCAAAAAAGACAGCGCAGGACGCTGTCAAGAAGTTAAAAGCAAAGAGCCCGAAGAATAAAGGCCACACCAGGTACGCGAGCAAATGGAAGGCGAAGAAGATCGACAACGGCTACGTCGTTTATAACGAGCAACCGGGGCTGACGCATTTACTCGAAAAGGGGCACGACATCATTCGCAACGGCGCAAAAGTCGGAAGGGCGAAGGCGTACCCACATATCGGCCCAGTTGAACAGGAAGCGAACGCGGAGTTCGTCGAGAACGTCGTCGAAGAATTGAACAGGAGGCTCGGACAATGACAAACACACAACTCGTTGCACTGTTTGCCACGCTAAAAAACATTAGCGTTTACGGAGTGCGCGCGCCTGAGGGCGCCAAACTACCCTACGGGGTCGTCGTGTTCGGGTCGACTGACAACTTCGCGGCAGACAATAAGACATACGCCAAAAAACAGGCGGTCGCGTTCGAGCTTTACACCGTGGCCAAAAACGAGAGCCTAGAGGCGGAAGTCGAAGCACTGCTAGATGAAGCCGAGATCCCGTGGGACAAGGACGAAGGGTACGACGACGGCGAACAGTTTTATATTATTTATTATTCAATAACACGGAGGTAAAAAGCATGGCTAACAAAGTAAAGTTCGGACTGAAAAACGTCCATTATGCTATTGTTACAGAAACGCCAGACGCCCAGACAGGCGAAATCACGTCGACATACGGAACGCCGAAAAAGTGGCCGGGCGCTGTCAGTTTGTCAACAGACCCTGCAGGAACCGACGACGAGAACTTCGACGCCGACGACGGGGTTTACTACGTTATACAGGGAGCGAACCAGGGATACACGGGCACGTTTGAATCCGCCTTAGTTCCTGACGATGTCGTGACGGCTGTTCTCGGTGCGAGAACTGACGACGACGGCGTAATCGTTGAGAGCTCCGACGATGTCAGGAAGTATGTCGCCCTTATGTTCGAGATAGACGGAGACATCGAGGCCCGCCGCTTTGTTTATTATAAAGTTTTGTTCAGTAGGAACGCGCTCAGCGCATCCACAAAGGTTAGCAACGGCACCAACACGCCACAGACTGACACGAACAATTTCACAGCGGTTCCGCGTCCTGACGACAACCTTACAAGGAGCTTTACATCGGCAGGCACTACGGCCGCCGTTTATTCGGATTGGTACAGCGCTGTATTTGAGCCGACATTCACACCATAAACAACAAACAAAAATAATTTTTACCCCGACAGCCGTCGAAGCCGTCGGGGTTTTTCTTTATGAGGTAACAACACTATGAAAAACGAAATCAAACTCGGAGGCGTGGGCGTGAAGTTAGTCTCTAACGCCTTAACGCCTTTTGTATATACAGAAATTTTCCGCAAGGACTTTTTTCGCGTCCTGTTAGCGCTCCGCACCTTGGAGAACAAAGACGCGAAAACATACACGGACGAAGACTTCGGGCTCGTGCTAAGCCGTATGGGCTCATTATCCGAGGCCGCTTTTGTTATGGCAAAGCAGGGCGAAGGCCTGACGGCTGCGGAACTTGTTCAACTGTCCCGCGTTGACTACTTGGAATGGCTCGCAGGGTTCGAGGCGGACACGTTCCAAGACGGCGCCACAATTCAAGCAATTTTGAAGACGTGGCAAGGTCAAGCCGTGGGCGACGTTGACACAAAAAACTGATTAAGCCGACGACGCGAGAGTTTACGACCGCCTTGTTTATGCTACGAGCAAAGCAAAGCGGGCTGACCCTTGAAGAGTTGGGGACGATGTCGTTCGGCTTTGTTATGGACATGTTGACTGAGTTGTCCAACGACGGGTACGAGTACCCAACGAAGGCGACGCAGGCGGACATCGATCGCTTTTTTAGTTAGAACATAAGGGGGAAAGTTAAATGGCTAGTGGCAACATAAAGGGCATCACGATTGAGTTCAAGGGCGACACAACGAGCCTAGGCAAGGCGCTGTCGGATGTAAACAAGGACATAAGGACGACAGAGAGCGCCCTGCGTGACATAGACAAAGCCCTTAAACTTGACCCCGGCAACGTTGAACTGCTCGCACAAAAAGAGACTTTACTCGCGAAGCAGATCGAACAGACCAAAGAGAAACTGAACCTGCAGAAGACGGCGGCGACTGAGGCGGCGAAGGCGCTCGAAAATGGCACAATCTCACAGGAAGAGTACGCCAAGTTATCCGCAGAACTCGCGACCACTGCTTCCAAACTCGACAAGCTCGAATCGGAGGCAAGCCAGACAAGCGCCGCACTAAACGGCGCAGGAACTGAGGCGGCAGACGCAGGAGAGAAGACCGAGGACGCAGGAGACAAGGCCGAGAAATCGGGCGAAAAATGGGCGAAGTTTGGAGAAGCGGCAAAGGCGGCGTGCGCAGTTGCGGCCGCAGGCGTGGCGGCAGTCACCGCGGCTGTCGGCGCATCCATGAAGGCGTTAGCCGACTTCTCGGTCGAGGGCGCGCACTTCGCCGACGACATCATGACGATGTCAGCAAAAACGGGCGTTAGTGCCGAGAGGTTGCAAGAGTTACAGTACGCCGCGGAGTTGGTAGACGTTCCCGTCGAGACCTTAACGGGTGCCATGACTAAGGCCGAAAAGTCGATGGCGTCATACGCTAACGGATCAAAGGCTACCGTGGAAGCGTTCGATAGTTTGGGTGTATCAGTTCAGAACGCGGACGGGTCGTTCCGCAGTACGGAAGACGTGCTATTGGACAGTTTGGACGCCCTGGGACAGATAGACGACGAGGTAGAACGCGACACGCTCGCAATGTCTTTGTTTGGAAAATCCGCCAAGGACTTAAACCCACTTATTAAGGCGGGAAAAGGTGCGCTCGAAGAGTACGCGCAGCAAGCCCACGATGTCGGCTATGTTTTAAGTGACGACACGCTCGGCGCTTTTGGAGAGTTTGACGACACCCTTGTCAAACTCGACAATGGAGCGAACGCGGCAAAAAGGGCGCTCGGTTCCGTTTTACTTCCTGTATTAACTGAGGTAGGCGGCGAGGGCGTCGACCTGTTGGGAGACTTCACGACCGCGATTTTAGACACTGACAGAAGTCTCGATGCAGTCGGGCAGGTTGTAAACGACTTTGTACCGAAGGCGGTCGAAATGGTTAACACCTACGTCCCGCAGTTCTTACAGATCGCGCAGACCATACTCGGCGCCATCGTGACTGCGATCACGTCAAACCTAGATCCGATAATGCAGTGCGGGTTGTTCTTAATTGAGGCGCTTATTTCTGGCATATCGGAGCAAGGCCCGCCAATTGTGGCGGCGATCACGGACGCCGTTATTCTTATAGCTCAGACCCTGTTAACGGCGGAAAATATCGAACTTGTAATCAACGCCGCCGTGCAGATCGTCGTCGCGATCGTCAACGGGCTAGCAAAGGCGCTACCGAAACTTATCCCAACGACGGTCAACGCAATTTTAACAATCGTCAAGACCTTGACGAGCAAAGACAATTTGACAACCGTCCTGACGGCCGCAACGCAAATTTTGACGGCTGTCTGTTCGGGTATCTTGTCTGTTTTGCCTGATTTAATCCCGGTTGTTTTTGAATTAATTACAACCGTTGCGAACAACATCCTCGATCCTGCGAACCTTAACGTCGTCTTAACGTCGGCCGTTCAGATCATCGTCGCAGTGTGCCAGGGTATCGCATCCGCCCTGCCTCAGCTCATACCCGCAATAGTGCAGGCAATAACCACGATAACCACCGAACTGACCAAGGCGGAGAACTTGGAGCTCGTAATCTCGGCGGCTGTTTCAATTATTGGCGCCGTCGTCTCGGGCTTGATTAAAGCCTTGCCAGACCTGGCGGCAGGCCTTTTACAAGTCACGGGTTCAATTGTCGACAGTTTGTCAAACCTCGGAAAAGACGCGCTGACCTGGGGCAAAGACATGATAGACGGATTTATCAAGGGAATAAAGGACAACATACCTAGCCTAGGCGAAGCCGCGAGCGGAGCCGCAAAGAAGGTAAAAGACTTCTTGGGCTTTTCCGAGCCTGCCGAGGGCCCGCTGTCTAACTTCCACACGTTCGCGCCAGATATGATGGACTTATTCGCCGAGGGTATCGACGAAAACATCAACGTAGTGCAAAACAGCGTTGAGGATGTCGCGGGAGTAGTCGCGGGAGGCATGACACAGGCACCGGACTACACGGGACAGTTTACGGGACTACAAGACAAGCTCGGACAGATCGCGGCGACCGCAGGCGGTCAGATCGTCGTCCCTGTTTACATCGGAAACGAGAGGCTCGACACGTTGGTTGTTAATGCGGTTAATAGACAAAATTACAGAAGCGGGGGGCGTTAAATGCTTGGACGTAATTATTTGACAGTTAACGGGGTGCAACTTCCGCACCCTGTCGGCTTCGAGGACAACTCGGAATTAATCGAAGAAGTAAACACGAGCGAAGCGGCCACCGACATTGTGGCAATAGTCAGACAAAACAAGGCCGTTTTTAACTTCTCGTTTAAGGTATCGAGCTTTTGGCGTGCTAAATTGCTTTACTACACCCGACAGGCTTCCGTCACCTTGACGTTTAACGGCGGAACCTATACGGGAAGACTACGCAAGGCGGGCGCCTGGGGCTTGGCGGAAGGATCGGAACTTACAGAGAACACGGACGGCCTTTGGGACTGTCCGTGCGTCTTTACTGAGATATAAAAGGGGGGGCGGCGTTTATGTATGACGTCTCACAAGACTACAAAGACGCGATGGCGACAGCCGTTCAGCAGGGCTACATCAACGGAGAAGTCGGCGCGGTGCAATTCACAGCCGAAGACGTTCTGCAGGGTTCGTGTTCTATCTCGAATAATTGCGCAGATAGTACGGACGTTGTGCTCGGTGCCGTTTACGTCGGTCAATTAAATATCACATTTACAAATAAAAACATCATCCCGAGGAACGCGTGGGCGGGTAAGATTATTAAAATTTATTGGAACCAACGCGTCGACATGTCGGAAGAGTACGAACGCTACGAGCAGATACCCTGCGGCGTTTATATAGTCTCGGAGGCAAACCACAGCGCCGAGGGCGTCGTCGTAACTGCGTACGACTACATGAGCAAACTAGACAAGCGGGTGAACTTCTCAGCCTTAACACCGGGGCACGCCTCCGACTACCTGCGAATAATCGCGAGCCGTTGCGGCGTTACATTAGCCCAGACAGCGGAAGAAGTCGACGACCTGGGAGCAGGCGGCGAGAACTTGGAGCTATACCAAGACAGCGACATCTCGACATATCGCGACCTTTTGTCATGGATAGCGCAGACCTGCGGAGGCTTTGCGACATTCAACAGAGACGGCGAGCTCGAAATCAAAACGCTAGGCTATGAACCCGTCTTCGAGTTCACGGAGTACGACCGCTTCGCGGGCTGTTACTTCTCAGACTTCGAGACGTTCTACGGCGGGCTGTCGTTTGTTGACCTTAACACAAACACGGTTGTTACCCGTATTGAAGAACAGACGGGGCTAGTTATGGCTTTGGGCTCGAATCCGTTTTTGCAGAACAAGCTCGCGCCCTATGCTAACTTCCTACTAGGCGCGATCTATAACGAGCTTGAAAACTTCCACGCGACGCCGTTCCGTACTTCCACGTTGGGCAACCCTGCTTTTGACTTGGGGGACATCATCGAGTTTACCGGACGCAGTGCGGGCAGTTCGTCGTTCGGCTGCTTAATGTCTTATGTGTGCACGTTCGGGCACTCGTACGACATGGAGGGCTACGGAAAGAACCCAACAAGCCAAGGCGCCCAGAGCAAGACCGACAAGAACATAAGCGGACTAACAAGGCAGAGCGCGGCAAACGAAAACGTGTTTTTGTTCCTGACGAACACGACAGAGTTCGAGACGCAGGACGTCGCCGACTTTGAATCGGGCGAGTTCTTCTTGGGGCAACTACAGATCGGAGCGACCCGAGACACCAACATCGAGGCACAGACGCGCGTCACTTATCACGTTGATTTTTTACCCGACGAGACGCCGCCAGAGTTCGGAGCGTTCCGCGTGTGGTTGCGGTACGAACTAGACGGCGCAGTTATTAAGCGCGTGCCGTTCTGGCGACCTTTGGGGCTTATTTCTTCCCTATACAGTCAGTACGAGGACACAGTCGTCGACTATCAACCACTTTTAAACCTGTCGGGCGGAGATTTAAAAACCCTGTCGGTTTACTTTGAATATCAGTACACGGGCGACGGCACGGGCGATATAACGATAGATCCCGAGGGGTTCGAGCTTACTGTCAAGGGTCAAGGCATCGCGGCTATCGAGCGTTGGGACGGACTTATCACGCTTACAGAGCACGTACCAGAGTACGAAATCAGCGCGCTGTCTGTCAAAGCACTTGGCGAAAGTCTCATAATTACACAGTTCCCGTTCCTGCCTGTCACCCTGTCGGACGATATACCGCCGTACGAGTGCGCGGGCTTTGTAATGCCTGTTAATCGCGACATCTTGGCTATAAGGGTGTCGCCTCCGACTTCCAACTTTATAACAGAGGACGGAGAGGCAAACATCGTTGACGAAACAGGCGGCTACAACCTAGTTAGCGAATAAATAAAAGGGGGTTTACAATATGGCAAATCAAGACGTCAGGGTGTCGGCTTTACAGAGCGCGAACACCTTGTCAACAGAAGACCTCGCACTTGCAACAGTGGTTGACGAGTTGAGCGAGACGGGCTACACGTCCAAAAAGATCACAGAGGGCGCCAAGGCGTCGCAGTATATGGAGGCGTTCACCTTTGCGAACTTGAACACATCCGCAAAGACCATTGTGGGCGCGATCAACGAGGCGGCGACCACGGGAGGCTCGGACGAGTTCGTTATACACATGACTGACACGACCGTCACAGAGACAGCCGCGGACATTATAGACGCGTTCGACAACGGGTCGGAAATATGGCTAGAGAGCCAGATAACAGGCGAGACGATAACAGCCCGCCTGCCTTTGCTTGCTTATATCTCGGACAGTTCACAGCTAGTTTTACGCTTTTCGGGCATAACATACGCGAATAATAAATATCGCTATTGTGATGTCCAAATGTTACGCAGTCCCGAACAGATTGTGGGAAGACAATCCATAAATGTTACTTTTGCCGTTATCGACGACGCCACAACATCAGCGTCGAGCGTTTGGAGTTCGCAGAAGACCGCGGGCGAACTCGCAGGCAAGGCAGAAATCGACGACACCGCGATCGACACCGAGACCGCTTGGAGTTCTTCCCGTATAGCCTCATTTTTACCCACCGACACGGCGCAGGGCGCAGTCGCTAACTTCCCCGACGGAGCGGACAAT
>JAEIGA010011864.1_pt1 | contig 13209 bp, 13 predicted proteins | sample 9270691 | NCBI WGS metagenome assembly JAEIGA01 (sample SAMN17057246, study PRJNA624740) | gut metagenome | biome: biome; isolation source: fecal sample | host: Bos grunniens | place: China: Xizang | collected 2019 | reverse complement strand
TACAACTGTTTCATAAATGTTTCCTGTAGGAGCAGCAAGAGTACTAAGGTCTCTTGTCAAAGTGTTTACCGGTGTTTTCTTGTTTGCCATTTCTATTCTGTTTATCATTTCTTACCTTGATCGACGGGAGCGGAATAAGATCCCCTCCATTTAATTATACCGCCGGTTTTCAAGGGAGTTTCAATTATTTTTCCTGTTTCGCTGATTTTTTCTCTTCCCGGATCACGCGACGTCTTTCCTTAGCAAAATCACGCTCAGACATTTCAGACGTCTCCGTTTCAACACCATGCTTGCCGAGAGCTTTCTGAGCTTTATTATATACTGCGTCAAGTTCCTTTCTGTAACGCGATTCCGGAATCTCTCCAACAAAGTTATAGTAGTCATCTACAAATGTCAGATATCTTTCCTTCTGCTTTGACGGAACACTGAGATTTGCATACTTATATGAAGACATTGCGATGTAATAAAGGATATCTTCTCTATAAATGTTATCCGAATCATCCTTCAACACATTTCTGAAAGCCACACGAGATGCAAGATAATCCTCCATCTTGTAATACAGTTTTGCCGCCTCGTAAGCCTTCTTGTCAAGGCGCTCATTGAGGTTGTCGAGCATATCCTTGCATTCCTGCATATGACTGTTATCAGGGAACTCAATGATATACTCAGAAATGGCAGTCATAGCCTTGTATGTAGGACTCTGATCCAGTTCATAACGTAGTGTCTGTCTATAAAGGCAATCGATTCTGAGGAATCTTGCATCAGAAGTAAAAGGACTTCGCGGATAACTCTCGATAAACTTTTCAAAGTTTGTCTCAGCTGTATAATAGTCCTTGAACTTATAGTTGCTCAAACCCCAGTAATACCTGACTGTATCATCCTTTTCAGTACCATTGGTCAACACGGACAAGGACTCGAAAAGCGACGAGGCCTTCGAGTACTTTCCTTGATCGAAATATGCAAAAGCTGCGTCATACTTGGCATCGACATCATTGCTGTTCAAAAGCAGCTCATACTGCGACTTGCATGAGACCGAAGCTACAAGGGCCGCAACGACCAAAATAAAAGTCCTGATGTTCATCTTTATTTCTGCATTTTAAGGAATTTCTCTGCATCCAGAGCAGCACGGCAACCAGAAGCCGCAGCTGTAATCGCCTGTCTGTAAAGAGGGTCCTGTACGTCACCAGCAGCAAATACACCTTCTACATTTGTCTTAGATGTCTTTCCGTCTGTCACGATGTAACCTTCCTTATCGACAGCAACCCACTGGTTGAAAAGTTCTGAATTAGGATGGTGGCCGATAGCCAGGAAGAATCCGTCGACTGCGATATCAAAGACTTCGCCATCCTTTCTGAGAAGTCTTGCTCCAGTGACACCATACTCGTCACCAAGGACTTCCTGAGTGTTACAGTTCCAGAGAATCTCAATGTTCTCTGTGTTTCTTACTCTCTCCTGCATAGCTTCAGAAGCTCTGAGAACATCTCTGCGGACAATCATATATACCTTTTTGCATAGTCCGGCGAGATATGTCGCCTCTTCGCAAGCTGTATCACCGCCACCAACGACAGCTACAGTCTTCTTTCTGTAGAAAAATCCGTCGCATGTTGCACATGCTGATACACCAAGTCCACGATACTTGATTTCTGAAGGCAGTCCAAGATATTTAGCTGTGGCACCCGTCGCAATTATAAGTGTCTGGGCATACACCTCTTTTTCACCATCAATAACCACCTTGAAAGGTCTTTTGGAAAGGTCAGCCTCAGTCACAGCCCCTGTGCGGATGTCCGCACCGAGACGTACAGCCTGGGCCTTCATTGTATCCATAAGTCCCTGACCTGAGATACCGTTTTCAAATCCAGGATAATTCTCTATATCTGTTGTGGTTGTGAGCTGGCCTCCTGGCTGGATTCCTTCATAAACAACAGGCGCAAGATCAGCTCTTGACGCATAAATTGCGGCAGTATAACCTGCAGGACCGCCACCGATAATAAGACAGTTAATTGTTTCCATATTAGAATTTTGTTTGCACAAACTGCAAATATAATGCTTTTTCTCAGACTTTCATAAGGTAAGGCTTCGCCTTTCTATAAATCCACCCCAACAGACAGTCCGGCATCAGCATGCATAATGGTCTGAACAGGTGGTTCAGAGCTCCTGGCATTACTCCCTTTCTGCGTCTGAATGTAGCCCTCAAAGCTCTATCTACGGCTTTTTCCGGTCTGATCATCACGGCAAGTCCCCTTGCAAGATTACGAAGACTTTCCTTGAGAGGAATCAGAGGGGTATCAACAGCTCCGAAATATGCATTTGTCACACTCACACCTGTCTTCTGACATTCGATCCTCAACTCTCGCGAATAATCTTTGACAAAACGCTTTGTCGCACCATACATTCCTATACCAGGCCACATCATCCATGAGGCCAGGGACGATATGTTCAAGATATAACCGCATCCTCTTTCCTTCATACCCACCACATACTTGCGACATAGCATCAGAGGGGTCATCATGTGGACCATACTTATCAACCTTAGCATTCGTTCAGACGTCTCGGCAATTCCTTGACAATACATTATGCCTGCATTGTTCACAAGAACCTCAACCTTGCATCCCCTGGCTTCCGTTTCCTCGAAGATCCTGTCCGCAGCATCATGCAGTGAAAGATCCTGGACCAATGTCACGACACTGAAGCGCTCCTTCATTGATGAGGCAATCCACTCTGAAGAAGACACATCCTCTGTGACCATGGCACGAGTTTTTTCCAGACCCTCAGCATTGATATCAACCATTATAACATTATATCCGCGCATAGCCAACCTACGCACATAGAGACGTCCCATACCTGACGCAGCCCCTGTAACAAGGGCATATGACTCGTAATTCCTGAATTTCTTTTTCATGATCCTACCGGATTTTGCCGCGCAAAAATATCATTTTTTACAATAAAGACCAAGTTCAGGAAGTACCCAAAGCTACCCTTAATTAGAATTTTTCAAATTTATTTTGGATTTTTGACCAAAAGAAATAACTTTGCATCATAAAGGAAAACACAATGAATACACACAAGTGCCCAAACATCGAAGAATTCAAGGCGATTCTTAAGAAAAATTCACTGAAAGCAACACCTCAAAGGCTCGCTGTTCATGAGGTAATGATGGAGCTCGGACACGCTTGTGCGGACATGGTAACAGAGGCCATAAAAGAGAAAGGCACTGCTAAGGTAACACTAGCTTCGGTCTATAACATCCTCACTCATATGGCGATGCTCGGCATTTACCACTACAGGATGAGCTCAAACAACAAGATGTACTTCGACGTAAACACGTTCAAGCATCTTCACTTCTATGACAAGGACAACCACGTCTTCCGAGATGTCATAGACGACGATCTGGTGAGCCTCATAGAGTCCCACCTAAGTCGCAAAAGAGTAAAAGGATACAAGATCGACGGATTTGACATCCAGCTGATCGGACATCCTACTCGCAAGAAGTATCTTGCATAAGACTCCTGACTTTTCCTGTCCTTCTGCCTTTTATTACGCAGAACACAAAAAGGAATACAGCGACAGCTATGCCGACAGCATTTCCTAAAATCGGAGAAAGGAACAGGCCCGCCTTCTCATGAGGGGCAACGATCAGATAACTTACGCATACATACGTAAGAAAAGCAGCAGGAAGGGAGCACATCAAGTGCTTCTTTCCTTTGCTTATAAGGTATGCAGCACCTGTCCAAAGAACTATTGCCGCCAATATCTGATTGGAAATTCCAAGGAATGTCCATGCACTGCTGAAATCTACCCTGCAGAAAAAGAAAGCCAGTAAGAATATAGGAAGACATACCCAAAGACGTTTTACTATCGGCTTCTGATCGATCTTAAGTATATCGGCAACAGAAAGGCGGAGACTCCTGAAAGCGGTATCTCCGGAAGTTATCGGGCATACCACGACACCAATAATGGCAATGGCTGCGCCCAATTTGCCAAGCCAGCTCTCACAGATCTCTTTAACTGCAATGGTTGGAGTCATTCCATTTGCCATAGCTTCGTTCAGCTCATAAGGTCCACCGAAGTAAGCCATTGCTGCTGTAGCCCATATTATGGCTACAACACCTTCAGCTATCATTGCGCCATAAAACACTCCTCGCGCATACTTCTCATTCTTCAAGCATCTGGCCATCAACGGAGACTGTGTTGCATGGAATCCTGAAATAGCTCCGCATGAAACAACGATGAACAGCATGGGAAACAGAATGTTGCTGTCTGGATCATAATGCCAGTTTGCAAGATTGGATGGAGAAAGTTCAACCATCTCATGAGTTCCCTTGATATCTCCAGCTACCAGCATTATTCCCACTCCGAGAGCCATGAAAAGAAGCACTGCCCCCATATATGGATATACAGTTCCTATTATCTTGTCGATCGGAAGCAGCGTAGCCAAGATATAATATCCAAAAATAATCAGAATCCATATATCCTTGCTCATGCCTGTCATGGAACTAAGCAGGTCCGAGGGTCCTAGAATGAACGAGACTCCAACTGCCATGAGAAGAAAGATCAAGACAAAACTCATGACTCCCTTCATTCCCTTTCCAAGATATCGTCCTGTTAGTTCAGGCATATTGGCTCCCCCATTCCTTATAGACATCATGCCGGCAAAGAAATCATGTACAGCTCCCATCAACACACAACCGACGACTATCCATATATAGGATGCAGGACCATATGCGGCTCCAAGGATAGCACCGAATATAGGTCCCAGACCTGCAATATTAAGGAACTGGATGACAAATACCCTCCAAGTGGACATTGGCTGATAATCAATCCCATCCTGTTGAGCATAAGCTGGAGTCTGACGAGACTCATCTACATCAAGACGATGACCGACTATTTTTCCATAAACAAAATATCCTGCAATTAGAAGTAGAATACAGACAGTAAAAGTTATCATATCAAACTCGTTTAGAATATGAGATTTTCAATTACATCGAACAAATTTATTCCGTTTTAACTGAAAATGCAACGAATCTGACCAATTGTGCATCTAATTTATCTGCTTCTAATATTAACAGTGAAAATGAAAAGAATAAAGAAAGGACTTATCTATCTTGCTGCAGTGATGGCAGCATCATTTATGACATCTTGTCAGAAAGACAATACAATACAGTACAACAATGCAACAATGGGAAACATTGTGAATGGAGTATTCATTTCTGACCAAGGAAACCGATTCAATGTCGTTGACCAGCAGTGCATCGGAGAATTAAAGGACATGAAGAGAGCGTTCATCGTATGCGACGTACTTAACAAGACTGTCGGAGGCGAGGATAACGAGTATGATGTGAGAGTGAACCAGATCGCTACTGTTCTTACCAAAAATGCCGTTCCTCACATGGACGTCACAGCTGAAATGATGATTCAGGATCCGGTACATGTAGAAAACGCCTGGATTTCAGGTGGCTACATCAACATGTTCATTATGTTCCCAAGTAAGGTTGGAAGTACTACAAGTCACCTGATCAACCTTGTGCACGAAGGATGTCTCATAGATCCGGAAACTCAGGAAGAAATTCCCGGCACATACCGCTTCAGTCTGAGGCACAACTCAAATGGCGACAAGATCACTCCTCCTCAGATTGTAGATTATGTATTAGCCGGAGGTTACGTAAGTTTTCCTCTCAGCACATATATATCGGATAAGGAAGCTGAATTCAGCGTTGAGTGGACATGGCATAAGGATGCCGGAGCAGGTCTGTCTTCCGAGACAGAAGTAAGGTCATTTAAAGCAAAATACACTTCAGAAGGATTTCAACATGCTCCTCACCCAAAAGTGCAGAACTTTGCAATTGTAAAATAGAACAAAACAGGGCTGATCTTTTAAGACCAGCCCTGTTTTTTAATGATTGTGAGAGTGTCCGTGATCTTTCTTTTGTGAAAGTCCCTTTACCTTGTATCCAAGGCCTTCAACTGCAGCTCTGAGCTTATCCTCAGACGTCTTCGCTGCATCATACTTGATGTACACAATCTGATCTTCAAGGCAAACATGAAGGTCCTTGACACCCTTCTCGAATGCGATGTTTTCCTGTACCTTCTTGACACAGTTCGCACAATGAAGTTCAACATCGAAAGTAACTTCCTTCAGCTCGACCTTCTTCTTAGGTCCTGCAAATGATGATGCTGCAAACGCTACGAGTGCAGTCATGATGACGATGAGTGTTTTTTTCATATTTTATGTTGTTTACTTTTTCCAGAGAGTGAAACGGAATCCAATATGGGCTTTGATACCCATTAGAGGGCCCCAGATGCAGCTTGCGTCAAATGTTGCCAGACGAGGGTTGATCAGCCCGTCTGATCCTGCCGTTCCGATGACAGGAGCTTTCTGAGTGTAGTTGGTAAGGTTCTCTGCACCGACATATACATCCCAACCCTTGAAGCGGCGTGTCACCTGTGCATACAGCATCGGATATACCGGAGTGCGGCCGTTTTTATACATTCTTGCCACACCCTCCTTAGGAGACGCTGTCATAGTTCCGTCCTCATTTATCATATTCATGAAGTCATATACCTTACATGAGCCGTTGACAGATACAGTAAAGTCAAATATCCACTTATTGAGATTGGTTGCGTACTGAAGGTTAAGAACTCCTTTGAAACGGCTAGTCATAGGTTTCTCCTGAGGAGCTTCACTACCCTTATACTGCTGCAGTGCATTGGTATAGCGGAATGTGGCTGTAATATTAAAGCGTTCAACAGGGTCAACCGAAAAGTCCAGCTGGTAGTTATCTGTAAAAGACGTCCTTCCGTCAAGGGCATAGAAATCGATCTGGGTCTGACCATAATCGACAACCATCTGCTGAGCAAATTGAGTACGGAAATAATCCAGACTTACATATGTGTTGGACGATGCTCCGAAAGGCAGGTAATAAGTAAAGTTACCTCCGAATGTCCATGCATCCTCAAGTATATGTTCATTATAATCTCCTATGAACTCCTTTCCGGTCGAGAACACACCGATGTTGTCCACAAGAGGAGTCGAATATCTCAGACCACGTCCTCCGTTTGCTCTGATCACAATCTCATCAACTGGCATATACTTCAATGTCACGCGAGGCGAAACCTTGAATCCCTGCTTGTAGAACCAGTCACCACGAAGGCCTGCGATTGCGGTAAACTTGTCTCCTGCACTGTATGTGTATTCTCCAAACACACCTGCATCAGCAAGATCCGTCACACCAGACTTATCAATAGACACAGGGCCTGTCACCCATGTTGTCCTCGAGAAATCCTCATCATACCTGTCGAACGTACCGTTAAGGCCGAGAGTAAAACGGTGAGAGTCATTTATAACATTCTGATACAGAAGATTAACAAAAGCCGAATGTTGACCAGCAACATACTTGGTCGCGCCGAAGTATGAATCCATATCCTGATAGTTATAGTCGGCGATAAGGGCAATGTTCTGAGAATTATCCTCATTCAAAGGCACACCAACCTTAAGATATCCGTTAATCGAACGGTTGAAGATATCCGAGCCCCACGGATTGGTTTTGCCTGCAGCCTCAAACGGATCTGAAACATATTCATCTTTATTGTACATCACATACTTTCCGTCTGCCTCCTTAAGCATCTGACCACCATGGCGTTTATCCTGAATAGCCCTTACACCGAAACGTACCTGGGTACCGTTGTCAGCCTGATAAAGCCATCGGTTCGCAAAATTGAACTGAAGCATCTTTGGTTCATCAAGGAAGCCATCCTGATTCATATCATGCGGCTTGATGTTTCCAGAGACATGTCCCAACAGCACCGTGCTCCACTTATAGCCCATCTGAAGGGACGATGCAATATTGAAATCCATCTTCGTATCACTCATTACAGCGGCATTGATGAAAAGAGGCTTTTCATCAGTAGGTTTGCGATGCTCCATGTTTATCTGGCCGGTCATGCACTCGACACCGTTAATAACGGAAGACGATCCCTTGGCAATCTGAATGCTTTCAAGCCACTGTCCAGGAACATATGAAAGTCCGAACGGAGCTGCAAGCCCGCGCATCACAGGACGGGTTTCATCCAGCATTTGAGTATATACACCCGAAAGACCAAGAAGTCGTATCTGGCGGGCTCCAGTAACAGCATCCGAGTAGCCTACTGTCACACTGGCAGAATTCTCAAAGCTTTCAGCCAGGTTACAACATGCCATCTTGCAGAGTCCGGCAGCAGAGATCACCTCCGTACGGATCTCCTTGCCCTTCGAGAGGAAATTGCCAGCCTGACGCGATGTAAACACAGCTGCCTCCAGGCTGTCTGCCCTTTCGCCATAGATACCGGTGGTATCCAATGCATGTCCATGCTGATCAGTTGACTGTGCAACAGCAGCTGTCATTGATGCAATGACAGCAATAACGATTGTAAATATTATCTTTTTCATTATTGTTTTTCCGGTTATTCTGAATAGTAAAAAGAGTCGACTTCGTCGGCATGAAAACCGTCACACCGAACTCAGTAAATAATCTTTGATCAGATACGCCAGATATTAAGAACTGCCTGGTAATCAGGCACAAGCACACGTCCAGAGCCGGGCGCACAAGAAAAATCAATTGATTCGGCCAAAAGAAGCACATCATAATTGCTCTCGACGAACAAACATGACAGTGCATCTGTAAACTGAAGATGATCATTCTCATCAGCGACGGTCACCACTACTCCATCCAACACCTCAATCTCGTTTGTACAGCATTCCTTGTCAGCACTTCTGAGTCCATCTTCGTCGGCATGATGAGAGCAGCAGCCACCATGTCCGCAGCAATCATGCTCGGGATGAATATCATCACATGTCGTTCCATTAAGAACCGAATTCACAAATATGCTTCCTGTAGTTGTGCATGAGTGCACATCGAAACCTATGATACTCAAACAGTACCATACTGCCAGCAACGCTGAAACATATTTCAGAACCACATTTTTCATACCGAGCCGCAAAGATACGAGTTTGTGCTAAAAATGCAAATATCAGTCATTCTTTGCACACCGCACGAGCGAAATGATTATCTTTGTGAATAATAAGTCAACAAACTATGATCAACCCAGTTTACACAGCCGAAGTCAACCGCTATGAAAATGGCATGAAATACCGCAGATGTGGAAAAAGCGGTATCCTGCTTCCTGAAATATCTCTAGGCCTATGGCAGAACTTCGGAGATACAGCACCTCTCTCACGTAGCAGAAACATGATTCTTCATGCATTTGACAAGGGCGTATGCCATTTTGACCTGGCCAATAACTACGGGCCGTCATACGGAAGCGCAGAATCAACATTTGGAAAAGTGATGCAGAGCGACCTGCATCCATACAGGGACGAACTGTTCATCTCCACCAAGGCCGGATACGATATGTGGCCAGGACCTTATGGAAATTTCGGTTCACGCAAATATCTCTTTAGCAGTCTGGATCAGAGCCTCAAGAGAATGAATCTTGATTATGTGGATATTTTCTACTCACACCGATTCGATCCCAATACCCCGCTTGAAGAGACAATGCAGGCTCTGGTAGACATAGTCCGCAGCGGCAAGGCTCTTTATGCAGGAATTTCAAACTACCCTCACCAAGCAGCGGAGTTCGCATACAGATATCTTGCTGCACACGATGTCCCATGTCTTCTCCACCAGGTTAAATATAATATGATGCATAGGATTCCCGAAACAGATAATCTGCTTGCACAGGCTAAAGATGCAGGATGCGGAATCATTGCATTCTCGCCTTTGGCACAGGGACTTCTCACCGACAGATATCTCGGCGGCATCCCATCGGATTCAAGAGCCGCACGAGACTTTTCACTCAAAGCAAACACCATCACTCCAGAGCTTCTTGAAAGGATTCAGAAGCTTAATATACTGGCGGCAGAAAGGGGACAGAGCCTTGCCCAGATGGCTTTGGCCTGGACCTTGAAGAACGACCTCGTCACCTCAGTAATCATAGGAGCCAGCAGCGTGGCTCAGATTGATGACAACCTGAAGGCAATACAAAACACCCAGTTCTCCGAGGAAGAACTGAACATGATAGATTCAGCTATAAGATGATAGGCATTTTCGACTCTGGCGTCGGCGGGCTGTCCGTCTTCAGGGAGATCCGTAAGGTTCTTCCCGAGCAGAGCTATATCTACTACTCAGATAACGCACACTGCCCGTATGGTGAAAAAAGTCGGGAATACATAATAGACAGAGCTCGGAAGATCACGAGTTTCCTGCTGGAAAAAGGATGCAGGATCATAGTCGTGGCATGCAATACAGCCACTGCGGCTGCAATCAAGGCTCTACGGGACGAGTTTCCTGTAAAGTTCATCGGCATGGAGCCAGCAATCAAGCCAGCTGTTCAATCCACTCACACAGGTGTCATCGGAGTACTTGCCACATCCGGAACCCTTAAAGCGACCAAGTACCTGGATACCAGAGAGAAATGGGCTCATGATGTGGAGATAGCAGAGCACATCGGCCAGGGATTCGTGGAACTTGTGGAAAATGGAGAGGTGTGCGGAGAAAATGCAGAAAAGGTAGTAAGCGCCAGTCTCATGCCATTATTGGATGCTGGTGCAGATACCATTGTCCTAGGATGCACCCACTACCCTTTTCTATCCGACACAATATGCAAGGTGGCAAAAGAACATTTTCCCCAGCGCCCTATAAATGTGATCGATCCAGCCCCTGCAGTAGCGCGTCATCTATTAGAAGTCATGCAGAATGAGGGCATTCCAAAGACCAGTCCAACAGGATATAGCATTGAACTCCATTCTTCCGGGGATCCTAGAGGTCTTCAGAGGACATTCAACACTATATTATAGGAAATCCCCCTCCTTCCTGTATTCAAGGATGAGCTCCCCCTCTCCTATCATGGCAAAAAGATTTTACATATTTTTCGAATAAATATTGCAGGTTTAAAAATTTTACGTATCTTTGCAGTCCTTAAACCAACATGGTGCCCATAGTTCAGTTGGTTAGAGCGTCAGATTGTGGTTCTGAATGTCGTGGGTTCGAATCCCACTGGGCACCCTCACAAAAAAGGAAGTCATGCGACTTCCTTTTTTTAGTATAATATGTGTTCAGCTATAAACGAAGCTTTATTTCTTGACACCGTAAGCCAGATCACCTGCATCCCCAAGACCTGGAACTATATATGATCGGCTTGTAAGTTCCTCATCTATAGCAGCGACCCAAAGCGTTATCCCATCCTCAGGCAGATGCATCTGCAGATACTCCACAGCATATGCGCTAGCTATCGGACAGACAAGGTGAGTATGGTACGGCTTCCCCTCTTCACAGAGTTTCAGATAGGTGATTTCAAGAGAAGCCCCTGTTGCAAGCATAGTATCTGCCAGTATGAGGGTCTTGCCTTCAATATCAGGAGCACTTGCATACTCTACCTCTATATGAAAGCCCTCGCTTTTATGATACTTCCTGTATGCTGCAATGAACGCATTCTGTGCATCGTCGAAATAATTCAGGATGCCCTGATGCAGCGGCAGACCGGCACGGAGAATTGTTGCGACCACGATCTTCTCATCATATGTCGGGATGTTTGCTATACCTAAAGGAGTAACAACTTCCTTAACCGAACTATCAAGGGTCTTGCTTATCTCATAAGCAAAAATCTCACCGAGTCTCTCAAGATTTCTGCGGAAACGCATGCTGTCTTTCTGAACATCCTTGTCGCGAAGCTGTGCCACGAACTTATTCAGGATCGAATTATTCTCACCGAGATTGACGACTTTCATATTATATACTTTTATTATCCTCACAAATATATCTAATATTTTTCATATAATTTCATACCTTTGTAAAGATTCAGCCAAACAAAGTCATGGCTGAACGCAAAGACAGAAAACTGACATAATCATAACACCGACACCATGAAAATAAATATTGTAGACCACCCTTTGGTCCAGCACAAGCTAAGCATCATGCGAAACAAGGAAACATCAACAATGCAATTCCGCAAGGCGCTACAGGAGATATCAATGTTGATGGGATATGAGATCACACGCGATTTCCCTCTCACATACGAGGAGATCGAGACCCCACTGCAGAAGATGAACGCACCATGCATTGCAGGCAAGAAAGTAGTGATAGCGCCAATCCTCCGCGCAGGACTCGGCATGGTAGACGGCCTGCTTAACCTCATTCCTTCAGCTCGCGTAGGACACATCGGCCTTTACAGAGACGAAACGACATGCGAACCTGTGTTCTATTATTATAAGATGCCTGCAGACAAAGACAGACTAGTCATAGTGACCGATCCGATGCTGGCGACAGGAGGCAGTGCTGTCGACGCGCTGAATCGTCTCAAAGCAGACGGCTTCACTAACATCAGGCTCATGTGTCTTGTAGCTTCACCTCAAGGCGTGAAAAAGGTTAACGAGATGCATCCGGACGTAGACATCTACGCGGCATCTGTAGATGACGGTCTGAACGAAAAGAACTACATTCTCCCAGGACTCGGGGACGCCGGTGACAGAATATTCGGAACAAAATAACAGGCAGATATGTCATATAAAGCCAAGCGCCATCATTTTTCAGCCACAAGCGTGAGGCGCTTGGTTCGCGAAGTCTCCACAACCTGTTCATCCGAGAAGCTGTAATAACTGCCTCCCGCGACTATTACATGATCAAGCAGCTGCAGGCCGCATGCTGCAAGAGCCCTGTTCAGGTCGCGTGTCTGGTTTATATCTTCGACACTAGGCATAGAGTTCCCTGAAGGATGATTATGTACAAGTATGACGCTTGAAGCCTTATGTTCAATGGCCCTGCGGATGACCATGCGCTTATCCACCATAGTAAAATCCTGACCACCTACCGTCATCCTTTCTTTCGCAATAAGTGAATTGCTCTTGCTTAGAAACAGCACCCAGCATTCTTCATGGCATATGTCCCGCATCACAGGAAGCATAATCCTATACACCTTCGCCGGGGAATCAAGTCGTGGAGCATCTTTCATTCCCGTCTCTAAAGCCATCCGTCTGCCAAGTTCGAAAGCGGCTGCGACTGTCACAGCCTTGCTCGGTCCTATTCCTTCCACCTTACGCAGGCGTTCAAGCGACATAGAAGCCACCTCCTGCAGCATATCGTTGCCAGACCGCAGCAGTTTACGGGCCACATCAATCACATTACTACGCGCAGTTCCTGTGCGCAAAAGTATCGCCAGCAGTTCCACATCTGCAAGCGCATC
>JAEIGA010011863.1_pt1 | contig 13209 bp, 9 predicted proteins | sample 9270691 | NCBI WGS metagenome assembly JAEIGA01 (sample SAMN17057246, study PRJNA624740) | gut metagenome | biome: biome; isolation source: fecal sample | host: Bos grunniens | place: China: Xizang | collected 2019 | reverse complement strand
GTTCTAAATTTTGATAAATTTTATCTAAGTGAAATCGCTGTATTGCATAAAGATAATCCTTTGCATAATATGGAGAAACCCCAACTGCAGACGCTACACTAGTATCTGATTTCTCTTTTAATTGCCAAACAATTGCTAATTTCGTGAAATAAGAAAACAAATTAGGAAGAATCATCTGTATTGGATTCTCTTCCGTATTTGACAAGATATAATTTACTATTTTATTTATATTATCATATTGCAATTTACCTATAGAATTTTGTAGCTCAAACACATTATAATCCTTATTTACTCCTATATGATTAGCTACGTTTTCAAGCTTTATCACACTACCTTTAGGTAAATTGATTAACATTTTATCTATTTCATTAGATATTTTCTGTAGGTTATTGCCAAGATATTCAAAAATCAAATTTGTAGCAGAGTTTTCTATCTGAAAGCCTATTTGTTTTATATAATCATTTATCCAAGGTATCACTTTATTATCATAAAGCTTAGTGCTTTCAAACACAACTCCACTTTTATTTACTTTATCTAAAAACTTTTTATCTATTGATTTGTTTTTGTTTGCAAGGACTAAGATTGTAGATTGTAAAGGCTTCTCAATATAAACACTTAAAGGAGCTAATTCTTTCTTATTAAGCTGTTGAAATTCCTTTACTACAACCAATCTTTTTTCTGACATCATTGGATATTGTTTTGCGAAGGAACAAATTTCTTTTGAATCCGTTTCAATGCCATAAAGAGTTGTCATATTGAAGTCTCGCTCCATTTCAGCTAAGACTTCTCCTTCAAATTTTGATACTAAAAAATCTATATAATAATTCTCCTCTCCCGTTATTAAATAGACTGGAGAGAATTTTTTTTCTTGAAAATGTTTTAATATATCTTCTATCTTCTTAAGTATCATCTTTATTTTTAAGAGAAAAAAGAAATCCCTTTCCTCAGAAAGGAAGGGACTTCTCTATATTTTAACGAATCAAATATCTCTATTTAGAATAATATTTATAATTCTCTTGTTCCCATTCTATCCATTGCACAACGGAATCCTATCCAATCTGTACTTTGAGCTTGATCCAAGAATCTTCTTTGTCCAGGGCTTAAGTAAAATGCTCTATCTTTCCAAGAACCACCTTTTACAACTCTAGCCTTATCATCAACCATTGAAGTATTGTGATAGTCATACATCTTGCTAGATTCTTTTACTTCTTCTTCACCTTCTTCAGTTTCTGCAGGAGCTTCCATATCTTCTCCTTCAGAATCAACTTTCCAAGCATCTGCTAATTGTGAAGCTAAATCACCATCTAAATAGTTAATGTTGTCTGCTTGACGATAATTCATTCTGTTTATATTTTCCTCAACAGTAACAGCTCTGTAAGAAATTCTACCCAAAGAGTCTTTTTCTGCAATCATTCCGTCTGCATCTGTAACCTTTGTCATATAAACATTACCTCTATAAGGGTTGATTCCCTTTGAGTCTACTCCTGTACTAACTCTATAAACATCCATTACCCATTCAGCAACATTTCCTGCCATATTATACAAACCATAGTCATTAGGGAAGTAGAACATAACTGGAGCTGTATATTCCCAGTGGTCATTCAATGCACTTGCAACTCCCATAGCATCTCCTCTACTACGTTTAAAGTTTGCCATCATTTGACCATAGTATTTCTTTTCAGCAGTTCTTACTATATGACCATTCCAAGGATATATTCTTCTTTCAACTATTCTTTCTTCAACAGTATTTCCAACTAAAGAAAGAGCTGCAAATTCCCATTCTGCTTCTGTTGGGAGTCTAAAACGAGGTAATAATAACCCGTCTTCCATTTTTACTTTTCTTGTACCACCTGAATTTGGATCTAAATCAGGTAAATCTTCTAAAACATAACCTTCATATTGTCCAGCATAGTACGCATCTGTAGTAAATACGTTTTCTCCTGATTGATCAGGGTCAAATTCTAATATACCCGCATCTACTAATATTTTTTCATTAACTCTATCAGTTCTCCAAAAGCAATATTCGTTAGCTTGTAACCAACTAACTCCTACCACTGGATAATCAGCCCAAGATGAGTGACGGAAATAATAATCCACCATTGGTTCATTGTAGCTTAATTTTGAACGCCAAACTAATGTATCTGGTAATGCTCTTTGATAAACTTCAGGATAATCATTTCCATATACTCTATTCAACCAATAAAGATATTCTCTATAATCTTGATTTGTAACTTCACATTCATCCATATAGAATGAAGAAATTGTTACTCTTTTTGGTTGATTGTGCCATTCGTATCTTACGTTGTCAGTAGTTTGTCCCATAACAAAAGAACCACCTTCTATAAATACCATTCCTGGAGGTGTCATTTGTTCATAGCCAGGTGCCGATTCAAAACCTCCCCATTCAGGGTCATTGTAGTTCCAACCTGTTGTGGCAGATTGATCTGTTCCTTTACAATTAGCAAACAAAACAATAATTCCAAAACAAAGGACAACTTTACTAATTAATGCCTTATTCATATCTTAAATTTTATATTTGTTACTAAATTACTTACTAATTAAAATGATGGACACTTAATTGCTTGTATCTTTTTACGTTTTTCTGGGCAAGGAAGTTGCATTCCTAAAGTAATTTCATGTGCTCCACCCGACGCATTAGATAATTGAGATACTGTTATATCGTAGCTATATCCAATTTTAAGCTTATCATATTGAATTCCGAAAAGTAATATCAAAGCATCTGAATTATCAAAGCCTATTGATTGTCTATACCAAGTACCAACAATGAATGGACTCCAATCCAAATACATTCCATAATTCAACATTTGGAAACCACCTTGATAGCTATAAACTACGTTTGGTGATATTATAGGTTGTCCAAACAAATCATTAGTTCTTCTCTTATCTCTACTTAAATTAAGTCTTATTCCTCCATTTGCAGTAAAACGCATAGGTATTCTATTGTAAGAAATAAAACCATCATTAGGTCTTGTTAGGTTATTTGCAGCTCCACCTACATACCAATTTTCTCCATATAACACGAAAGCTGCTCCAAAATCAACATATGTATGAGAAAGTTGTTCAGGACGTGCTGCCATTGTTGAATAAATAAAACCATATCTTGGGTCAATCATATCAGGAAAAGATAATTGATCCCAGTCTAAACTTCTATTTGTAACACTTGCTTGAGCAGCTAAATTAAGGAATACATCATTTGAAAGTTTCAAACGAAGAGAATAAATTAATGCAGCAGTGTTTGTACGATAGAACTCACTTTGCATATCACTCATAATAGTTACTCCTATACCACCAGCAAGAGCATCTATATACTGGTCATAGCTTGCAGAGAATGTTTTAAATGCCCCTAAAGTTGGCCATTGATCTCTGTAAGACAAAGAAAATCTTGGACAAACAGCCGAACCTGCTAAAGCTGGATTAGTATATAAAGGATTAGCATAGAACTGTGAAAAATGTGGATCTTGAGCTTGTACAAAAGAACAAGCAAATACTAAAGACACCACAAAGGACAATATTATTTTCTTCATACCTTATTGAAATTATTCTTCTTTTTTAATAATTTTAGTCTAATTTGAGTTGGCAATATTACGAAAAAAAATGCAAATAGCGAAAGTTTCTTCGTTTTTTTTTATTTCACCTAACTTTAAACACAATATTATACTCAAAAAAAATGCTTTAGGTTTCACTATTAAACGCAGTATTTTTTATCTTTGCAAGAAATTTTAAAATAAAACTTAGTTTTAATAAAATGAAACTTAGTTTCAGTGAAATAAAACTTAGTTTCATTTTGCCGAAACTTGATAAGAATTTACAATAAATACACAAAAAAATTGTTATAAACTAGGTTATATATACATGGGAATAAATATGAAGCGATTTTTTTTATTAGTGATAGCATACATACTTGTTAATACAGGTTTATCTCAAGCACAAAACATAAATTACCCAGACTCTTCTGTTTTAGCATCTGGAAATTGGTACAATATTAACATACCTAACGATAATATTTACAAACTTACATATGATGATTTCATTTCATTGGGAGTTCCTGCAGAAGAAATAAATTTTGAAAACCTTTCAATATTTGGTTCTTGCGAAGGAGCAATCAGTGATACAAATAGCTTTTACAAACAATCTGACCTTACAGAAAAAGCAATTTTTGTAAACCCTCAAGAAGGCTTTGCTCTATTTTATGCAAAAGCCACAATGAAATATGATTACGACCAAATAAATCAAAATTTTTATTTTTCCACTCACCCTTACTCTGACTTAGCAACATATTTCATAACATTTGAGCCTTCAATAGGAACAAAGAAAAGAATATCTCCAAGAAGTCAAATAATTACAGAAAACATAGAAGAGACTAAATTCACTAAAGATTTTTTCTTACATAAAAGAGAGTTAGTCAATCTTTTAGGTTCAGGAAGAGGTTGGTTAGGAGAATCTTTTTCAACAATGACTAATCAAAACTCTTTTCCTCTATCACTACAAGGATTATCAGAAGAGCATCAAAGCAAAATAACTATTAGTTTAGCAAACGAAAGTTCCTCTGCAGTAAACTTTACTTGTAAGCTTAACAATTCTAATATAGGCTCAATAAACATTTCAGCAAAACATAGTGATTATGCAGCTAAAATTACCACAAAAGAATTTGAAACCTATATAACAAACGAATACCCAACCCTTATCTTACAATTCAATGGCAGTAGCAATATTGATAAAGCCAAATTAGACTATATATTAGTTAATTACACAAAAAAATTAAGACATAACAACTCTGCTCTAAAATTTTATTCAAATAAAAGTGATGAGTCCAACAAAAGCACTCGTTATGTAATAGAAAACATCAGAACAAACAGCGTTAATATATGGGATGTGAGTAATCAAAATGACGTTTACTCTATCACAGATTTTGAAAGAAACGAAAATAATGAATTAAGACTAATTATTCCTAATGACACATTAAGAACAATATATGTATTCACAAATAACACCTTCCCTACACCTATATTGAAAGGTAAGATTGAAAATCAAAACCTTCACTCTTGGGAAGCAACAGATTTTATCATAGTTACAGCACCAGAATTTAAAGAACAAGCCGATTCTCTTGCTCAATTACATAGAATCTATGACGGAATCACAGTAAATGTTGCAACAACTACACAAGTTTATAATGAATTTTCATCAGGCACAAAAGACATTCTTGCAATAAGAGAGTTAGCAAGAATGCTCTATAACAAATATTCTTCAGAAGGAAAAGCACCAAAAAATCTTCTTTTATTTGGAGACGGAACCTACGATAATAAAAACATCTTAGGATTAAACAATAATTTCATACCGACTTACCAATCCCTTAACTCAATCATTGATGCAGGTTCATCATACACAACAGATGATGTAATAGCTTACCTTTCCCCTTATTCAAAAGGGCAAATCAATGACACTTTAATGATAGGCATAGGGAGAATAACAGCAAACAATGCAAGTGAAGCTAATATTTTTCTTGAAAAATGCAGGAGATATATTTCCAAAGAAGATTTATCTCAAGGCCTTCTAGGAAGTTGGAGGAACAACATCACACTTACAGCCGATGATGCAGACACTTGGGGAGAGAGATATTTCATTGATAATGCAGAAACAATATATTACGAAATCAAAGAAACAAATCCTATTCTCAATGTAGAGAAAATCTATTCTGATGCTTACAAGCAATATTCCTCTTCTTCAGGAGCAACCTACCCTGATGCTTCTAAAGCAATTAATCAAAGAATGAAAAAAGGTTGTCTTTTATTTAACTATGTAGGACATGGCTCAGAGGACCACCTTTCAAGTGAAAGACTAATAACAATCACTGATATAACAAGCTGGGATAACTATTACTCATTACCAATAGTAATTACCTCAACCTGTGAGTTTACAAGATTTGACATGTCGGACAAACAATCTGCAGGAGAGTTTATATTATCATCACCTAATGGAGGAGGCATTGCTCTTATTTCAGCTTCAAGAAAGATACCCTCAAGAAACGAAATCAACACAAACATACATAGATTTGCCGTAATAAAGGAAAACAACAAAAGCTTAACCTTTGGAGAAATGTTTATGAAGGCAAAAAATGCAACAGCTCTTGTTGTAGAAGAAAGAAGTTTTGGATTATTTGGAGATCCTGCCTTAAGAATAGACTTACCTGAATATAATATTCGCACAACAAAAATAAATAACAGAGCAATATCACAAAACAGTATAGACACAGTGAAAGCCCTTTCTCAAATGATTATAGAGGGTGAAATCACCGACCATTCAAACAATGTAATACAAGATTTCAATGGCAAAATTGAGATTACTCTATTAGACAAAGCTAGCAATTACTACACATTAGACAATGAAGGATTAGACACAGACATAGAATTTGAACAACAAAAAAACATATTACACAAAGGTTCCACACAAGTAGAAAACGGAAAATTCACTTACACACTAACCATTCCAAAAGACATAGCATACAATTTTGGAAAAGGAAAATTGAGTTACTATGCACAAACCTCAACAACAGATGCTGCTGGATATTGTGATGATTTTATCATAGGAGGAATTGATACTACTATTATCATTACAGAAACCCGTCCAAACATTCAATTATACATCAACGACACTAACTTTATAAATGGGGGTATTACCGATGAAAATCCAAAGCTTTTTGCTATTGTATCAGATGAAATTGCAATTAATACAGTTGGTAGCGGATTAGGTCATGATATTATGGCAAGATTAGATAATGCTGCCAACACATTTGTACTTAATGACTACTTTGAAGTTGATGCAAACAACCCTAATAAAGGCACTATCACATTTCCATTTAACGATTTATCTGATGGAGAACATACATTGAGTTTAAAAGTTTGGAATATCTTTAATTTCTCCTCTGATGCCAACATTACATTTGTTGTAAACTCATCTGAAAATGGAGAAATAATGAAGCTCAAAAATTATCCTAACCCTTTTACTTATGACACTCAGATAATATTAGAGCACAATCAACCTTCTACAATAGAAGAAGCTCAATTATTGATTTACAATCAAGACGGAAGACTAATAACCTCAATGGATGCCACTCCATACATAGGTTCTTATAGCATAGGTCCTATAAATTGGCAAGGAACTACTATTGGAGGAGAAAAGCTTGCTAATGGAGTATATTTTTGTAGGATGCAAATCACAACACAAACAGATAAAATCACAACACCTACACAAAAAATAGTTATTTTTAATAGAAATAAATAATAAAACACAAATAACATCGTTTTATAGTTTTGAGAATATTTAAATAAATAAAAATTAAAATGAAAAAGATCCTTTTATTATTAGCAATACTTATATTAGGAAATAATGTCTTTGCTCAATTAGACAACAATAACCTTGCTATAGATGAACTTTCTGGTAAGATAACAGACGGAGCAAGAATAATATCAACAGGAGTTCCTTTATTGATTATAGCTCCTGACGCAAGAAGTGGTTCTATGGGAGATATTGGAGCAGCAAGTACTCCAGATGCAAACTCTATACATTGGAATGCTGCAAAATTAGCCTTTATGGATAAAGAAGCTGGAGTTTCCTTTACATACTCTCCTTGGTTAAGAGAAATAGTTTCAGACATAGAATTATTATATCTTGGAAGTTATTTCAAATTAAATGAAAGAAGTACTTTAGGAGCTTCATTAACCTATTTTTCACTTGGAGCCATAGATTTCTTTGACCAAGAAGGAATGTCTACAGGAACATATAAACCAAATGAATTTGCAGTTGATTTGGCCTACACTATGAAATTAAATAACAATTTGGCTATTTCTTTAACAGGAAGATACATTCGTTCTGACCTTACTCAAGGACAAAACGTAGGAACAACTCAAACACATGCAGCAAATGCAGGAGCAGCTGATTTAGGTGTGTATTACCAAAAAGCAATCAAAGCAGTTCGCCCTACAGAAATTGCTTTAGGTGCTCAAATCTCAAACCTTGGTTCAAAGATTTCTTATTCAGAAAACATGGATAGTGAATTCTTGCCAGCAAATTTAAGAATTGGAGGTAGATATTCTATGGATTTAGACCAATTCAACGAAATTTCATTCATGATGGATTTTAACAAACTACTTGTCCCTACTCCACCTGTTTATGACTCAACTGGAAATATTTATGCTGGATTAGATCCTGAGGTAGGAGTTTTCCAAGGAGCAATACAATCGTTCTATGATGCTCCAAACGGATTCAAAGAAGAAATTCAAGAAATCTCTCTTTCACTTGGAGCAGAATACTGGTATAACAAAGTATTAGCAGTGAGAGCAGGTTATTTCTATGAGGCTAAAAACAAGGGTGCAAGACAATATCTTACACTTGGAGCTGGTATAAAATACAATGTAATGGGATTAGACATTAGTTACTTGATTGCAACAGGACAACTAAACAACAACCCATTAAAGAATACTTTAAGAGTAGGTTTAAGTTTTGATTTACAAAGTGACAAACAAAAAGAAACAAACGGAGCAACACAAAAAGATCCACAACAATCTTTAGAAACAAAATCTTAACCAATAATGAAAATTAAAACAGGCATAGGATATGATGTTCACCAACTACAAAATGGTGAACATCTTTGTTTAGGAGGAATAAAAATCCCTTCTGAACTTTCAGCAGTAGGACATTCCGATGCAGACTGCTTAATTCACGCAATTATTGATGCATTACTTGGAGCAGCAAATCTAAGAGATATTGGTTATCAATACCCTGACAACAACATGTCTTTTAAAGGTATAGACTCAAAAGAGCTTTTAAAAGACTGCATTGAAAAAATAAAAGCAAAAGGCTATGCAATAAACAACATAGACTCTACAATATGTCTTCAAGCTCCTAAAATCAGCAAATATATTCCTCAAATGCAAGAATGTTTAGCCGAGGTAATGGGCATAGACACAGAAGACATATCCATAAAAGCCACAACAACCGAAAAACTTGGCTTTGTAGGCAAAAGCGAAGGCATTGCAGCATACGCAGTCTGCCTAATCACAAAATAAAACAAAGAATTAAGAAATTAAAACAAAGTTTCAGTAAAATAAAACAAAGAGTTAAAAAATTAATTCTTTGTTTTATTTTTATTACCTTTGCCAAAAATTATTCTTTTATGAAAAAACACATTTTTATATTACTTACTTTATTCTGTTTTTGCATTACTTTATTTGCTGTACCTGCAGAAAGAAAACTTATAACTATCACTCAATCTAATGGAAAGCAACTTTCCTATTGGTTAAAAGGAGATGAATTTATTCGTTGGGCAGAAAGCATTGATGGATACTCTCTTTTACGCAATCAAGGAGGAGATTGGTGTTATGCAACCTTGAATGAAAAAGGAGAAATGGTAGCCTCAGATATTATTGCTTGCAATCCAGAAGAAAGAAATGTTGAGGAAGTAATTTTTTTAGAAAAAACAGATAAAAAACTCTTCTTTTCCGAAGAGCAACTGCAAATTATAAGAGAAAGACGTCTCAATCATTAAGTTTATTTTGTTTTTTTTCGTAAATTTGCAGACTTATGATAAATAACGAAGAATTAAATAAGAGTAATTATACCGAAGATAATATCAAATCTCTTGATTGGAACGAACATATAAGACTTCGTCCAGGTATGTATATTGGTAAACTTGGAGATGGAGCTTCTGCAGATGACGGAATTTATGTGTTACTAAAAGAGGTTATTGATAACTCTATTGATGAATTTGTAGCAGGTTATGGCAATATCATTGAAATAGATATTGATTTTCATACAAAAAAGGTAAGAGTAAGAGATTATGGTAGAGGTATTCCTTTGGAGAAAACCATAGATTGTGTTTCAAAAATGAATACCGGAGCAAAGTATGATTCAGAAACTTTCCAAAAATCTGTAGGTATGAATGGAGTGGGAACAAAAGCCGTTAATGCTTTAAGTTCTTACTTTAAGATTTCTTCTGTTAGAAATGGAAAAATAAAATCAGCCGAATTCTCTGGAGGAACCATTACAAAGGAGTATGACATTCAAGACACAGAGGAAAAGAATGGTACTTGCGTTGAATTCATACCAGATAATGCTCCAAAAATTTTTGGTAATTACAATTATTTAGATGAATATGTTGAGAAGATGGTTTGGAACTATGCCTACCTCAACAAAGGTCTTTCTTTAATTTACAATGGCAAAAAGATTCAATCTAAAAAAGGGCTGTTTGATTTGTTAAACAACAACCTTCAAGAAAATGAATCTCTATATTCTATAATTCATCTTTCATCAGGGAATTTTGAATTTGCTTTCACACACTCTGATAAGGTATTCACAGAAGAACATTATTCTTTTGTGAATGGACAACACACTACTCAAGGAGGGACTCACCAATCAGCCTTTCGTGAAGCATTAGTTAAGGTTTTAAAAGATTTCTTCAAGAAAGATTATGACCCATCTGACATTCGTTCAGGATTGGTTGCTTCTATTAGTTTAAGAATTAATGAACCTGTCTTTGAATCTCAAACAAAGACTAAATTAGGTTCTACAAATATGATGCCTGATGGCAGTGGTCAAGCTGTTAGGACTTTTATTTTAGATGCTGTAAAGAATACTCTTGATGATTATTTGCACATTAATTCAGATGTTGCAGAATTGCTATTACAAAAAATAGTGCGCAATGAAAAAGAACGCAAGGGAATGCAAAATGTAAAAAAACTTGCGAAAGAGAGTGCAAAGAAAGTTAGTTTAACAAATAGAAAATTAAGAGATTGCAGAATTCATTACAATAGCAAAGACCCAAGACGTTTAGAATCCACTCTATTTATCACGGAGGGAGATTCAGCTTCTGGTTCTATAACTAAAAGTAGAGATGTTAATACTCAAGCTGTCTTTTCTTTAAGAGGAAAACCTCTTAATACATACGGAGATAGCAAAGAGGTTGTCTATAAGAATGAGGAATTCAATCTTCTTCATAATGCTTTGAATATTGATGAAGATATGGATAACTTAAGATATAATAACATTGTAATTGCAACCGATGCTGATGTTGATGGTATGCACATTAGAATGTTGTTGATGACTTTCTTTTTAAAGTTTTTCCCTGATTTAGTAAAAGCAGGACACATCTATATTCTTCAAACTCCTTTGTTCAGAGTTAGAAATAAGAAAGAAACATTATATTGCTATACTGAACAAGAAAGAGATGAAGCTACAAAGACTTTAAGAGGGGATGTTGAGATTACACGTTTTAAAGGGTTAGGAGAAATTTCACCTGATGAGTTTCGTAATTTCATTGGTAAAGATATGAGATTAGACCCTATTATTTTGAATAAAGAATCTGGTGTAAGCTCTATTTTGGATTTCTTTATGGGTAAAAATACTCCTGAAAGACAAAACTATATTATTGAAAACTTACGTTATGAAGATGTACAATAAAGATAATTTTAGATTTAAGAATATGAAAAAAACAGCATTTTATCTTATTTTGGCTTTTATGTGTTTAGGACAAGTTGAAATTTTTGCACAAAACGATGATGTAAAGCCTTGGACAGATGTAATTATTGATAATAGAGACCCTTCTCTTTGGACTTGGAACAAAAACAATTCTTCTCGTTTTAGCATTAGAGGAGATTTTGATGGAGATGGTTTTTCAGAAAATTTATATGAAACAGCAACTTCTATCTTTTCAGATAATGATGAATTAACTCCATTGAAATTAGATGGAGATTTAGGAGTATATTTCTTAGTTAATGAAGGAGATTTAGATGGAGATGGAGGAGATGAAATATCTTTCATGACAGTTTATCGCGATTTCTCTAATTTGAATTATTTCAGAATTTGGACTTATACAGGAAATAAATGGAAAGAATTGTTCTGTGTACAAGTTCACGAATATGATTGTCCTAATTACAAAGCTTCAAAGCAAGATGAAATGTTCACACATCAATGGAAAAGAAAAAATGGTTATAACTTAAACAAAACCGTTTTGAAATTACATGATGGAGTTGTAGATATTATAGGAATACACCCTAACGAAAGATATGCTATTGAACACATAAAACTTGTAGGAAAAACTTTTACAAAAAGAGAGTGGGGAACTATCATCCAACCAAGAACAGATTACTAGTTTTTTAGTATGAAAAAAGCTATCATAATTGGAGCAAGCTCTGGTATTGGAGAAGAAGTAGCAAAATTACTTCTACAAGAAGGTTGGTCAGTTGGTATTGCAGCAAGGAGACTTGAACGTTTAAAAAACGTTCAAGATAAATTTGGGGAAGATAGAGTAAAAATCATTGAATTAGATGTTAAAAGACAAGATGCTACTTCAAATTTAGAGAAATTAATTCTTGATTTAGGAGGAATGGATTTATATTTCCATGCATCAGGAATTGGTTTTCAAAACGTAGATTTAATTCCTGAAGTAGAGATTGACATAACAAAAACTAATTCCGAAGGGTTTGTTCGTTTAGTGACTTATGCTTTTAATTGGTTTTGCAACAATACTAAAAAAGGACATATTGCTGTAATTTCATCTATTGCATGCACAAAAGGACTTGGCGTTTCACCAGCCTATTCTGCAACAAAAGCAATGCAAAACACCTACATACAATCGCTTTGCCAACTCTCAAAAATCAAAAAAGCCAATATTTCATTTACAGACATACGTCCGGGATTCGTTGCAACCGATTTGCTAAACAAAAGCAAACACTATCCTATGTTAATGAAGAAAGAAAAAGTAGCAAAAAACATAATCAAAGCCCTAAAACACAAAAAACGAATAGCAATCATAGATTGGAAATTCTACCTATTAGTAATACTTTGGCGACTGATACCTTCTTGCATCTGGGAAAGAATAAGCGTAAAAAATTAGCAATAAAAAAAACAATTATGACAAAACAAGAATTATTTAACTTATCAAATAACAGATTTGAAGCAGAAAAAATATTAAAACAATCATTTGGATTTGATAATTTTTACGATGAACAATGGCGAGCAATTCAACGTTTACTTCAAGGTGAGCGTATATTACTAATTGAAAGAACTGGTTTTGGCAAATCTCTCTGTTATCAATTTCCTGCAATCTTGTTTGACGGCTTAACTATTGTATTTTCCCCTCTCGTTGCCTTGATGAGAGATCAAGTAAAATCTCTAAATCAGAAAGGAATCAATGCG
>JAEIGA010011862.1_pt1 | contig 13211 bp, 14 predicted proteins | sample 9270691 | NCBI WGS metagenome assembly JAEIGA01 (sample SAMN17057246, study PRJNA624740) | gut metagenome | biome: biome; isolation source: fecal sample | host: Bos grunniens | place: China: Xizang | collected 2019 | reverse complement strand
GTTGTCGTCGAGCCACAATATCTATGAACAGAATATTTTTTCAACAGAACCCCTTGCAATATCGGCGCGGTTGTGGTAGAATACTTGTGATGGATGCGGCAACATCCAGACAAGTTGTACTGCGGCTACAGTACGGCATTATTATTGCCTTTTATACCCTTGCCGGGGTATTTTAGGGCTATGCTTCGGCATAGCAGCAACCGCCGTCTCATGTAGCCGCATGGGACGGCGTTTTTGCTTTTGCAAGGGAGGAAATAAGGAGTGGCAATTTTGAGACATCATCACGAAAAAGAATTTACCATCGTTCCGAACAGTCTGATAACAGATCAAGAATTGAATCTGAGAGACATTGGGATGTTGTGCTATCTTTTGCACTTGCCAGACGACTGGGACTTTTCAATCAAGGGACTGACATCTGTTCTCCCCCGTGACGGCAGAGACGGGATTGCGGCAAGCCTCAAAAGAATAGAACGTGCAGGCTACTTGCACAGGGAACAGGAGCGCGATAAGAACGGCAAGCTGGGAGACTACATCTGGATTGTTTCTGATGCACCGTTACCGAAAACGGAAAAACCGAATACGGCTGAACCGAATACGGTAAATCCGACACAAACAAAGAACATATCTAACAAAGAAAAAACGGAAGAAAGTACACAAGCAATAAGCAACAAGGTTCATTCTGCCGAGCAGACTGAATGACGTGTCGCGTTTGAACGTCCTGTCGTAAAAAAGAAGGATATGATACCACCGGAACAGAAGGTCACCGTATCACAAATCAAGGCACGATTTGGTGAACAGAAAACAGAGGATGCCATAGATTTCGTGACACACTACATCGAACACGTCTATCCCGCTTATCGAGGAACAAAACATCCGGCAGTCAGCAGGGCAAGCAAGGCGGTATACGCTTTCAGAATTTTGGAGTGTGCAGAAGAAATGGATTGTGATCCTGAGTTTATCGAATCCATGATAGAGACGGCGGCAGAGCGAGAAGTTGAGTACGACCCAATGATATATCTTGTCACCAGTCCCTACGCGCTTGGACACTGGATGCTGGAATCCGGCGAATATTCCTACGACTTGATAAGGGGAACACCCTACGACTTTGAAGGAGGTTAAACATGGAAGCACTGAAACCTTGCCCGTTTTGCGGAGGCGTTGCCATTATCGCAGGAGACACGAGAGCATACATCAAATGCTCAACATGCGGCGTGAGAGGAATGTCATTCAAGCATTATCGCGGAGACGCAAATAGTCGGGCTACGGCCATCACATTGGCAACTAAAGCATGGAATCAAAGAACAGAGCAAGGAGGTTAAACATGACGCTTTACGAAAAGCTGGCAGGAGCCAGCGCAGAATACATAAGACGCTTGGCAATGGAAAATCTCTCCCGGAACACTATCCAAAATTACAAAAACGTGTTACAATCATTTACGGAGTTTGTTGGCGAGACCGACCAGACGGACGAGTTTGTCGCAGTCGTCGCTTGGAAAACAAGGCTGTTTGAAAACGGGCTGGCGCCTACGTCTATCAAACAGTATCTTGTTGCTTTAGAGATATTCTTCTCGACGGCTGCACATCGTTCTTTTCCTGAGAACATCCGCTTTGCAGAAAACCCCATAGACAAGACTCTGATGCCTAAAATTCCAGAGCGCCCTTACCCTACCATCCTCACCGATGAGCAAGTAATAAAGCTGTTCAAGAACAAACCTCCTACGGCACACTATAAACCCATGTGGCCTATGACGTGGGCTATGCTAATGCTTCTGCTAAACGAGAAAATCCGCGTGTCAGAGCTGACCGATCTCCGGTTGTCTGACTTGGATTTTCGAGATCACATTCTGACGGTGCGTTCTGGCAAGGGAAGAAAATACCGTGAGGTCGATTTGACAGAACTGAGCGAGCTGGCAGTCTCTGCATATCTCGATTCCGATTTGCGTCCACCTACGCTTTCTGACGACGATTACCTTTTCGGGAACACGGCGTCGAAAGTGAAGGGAGACATCGGGAATAAAGAGGGTGCGCTTCTGTGGCACAAGTTTTCTACGACGGCGGTATCGCAGAAAGTGGAGCGTGTCGTGGAGGCTATCACAGGAGAATCCGATGTCCGCGCTCACGATCTGCGGAAAGTTGGCTCTCGTGTCTGTCTGAACGCAGGACAGAGCATCGAGGAATTACAAGGCCAGTTGGGACATTCGCAGATTGCCACGACACAGATATACACGTCGCGCATGGGAAGCAGGAAATCCCGCGACAGTGCAAAGGCTGTCCTCGCCGCCCGTGAATCTGCCGCAGAACGTCTCAGAACAAAGAATCAGCTACAGCAGAAGGTGATACCGCTTTATGCCTGAGAACAAGAGCTTGCGCGGATGCGACATCTGCCACTTAAAACCGTGTGTCAAAACCGGAGAAGAACAGCGCTATTGCTTTGTCCGGTATCTCATTGTAGAAACACTACCCGATGAACACTGGGTTAAAAAACGAAAGGAGAGCCAAAAATGAGCAAGAAGGAATTTACTGAACAGGAGCGCTTTGAGATAGCCCAAACGCTTTACAACCTGATCGGTCTGGACATCGACTTAAACGAGGAACAGGCAATCTACGACGCAATCCATATCATTTCGCCGGAGTTTGCCGACGCGATTGACGAACGCGACAAAGAGCTGGAAGATGAATACTACGTCATGCGCATTGCAGATATGCTTGGCCTTGAAAATCAGGCAACCGAACAGCCGTCCGGTAAGGTAATTGACATGGCAGAGTGGAAAAAGAAACACCAAAAGGAGGACGAGTGAGTGGCAAACAGAATCAAGTTCATTTTGAACGGATGCGACATTTCTTTTTACGCAGAAGCACCAGAAGATATTACACTGAAACAACTTTTGGAACAGACGGATAAAATAAAACCGGACTGGTGCGCTTGCGGAATTTGGTCGGAAGAAAGATATACGTCCCAATGGTCAACTCCTACGACTATGGAATCAGAAATTATCATTGACTACGATTCTGTGAAAAAAGCCTCAGATGATGTATCGTGTAGCATTATAGAGAATTGGAGGGAATACAAGTAAATGACTGAAATAAACTATGACAATCGAGAGAGAACCAGAGCATTGATTAGCACTCTACGCGCACAAGACGGCGTTGTTAAGCGTTCAACATTGTTAGAGGCAGCGACTATTATTGAAAGTCTGTACCAAGAAAACGCTTTCATGCGCGAAGTGCAACAGAACATTATCCCGGAAATACCAGAAGAAAGACTCGGCCAGATTTCATACTATGTGTGGAAAAACGGAGATTGGAGGTTGTGATGTGTGGAACGATCTATTTGGACTCAGCGGCCATGATGAAGCCGCTTCCCTGCGCTCTTAACGCATACAAATACGCGCCGTTTGGAAATCCCAGCAGCGAACACGCTGCCGGACACGAAGCACGAGAGGCGCTGGAACAGGCAAGACAAGTGGTTGCCGCAAAATTATACTGCGAACCGGACGAAGTATACTTCATGTCTACCGCGACAGAGGCGGCAGCGACTGTTATGTCCAGCCTCGCAAAAAGCGGCATAGAAGTGATCCCTTCTGTTCTGGAGCATCACGCCGTTTCGGAAAACGTGATTGGGCGCTTCCGCTCTGAAAGAGTCGCATACGCGCACATTCTCGGACAGAACGAGGTTGGAGAGCTGTTCGCAAAACCGAGCATCGGTGAACACAACTTGTGGATATGCGACGCAACTTCCGCTGTAGGCCACGTCCCGGTTTCGTTCAAAGACCTTGGTGCAGATTACCTTCTTGCTGACGCCCTCAAATTTGGCGGAGTTCCCGGAGCAGCGATTCTCATAGCAAAACACGGCTCTCCCCTCTCCCCTCTCATCCGTGGCGGCGGGCAAGAACGCGGTATGCGTAGCGGAACAGAAAACGTCCCTGCCATCTGCGCTATGGCCGCTGCCTTGGAGTGGCAGGATGAACACATGCAAGAGAATACGCTTCTGATCGGTGCGGTGCGCTCTATTCTTTTGAAAATGCTTTCTGAAATTCCGAAGCATAAATGGAACACTCCGACGAACAAGCCGTGTCTCCCGCACATTTTGAACATCAGCTTTGACGGCGTTGACGCCCACGCGCTGACGCTTCTGCTGTCAAATCAGGGCGTCATGGTTTCCCCCGGAGCGGCCTGTAGCAACGGACTGAACGAACCGTCGCACGTTATCATGGCTATGTACGGCGACGAGGCGAGAGCGAGAAGCGCAATCAGAATTTCGTTCAGTCACGAGAACACAATCGACGAAGCTGTCGAAGCCGGTCAAAAAATCAAAGAGGGCGTCGCGTATCTTCGCTCAATCTCCTAAAACGCCATTCTTTTGCGATTCTACGCATTTTACCGTTTCGCAACAACTGACACGAGAGCGCGACTAAAATGCACCACGGGCTGGCTGTGGCCGCGTGGCGATAGATTGGAGTGATATATTTGGCTCACCAGTGTGTTTATACTGACACCATAGAACGCGAGTACCGCATTGTGGAAGCCATCGACCAAGACGGCAAGTATCATTACCTTGTTCGTTGTTATGAAGTAGTTAATGGGAAAGACGTCAAATACCACGACCTCGGATGGTGTCATGCCGGAATGATGTCTGACGGAAAGCTGTATTTCTGTTCAGAACGCGGAGAGGAGTAAATGCCATGAAAAAGCTGGTTAAAAACGTTGTAAATAAAAAATGGGTTTTCACAATCCACTATCAGGACGGACGGATAGAAGAACGCACAATCGAAGCGGAATCCAAAGACGCCGCGTTCCTGCTTCTGCAATCTGAGCTGTGGGACGAATCTGTGGAGACAACTGCATACGTCGGAGAAACAATCCTATAAATCGAATACAGAAATAAAAAACAGCCACGAGGTTTTTCGCCCCGTGGCTGTCTCTGTTTTTTACAGCGATTGCAACTTTCCGTCGCTCACCACTACGCTGTTACTACTGTCCCCCAGCGAGAAAACTACGCACTGATCTCCCGCCATAAGCGCAGACGCGCTGTTACCATAAGGAACGGTAATCTGCGTATCAAACGGTTTTTGAATTTGCATGGTTTTTGCTGTCGTGTTTTTGGATTTGATTTCCGCACGATAGCTCATAATGTACCCGTGCTCTTTCAGATACGGGATAACGTAGTTCTGCATACAATACTCGCAGATTTTGTTGGCAAAGCGCTCAAAGTATTCCATACATCACACACCAATCGCAAACCAGTAATAGGTACGTCCTTGCAGGTTCATCTGAGACATTTGTTTCGATGTGTCTGAACCAGTGGCACAGTAAACGCGAAGTGTATTTCCAGAAACGGACACCGTTGCTTGTTCAGCCGTTGTCGCATATTTTACAGACGTTAACCCAGCAAACCAGAGGAACATTGTTCCAGACCATGCTATATTTTCTGAGATAATCACGAGCTTCGGAACAAATCCGCAGTTAATAACTGTAGGATTTGAAGCACCTGACGTTCCCGTTCCAGTATAAGAGCCAGTGGAAACCTTTGCGTTCGATGTTACGGTAGGAATCACGCTTGTCAGCAACGCGAGAGCAGCGTCAGGCGTAGCCGGAGTGCTGCCGAACTTGGTATTCATGGCCGATGCCGTGGTGCTGGAAAGAGACTGCGTTTTGTTATACACGTCTTGCGCAAAGATTACCCACTGACTTCCGTTATAAGTGAGATCAAGAATCTGATTTGCGCTCCACGTTACTGTGCCTGTGAATCCCGGAGCAACAATCGACTTCGCCCCGGTTCCGTTGACGTTCAACGTCGGGGACGCTGCGGTATTGGCGTTGTTGAACTTCACCTTGATACTCAGGCCAGTAAACAGCGTCAGAGAACCGGAAAAATCAATATTGACTGTTTTCGCAGCCGTACCCGCTGCCGTAGCGCATGTGCCGTAGGGATGCTCGGCCAGCTCTACAGCATAACCAAGCGCCTTTAATGATGCCGCGTCTACGCCCGGAGGGGTAATTCCATCTACCCAAGAAGGAGTTGCATATCCTGCCATTTTGTTGTTTCCTTTCTTTCAATTAAGTTACGGTTGCTACCGGAATATCTGCCGTGGATGTTGCGGAAATCGTCATAGCGCCGCTGCTGGCCAGAGGTCTGGAAAAACCTTGTATCAAGTGTCTTTCAATCGGGTTTCCGGTTTTGTCCGTCCGCGTAAGCGTTACCAGACTGTTTCCTCGTATATGCAAAAGCTGACTGCACGAAATATTCACGGCGCGTTGAAGAACGCTCGAACGCTTTGCCATCCATTCGGCGTAGTCTTTGCATTGTGTATCTGTGCCAAAACCGGACTTTTGTATGCGCTGTGTCTTTCTGCCAATAGCACGAATATCTGTTCCAACTCTGGAATCAAGAATCTCCGCACGTCCCTTTGGCTGCTTGTTATTACTCAACAAGTCTCCCACGCAAATAAAGTCGTTGAATACCTCGGTGTTTTTGACGGTATACGCCATGCCAAGCAGCTCCGCCTCGTCCATTGAAAACTCCCACAAGATAGGCTTTGTCGTGTCAAGAATGTCGTCCTGTGAAGGGTCGATACGCAAAGCGCCGGTTTCGTCATATCCTACCCAGCCGTTTACCATAGCGGCAAGGCCAGTAATGACATCCCACTTTGTTTTCCCGCCCTCTACTGTCAAAGTATAGGGCGATAAAACCATGCTTGCTGTCGTTCCGTCTGGAAGCGTCTGCGTTTTCCCGTTGTAGTATTCCGTAAAAATTGGCGTCACTCTATCCACAGGATAGCCGTTGCCTTTGTCCTCGGACAGCAGCGAGACAATCGGATTGAAGATGTTTGTGTTGACTGCGACTTGATACGTTCCTTCCAGATTGCCACCAAGAGAGCCGTCCAAAGCCGCAACCTTATCCACAAGGTTATAAGTCACAGTCTTTTGTCCCGGCTGCACCGTCTCGGTCGGTGTGTCGATCAGAAATACTCCCTGCTGGATATAGAAGTCCGTACCGTCTGACAACACCAGCCCTTCGTCTAAGGCTATTTCCTGCCCAAACCAGACGGTGTTATAGCTATACTCATAATCACCGTCAACGTTGTCCAAAGTGACTGTAGCGCTCGTCCTGCGACCGTTCTGCCAGTTGTGGCTGATGTTCCCGGTAGAAATAAATGCGCCAGCTCTGAGTCCGTGTGGATTGTTGTCAAGCATAAATGCCGTAGAGCCGTCCGGTTGCAAGAATCGCAAACGACAGAGCTTTTGGAACGGCTTGCGCAACATCTGTAGATAATCAATATACTGCTGTTCAGCCGTCATTGACATCAACTCCCTACCTCATGGACTTCCAGCCATCCTTCCGGCACATACAGCGTTGTCCCGCTCACATAGATTTTGGCGGTTCCGTCAAGCAGCTTCCCTCTTGCATAAGCCGAATAGCCCTGCTTGATGTCGCTTGCTACTGCCGTAGCGTCAGACGTGTCATAGTATGTCGGTTTATCTGCCATAGTATCACCTCCTATATCACGGAGCCACAAGTGTTGTACCGTCCACGGTGAATTGAGCGTCGCCAACAAACTTACCCTGTTCGTTGTATGCCGTAGTATCAAGCCGCATTTTTGCCGGTGTCGCAGTTGCGTTTGACGTATCTACGTAGTTCTGCGCCTTGAATACCCCTTCTTCTTCCTGCACTCCCTTGAAGTTCAAAGAATACAGGCTTACACCGTTTGTGCTTCCAACCTCGACCAACGGCAGCGTCATGGTAAACGGCTGTTCTCGCATCTTATCTCCTGTCTGCATGGAGATCGGCCCGGAAACCTTTACGCGGATCAGCTCGCCCTTCCGCGTTTTCAAAAACAGCGGGTTCTTTGTTGTGGAAAGTGCGTAGATCATGTCTCGCCACTCGATTGTGTCGATATACTCAGGCTGTCCGCTCGACCAGTCGATAGCACCAATCAGACCGGACAGTGTGGCGCTCTTGTAGTTCTGCGGAGCTATCTGAATCTTGGGGTATTGCGTAAAGTTCTGCAAGAGTGTCGGGGAATTGTTGTTCGAGATTGCCCCGGTTTCAACGTTGTACTTGAAACGGAACGCCGTCAGGACTGTAAAGACGTTGTTAATACTCGTTTCTTCACACTCCATCAGCGTGTAGTTCCACCAGCAAGGCATTACCTTGCCACTCAGGAACGGAGCGGAAATATACGTCGAGCTTCCCATCGGGAATAGGTAGTATGTATACGGCCCCTGTTGGCTCAATGCGCTGTAGTCATACACACGCTCTGTCTCGGTATCTGTCTCCGCAATTTTGACAAGCGTATCGCTGTCCTCGTCTCGACGGTACAGAGCATAGCCAATAATCAGATCGCCCTCTACAGTCAGCGTACCAGCGTTCAAACCGCTTGTCCACTCGGTTTCCATGTACTCGTCGTCTGTCAAGCTCGGAGAATAGTTCCCGTTCGTAATTGCCTTGGTAATCGTTGACGCGCTCGGCGTCCCGTTGACTACCTCGAAATAATCGCTGACTTGATAGCCAGACATCACAAACGACGTAACCGCGTTTTGCGAATAACTCGGAGACAATGTGTAAGTATTTGTTGTAATGATAGTTGCGTTAGAAGGAGCCAGCGTAGGTCTTGGAGCCAACGTAGGAGACGGCGCAAGCCCTCCCGTTACATACTGCGCACGGATGTAAAGTTTGTTGTTTGTCAGAACGACAGTAACGGTTGGAAGGTGGCCAATACCGGCCTGAGAAACCAGCGTGGTATTCCCTTTTTTCAGTGTCAGCGTTTGTGACGATGCCGTATAAGTCAGAGAGACGTTACCGCCCGTCTGCCCTACTGTGAAGATTGTGGCGTTCTGGTTTGACAGCGTTCCTTTCCAGATGACACTCCACGGAGCTGCAAAGCTCATAGCGCCGCCGCTGGTCTGATTCCATGTGATTGTTGTTCCGTTTGGAATTGTAATTTTTCCGTTGGTAATTGTGTAGCTGCCCGATGCCACGCCGGGAATATAACCAATGCCAGTCCAGTTAATCTCCACCGCGTCTGTGCCTCCGACACAACCGGCGTCGATTTCACCGTTTACGGTAGGCATGGCGTAATTCACGCTGAAATTGACCCATCCAGTGTCTACGTTCACGCCGTTTTCTGTCTGCGCTGTAAGACGCACAGAATAGCTCGTATCGGCAAGGAATCCGTCGTAGTAACATGCGATATTCATTGTACCGCTGATATTACCACTGTCAAAGAACGGGCTATCCGTGCGGTCGGCTCTTGCAATCTGCCAACGGAACCAGTTAAGGACATCACCCTGCGCCTGAGAGTAGGACGCTTGGAACGTATAATAGCGCGTCGAAATGACGCCGCCTGTTCCAATCGTGTTAATCGAAAGCGAAGGTGCCGCCCTTGTAACAAACACGCTGGCGCTCGACTGAGTTACGCTGTCGTTTGCGCTCCACCACTGTTTGATAACGATTTTGTACTCGTTTCCGTTTGTGATGCCAGAGCTGGACAAAGTTGCCGCAGGAATCGTATAGGAGAAGAACTGCGGCTTCCCGTCCGATGTCGTGCCATAAGCGGGGCAGCCCGTGGTAATCTGCCCCGTCGTATACTTTTGTGTGCTTGCAGCGTTGTTTGTGTAGATAGTAATGCTGTACTTTGTAAGAGCCGAACTGCCTTGAATACGCCATGATACCGTCATCGGTTGCGTTGCATCAATGACGCCAAGGCCAAGGCCAGACCGCAAATCAGGTGTTACTTGTCCGGGCTGATATATTGCCATGTGTTCTATGCCCTCCTATCTATCACATTGCGTTGTGGAGCGACAATTCGCCAGCCATACTTGCCAAGTCGTAGACACTCATGCCACGCGCCTGCTGCTCCGAAAGGGTGATGCTTCCCAACTGGTAGGTGTTTCCGTTGTTTTGAGTTCCGATTGTGGTTGTGGTCGTTCCGCCAAAGCCTGCATAGCTGTTCGCAACGGACGTCACGATGCCAAGATGCCGCAGAAGCGCGTTGAATGATCCGTTCTGTTCAGCGTCCAGCATGGCCTTTGTCGTGGAAGGAGGCAACACCATTTCGTCTGCTCTCGTAGCCTTTATCCCGCCTATGCCATGCAGGATGCCGCCGCTATCATAGCTGTGGTATGCACCGGCTTGCAGCAGTTCAAGGCCGAGTTGCAGGGCGCGTTGATCTTGTTTGCTTCCTACACCTTCTGCGATCTTCTCAACAAGGACTTCTTCGACTTGCTCCGGCGTAAGCTCTCCTGCGGTTAAACCAGCGGCAAGCCAAGTAACCACATCCTGCCCGGAACCTTCACGCGCCGCGTGCCAGCGGAAGTATTCACCTATGCCGTTTTCGTCACGCCACGCTTCAACCGCATTTCCTCCGCCTTTCGCAACGTTGTACCAGTCATGCACGGTGTCACCGTTAATCATTATAAAGTCGTTGAGACTTTGCAACGTGCCACCCTGCAAGCGATTGTAAAACTCTCTTTGCTCTTTCGGCAGATCATTAAGCCACGACTTAGAGCTTCCAGAACCGCCAGTAGAGTTCACTGTGCTTTTCCCTGTCACACCGCCCACAATCGACGCAAACGCGCTCGCGGCGGACACGGCGGAACTATTCACGGCTTCGCCAAAGTTCGCTATAGCGGAAAGCAGGAAGCTCTCAGCTTCGTTCCAAGAAGCAGTACCGTTTTCAACCGATTCCGCAAACTCGTTGACTGCCTCGCGCAATGAGTCGTAGGTTTCTCCAACTTCGTTGATTCGAGCTTTCAGAGCGGCGATCTCGTTCTTTGCATAGTAGTCTGCAAGAGACTGTTCCGCCTTTGCCAAATCTTCTTCCGCCTTTGCGACGGTAGATGCGTTGGCTACCCACTCCCACTGTGCGGTGCTGGCGTTGTACTGACGGATGTTGCGTTCGTTCTGTGCATTGAGCAGAGCTTCGCGGGCTTTTTCTACGGCAAGCAGCTTTTCGGCTTCTTCTCGCTCGTCTTTCAGCGCATCGTCCTGCGCCTGCAAGAGTTCCAGTTCTTCTTGGAGCGGCCCTTTTGCGGCGGCTTCTTCTGCGTTAAGCAACGCAAGAGCTTCTTCCTTTGCGGCTTTGATCTGTTCTTTGCGCTTCTTTTCCGCTTCTTCCGCCTGCTTGGTCAGCAGCTTGTCGATCTTGTTCTGGTACTCCCACCACTCGGTAGAGAGCTTGACAATCTCCGCTTCCGCGTCTGCCAGCTCAGAAGCACTTGCACCGGACGCTTTCAGCGTTTCAAGGTTAGCTCTGCGCTGTTCTGCCTCAACATGCAGCTCCCCTTGAATCTTTTTGATTTGTGCAATCTGTTCTTCAACGCTTTTCCCGGATTCTTCCAGAAATTCGAGTTTCTGCTTTTCCAGAGAAATGGACGATTGAATGGCATCCAGCTCGTCCTCGCGGAGATCAACGGTTTCTTCCAGAAGGTCGTTAATATCGTTCTGGATTTTCCACCAGTCAAGTGAAAGAGCGTTTACGTCGGATTGGTCGATTTTGAGTTCTTCCCAATAGTCCGCGTTCTCTCTTAGGTATTCCGCAGACTGATGCTCCGCCGCTTGAATCTCGCGCATCTTGGCGACAATCTCATCTTGACTGTCGCCGCGCTCCTGCATAATGGCAAGCTGGCTTTTGAGAATCGCTACATTGTCTTTGTTGGCTTGGATTTGCTCTTTGATCGCCGTAAGAACTTTATTTTCTTCTTTTGCTTTGCTTGTGTAACTTCCACCACTTCGGGTGCTACCGCCGCCGCTACTTGCCGCAGTTGGAGTGTCAAACACTAACGACTCAACTTGGTTGGAGATCAGAGCCATCAGCTTTTCAACTGTTGTTCCGCCACCCGTACCAGCGTCTGTGACCATACCGTTCTTCATTTGAGACGGTTTGAGGATTTCCGGGTGACCGATAGATGCAACAGTTGTAGCTGCAACGCCAGCGGCAACAGCCAGTTTTTTCAGCTCTTGAATTTGAGTTGCGAAATCAAGCTCGGAGTTGTTTGCGGTAGCAATCGCTGTAGCAAGCAAGTCCATTGCCGCCCGTGTAGAATTTGCGACGCCCGCTTCTTCGAGCATGGCTTCAATCAGATATTGACTGCTGCCAGCCAGAGCCTTGGAATAGTCCGCATTAACAAGAAGTTGATATGCCAGCTCCGTCAGAATACTACTGACATCTTCTCCTGTGCTTCCGACGTTTAACAGACGAGTAATGTAGCTATCAATGCTGGCTACATCTTTGAATTGTTCGGAGAGCGAAGCGACAGTAGCAAAGGAAAGGTGTCCGCTTTCGGTAATTTCGTCATATACCGCTTTCAGAGCCTTAAACGCAGGAAGCGCATTTTGGTTTAACGTTTCTGCACTGGAAGAAAAAGACTTTTCGGTTTTTTCTCCCGCTTCTTCTGCGGCGTCGCCCTGCTCACGCAACGCTATAGCCGCGTCGTAGGCGGACTGCTCCACGGCAATGTCTGCTTTTGCTGCTTCCTCTACAACGCCTGTATAAGTTTCAAAAAACGCGATAAGAGATTTCAGCTCTCGCTCCGCCGTCTGAAACTCATCTTTTGTTTTGTACTGCTCCGGGTTGTTATATAGGTTTTGTAGCGCCCCCATTGCGCCAGCAGAGCTGCTTACATCTGTAATGCCATACTTTTGTGCAAGACCAAGCGCACGTTCATAGTTAAGCTCTTTTTCAGCTTCTTTGAGTTCTTCCGTAACTCCAAGCTGTTCTTTCAGCCTGTCGTTTGACTCTTGAAGCTGTGCGTTAATATCAAGTAGCGATTGTATATACGTCTGGTCTCCGCCAATAGCAATCGTTTCTTCGATAAGAGCGTTATTCTCTGCAATTTTTGCGTTGTTTTCATCAATTATTTCATTGATGATCTCTGCGTCGCTTTTTGCAGCTTTGAATACGCCAATAATGTCATCGAGATTGTGTGTCCATCTTGACGGAATCAGAATGTCGATGACGGGGCGCAGCTTATCCAAAACGTTGACAAGCTGTGTAAGACCTTCGATGGCGTCTTTGATTCCACGCGTTTCAACAAAACCTTGGATAAGGTTCGTCCATGCGGCGGAAAGCTGTTTTGTTTTCGCCTCCCAGCTATCCAGATAAATTTCGTTCTCTTGCAGGGCGCTGCCAGCACCATTAGCATACAGCGTCATCTGGCGCGACACTTCGCTCCAGTTCTGCATAAGAGCGGTCAGAACGTTTGCCTGCCGCT
>JAEIGA010011861.1_pt1 | contig 13214 bp, 7 predicted proteins | sample 9270691 | NCBI WGS metagenome assembly JAEIGA01 (sample SAMN17057246, study PRJNA624740) | gut metagenome | biome: biome; isolation source: fecal sample | host: Bos grunniens | place: China: Xizang | collected 2019 | reverse complement strand
TGCAAACGCTTAAGTGGACGGATTTGGATTGATTGCAACCACATTAAAAAAATGCTAAAACAACAATTACCACCATTTTTTTAATCCAATCAATACTTTCATTGTTTACTTAGCGTTATAGGAATTAGTGAATAATTATTAATAAAAAACGCAAAGAAAATGTCTTATTTTTTCACATCAGAATCAGTATCAGAAGGACATCCAGACAAAGTAGCAGACCAAATTTCCGATGCCCTGTTAGATGAATTCTTATCACAAGACTCAAACTCAAAAGTAGCCTGTGAAACCCTAGTAACAACAGGATTAGTAGTGCTAAGTGGAGAAGTCAAAGCAGAAGCCTATGTTGATGTACAACAAACAGCAAGAAGAGTAATAAAAAACATAGGATACACCAAAGGAGAATATATGTTTGAAAGCAACTCTTGTGGCGTAATATCAGCAATACACGAACAAAGCCCCGACATAAATCAAGGAGTAGAAAGACAAGTAGAAGAAGAACAAGGAGCAGGAGACCAAGGAATGATGTTCGGATATGCGTGTAACGACACAGAAGACTATATGCCACTCTCATTACAACTATCTCATATCTTAGTATATGAATTAGCACAAATTCGAAAAGAAGGAAAACAAATGCAATACCTTCGTCCCGACTCAAAAAGTCAAGTAACAATAGAATACAATGACGACAACACACCAAAAGCAATCAACACCATTGTAATATCAACACAACACGACGACTTTGACGAAGAAGGCAAAATGTTGGAACGCATAAAGAAAGACGTAAAAGAAATATTAATACCAAGAGTTATAGCAAAATTACAAAAACAAAGCGTAAAAGATTTGTTTAAGGCAGACTACATCTTATACGTCAATCCAACAGGTAAATTCGTAATAGGAGGGCCACACGGCGACACAGGACTAACAGGCAGAAAGATAATAGTAGATACCTACGGAGGAAAAGGAGCACACGGAGGAGGAGCATTCTCAGGAAAAGACTCCTCAAAAGTAGATAGAAGTGCAGCATACGCAGTACGCCACATAGCAAAAAATATGGTAGCAGCAGGATTGTGCGATGAGGTTTTAGTACAAGTAGCCTATGCCATAGGAATAGCAGAGCCTGTTGGCCTTTACGTAAACACATACGGCACTGCAAAGGTGCAAGAAAACTCAAAACCAATGACAGATGGACAAATAGCAGAGAAAATCAAAACCATATTTGACCTACGTCCATACGCAATAGTAGAACGCTTTGGATTGAAAAACCCAATCTTTGCACCAACCTCTTCATACGGACACTTTGGACGCACCCCTTACAAACAAATGGTAACAATTTGTCAAGACGGACAAAAAGTTCAAAAAGAAGTAGAGTTCTTTACATGGGAAAAACTCGACTATGTAGATAAAATAAAACAAGCCTTTAATATCTAAAGAAAAAAGAAAACGGGATAGCTTTTTAAGTTATCCCGTTTCTTTTTCAAAGAATCGCATCATTTTTTCAAAGAGACAATCCATTTTCTTAAAGAGAAAACAGATTTTCACAAAGAAAAAGCAATTTGAAAATAAAGTTTCATTTCATTAAGTCTTTGTGAAAACATAGTCTTTCTTGGATTCTTTTTTATTTTTTATCTTTGTCGCCACAATCATTAAATTATATCAGTTATAATTTAAAAGACTCTTTAACAGGGCAATGGTATTCAGAAGATTTTTACTCAACAGATCATCCAAATATGTGGTGGTTTGTTGAGAAGTATTTTGATATGCTTAAAGATTATACTCCAGAGGATAATATTCCTTTATGTAGTTTCCCTGATGAGAAATATATTAGACATGATGACCAATGGGTGAGATTTGCTATCTTTTCCCTAATCCTACTAAAGATTATTTCAAGGTGATGAGTCATTATACTATTGAGAGCGTGCAAGTCTATGATATAGTTGGAAAACTCGTCTTGGAAAGAAATGTAAATAACTTTGAAACAGGATTTGATGCAAGTGGTTTCTCTTCGGGTTCTTACATAGTAAAGATAAACACCGTAAAAGGAGAGGTTAAAAAGAAATTAATTATAGAATAAACCTATTTGTAGAACGAAGAAAAAACGGGACAGCTTTTTAGAGTTGTCCCGTTTTTTCAAAGTATTTCTTCATTACAAGCAAGGAAATCAGTTTTTCTCTTTTCTTATCCTTGAAAGGTTTAACGTATTCGTTTGCGTTCTTGATTATTTGCAAAGCCTTATCGGGATTTTTCTCATAATAGGTAATTCTTTCTATTAAGTCGCTAAAGTCTTCCTTGATTTCGATGTAGTGATAGTCGGGAATAAGACAACCCTCCATAAACCATGTCTCATATTTTGGGCGAGGCATAACGGCTATTGAGTTAGAGGACATAATCCATTTAAGATTGCTTGCAACATCATTGCCTTCTATTGCCATAATGTATTTGAATCTTAATTGCTCTTTAAGACTTAGATGTTTGCTTTGCCATTGTTTTGGATTGATTGAGTCTTTTGCTGTGTCTTTTACATCACACATAGGATTGTTTACATACATTTCTATAAACTTTTGCCTATTTGGTTTTCCGTGTGCAGCACCTCTAAAAAGTATCTTTGGGGTTTTGTCGTTGAAGTTTGTTTTGTCGTTTACGAAAATAAAGTGTCGAATCTTATTTAGTTTCAAAAGTACAGAATTTTCGTTGTCTTCTCTAATTGGACGACTCTTTACAATCGTTGCTTCCTCTTGTAATGAGGTAATATCTCCAGCCTTAAACCTCCAAAACAAGTTTTTAGGGAAATATCTTGTGATTTCGTTTGTGTCAAAGAAGTAAACCTTTGAGAAATTAGCATTTTTCAATTTATGAGTTTCAAGCCTTATTGCTTTATCGGAAAGGGTTTTGCTTTCTTTTAGTTTGTTGTAATAGTTTAGTCTGAAGATTAAATCTGCTGATTCGTATTTTCGATAGTGCTTTTTTATGAATACCTCATATCTTATGCCAAACAAATTGCTTGGTATTAGTAAAGTGAAAAGGCCTTTTAAATAGTATAGGAATTTCATTTTTTATTTGTTTTGCCCAATGTAAACCTCTGTTGCTCCAACTCCATATTTTGCCATTGAGGCATCAAAATAATGTATGTTTTGATATTTGTTAAATTCTTTTAAAAGTTCAGCCTTTAAGACTCCTTGTCCAACTCCATGAATAAATATTATCTTGCTTATTCCATGAATGATTGCTTCGTTCAAACACTTACGAGCATATTCTAATTGGATTTTTAGCATTTGCTCGTTCTCTAATAAGTAATAGTCTTCTACCAATTCACCAATGTGTAAATCTACTTCTGCACAATGAGCATTCACCATGTGCTTATCAAGGAAGGTATTTGTGTAAGCCTTCTTTGCAACGTTTACAACAATGTTTTCTTCCTTTGTTACTTTGTCTTCTTCTTTTACTATACTTGTTTGAATAAACTGACTTATACTGCTCATTTTGCAAATCTCATACATAAGAGCCTTTTCTCTGAAAAAGCCTGTCTCAACATAGCAACCCTCTTTAAAGAATTTGCTTCCTCTTAATTTCAATTCGCAATTACAAGGCATTAAAACTCTTGTGTCTTTGTCGTTATGGAAAAGTATTTGCACTGCACCTTTTTCCCATTTGCTGATTTCTTCTCTTGAAATTGTGCTTAAAAGGATTTTTTCCATCTTTTCTAATGTGCCAAAATCCTCTGAAACAAATCCATCTTCTTTCAAAAGAAGTATTGAATAGATTATTCGGTTTTGAGAATTGTTTACCAAATATACATCTATATCTCCAGAGATAAACCATTTTTGGTCCTCTGGTACAAAGCAAAGATAAATTCCTTCATCTTGTTTTCTTCCAATTGCCGAAAGATACAAAGGACTTATTCTCTCGTCTTCTTGATAAGCAGGGGAGTAAGAGGAATCTCTTTCTTGTGTTTCTATGATTTCTTCCTTTTCTTTTGTGCAGAAATATTGTCCTGCTTTGTCTTCACAAAAGTCTAATACTAAGTCTGAAACTAAGGTTGGTATTTCAAATCCATCTACTTCTACATTTGCTACATTTGTGGCTGAGAACCCTTTGATTATTCCTCCACCTTCTGAACTCAAAAACTTAACTCTATCGCCTGTTTTAAACTTTGCCATTGTCTTAATTCTTTGTTTATTTTATAATTTCGTTTGCTAATTCCTTTAAATTCAAACCTCCGAAATTGCTTGAACTCATCATAAGAATGTTTTCTCCCTTTTGGCTATTGTTTCTTATGAATTGCAAAACCTCTTCCGTAGTTGTGAAAACCTGTAAGCCTGTTTTGTCAAATGCTTCAAGAATCATGTCTTTGTCAAGATTAGGAAGGCGTTTTAATTCCAAAGCATGTGAGTTGAAATATATTGCAGCGGTATCTACCTCTTGCATTGTGCCTTTATATTGTATAAGAAACTCCTTTGTAAGTGAAGAAAAGGTGTGGAGTTCCATGCAAGCAGTTAGCTTTCTTTCTTGGTATTGATTTTTCATTGCCTCAACTGTAGCTTTTAATTTTGAAGGAGAGTGTGCAAAATCGGTGTAAAAGGCTTGTGTCTTGCTTTCTTTAACAACTTCCAATCGTTTTGAAGCACCCTTGAATGATTGTATTGCAGTAAGGAAATCAGAATTCTTTACTCCGATTTGCTCCAAAGCAGTCATTGCTGCATTAAGATTGATTAGGTTGTGTTTGCCGAAGATTTGTAAAGGGTATTCTTTGCCCTCGTGTATTACTATAGTATTGTTGTTTTCTATTTTATGAGTGATTTCTCTGTAAGCAAAGGTCTTGATATCTTTTCTTGCGTTAGAGGCAATCTTGCAAATGTTTTCATCGTCTTGGAAATATACTAAACTACCTTCGGTTGTTATCTTGTCGGCAAATATTTTGAATTGCTCAACATATTGTTCAAAAGTAGGGAATACATTAATATGGTCCCATGCAATGCCATTTATTATAGCAATATCAGGATTGTAAAGATGGAATTTTGGTCTTAAATCAATAGGAGAGGAAAGATACTCATCGCCTTCTAATACCATATAAGGTGCATCGCTCATCTTTACCATTATATCAAAGCCTTCGAGTTTTGCTCCTACCATATAATCTGTTTCTATTCCCAAATTCTGCATTACATGTAAAATCATAGCAGTAATAGTTGTCTTTCCGTGACTGCCACCGACTACTATTCTTTTTTTGTTTTTGCTTACCTCATAAAGATATTCTGGATAGGAATATATTTTCAAACCAAGTTCCTTTGCTTTTAATAGTTCAGGATTGTCTTGTTTTGCATGCATTCCAAGAATTACTGCATCTATTGAATTATCTATTTTGTCTGCATTCCAACCAATTTCTTTTGGTAGGAGGGAATAAGATTCTAATTTAGATTTTGCTGGTTCAAATATTTCATCATCAGAACCGCTTACTTCAAAGCCTTTTAATTTAAGAGCGATTGCTAAATTATGCATAGCACTTCCGCCTATTGCAATAAAATGTACTCTCATTATCGTATTAATTCCTTAAATAAATTATATGCAAAGGTAATATAATTACTTGTTACGAAGAGATAAAATGAACAAAAAAAGCTTTACAATGTTTGTAGTTACAAACAAAAGTAGTATATTTGCACCCGATTAAAAGTGTAAATTATTAATTTCTTACAAAAAACAAATTAAAAATGAAGAAAACATTATTAACATTGGCATTGTTGCTTGGAACTGCTAGCTTGTTTGCTCAAGTTGGTATGGGATTAAACGATCAACAATTGCAAAAAAAGGCTGTTTCTAAAATAGATAGACAGTCTGTTAAAACAGAAAAGAAAGTAAATCTTTCTACAAAAGGAGAAGCTGAAGTTATATGTGACTTCTCTGACCCAGCAGCTTATACATTCGGAACAAATCCAGGTCACACAGTTACTGGTTTTGCTTGGAATCTTCAAGCAGATACATTAACTGCATTTGGACCTCAAGGGGATTTCTTAAACGGTTGGTTAGAAATAACTGATTCAGATGGTAACTTAACATCTGATGGTTGGTGGATATTTAATCCTTCTCGTGGATACGAAAACCAAACATTCGGAAATGGTTTTGCTTACCTTGACCTTTTAACAATCAGAGACAATGGTTTGAACTCAGGAAGTATGGATGCTTACATCAAATTAACAACTCCTATCTATGCTTATGGAACAACAGGAATTGATATTTACATCAACCAAGCTTTGATGAGATTCAACTCTGAACGTTATTTCATTGAATGGAGTAATGATGAAACATTTGCAACTTATGACTCATTAGAGTTCAACGTAAGAGGTCTTGAAATGAACTCTAACGATAGTTTCTTTGGAAACAAGAGATTAACTTTACCAAACGGAACTCCAAATGCAAATGCAATAGGAGCTACAGCAGATCAACCTACATATATCAGACTTAGATATACTGCTCCTGCTTCTCCATTGCAACCTCACTCTTATTTCTGGTTTGTAGATGATATTGTATATCAAGAATCTCCAGCAAATAGAGTTGAATTAATAAAATCAGAATATTGCACAGGTGCATACCACTACATTCCATCAGTGATAACTCCTGATACAGTAGTTTTCGTTGCTAATGTTGAAAATACAGGTGCAACTGAAATATATGATGCAGTTTTAACAAACACTTTCTATTCTGTAGAAGTAGCTCAAGAAGAAGGTGCTGAAGATGTTTACACTCAAGTTGGAGTAAATGTTGGTGAAGCTGACACATTATTAAATACAACTGTTACAATAGTAGAAAGCGAAAATGGTTCAGACGTAGTTTATGCTGCAAGAAGAGCAGTTGAATTATTCTCTGCTTCAAGCCCATTACCAAGCGAAACTCCTGGTATCTACGCTTCTATTTCTTCTATCCAATCATCAGTTTTTGATGAGCCATATTCTTTAGGTGATACTACTTACTTCTATGTTGAAGATGCTGCTGCTGACTTAAATGGTTCTTACCGTTGGTCAAGAGCAAGAAACATCTTAGTTGAAGAATGGAGCTCATGGAAATATGGATTCATATATGAACAAGGTACAACTTGGTTAACAGATGACGCTGCATGGAATAGAGAAGGATACGAAGTATGTCTTCCTTACGTTGCAGATTACACAAGCACAGATTTATTCCTTAATGGTGTTGAAGTAACTCCAGCTTTAGACTCTTGTGCTGCAGGAGCTCAAATCAAAGCTAAATTAAGAAAATTCAATATGGAATTCGTTTCTGCTGATGATTTAGTAGAAGAAGTATTTGATGCTTGGGATGTTCCAGTTGAATCAGAAGTTTACGAATTACAATCTTCAGACTTAAACAACGGTTTATGTTCAGATCCTGATTACTTAGACGTAATAGGTGGAGACGAACTTAAATCTATCTATCTTCCTTTCAAAAATAGTGTTGAATTAGAACCAGGTGAAATTTACTATGCTTGCTACAGATTAGTTGCTAACGGTAGATTTATGATTGGTGCTGATACTCCACGTTATCCAAATTCATTCGGACCTGGTAACAACTACTATCAATCATTAATGTTGATATTCACTCCTGGTCTTCCTGCATCTTCTAACTATGCATGGGGAGGTTCAATCTACTGGTCTGAATATGCAGATGGAAAAACTCCACTTATCAAAATGGTAATCGGAGATGCTACAACTCGTTCATTAGCTGAACAAGCAACAGTTACATCTTCATTAAACGCTTATCCAAACCCTGCTACTAACAATGCAACAATATCTTATTCTTTAAACAAATCTGGTAATGTTAGCATAGTTATAACAGACTTAATGGGAAGAGTTGTTATGAACATGGAACAAGGAAATCAAACTGCAGGTGTTGCTTACACAGTTGATGTAAACACAGCAAACTTAGCAAACGGAACTTATTTCTACACTTTGACTGTAAACGGTGAAAGAGAAACAAAGAAATTTGTTGTTAGCAAGTAAGAAATAAAAAATATAAATCCGAGAGGGCAATTCTTTTAGAGTTGCCCTCTTTTTTTGTCTATTTTGATCTTTTTTCTTAAACTTATTACCTTTTTTTTTGTCATAATTCCATTAAAGTTGTAATTTTGTCGGCTTAATTAAAATTATAGGTAAAAAAGGTATGAGAGTAACTAAAAGAGTATTTATATTTTTTGCATTAATGTTTGTGTTTGCTTGCAAACTTATAGCAGTTCCTGCAGATACTACAATGAAAACTATAATGCAATCAGATAAACGATTGTTAAATTTCTATTTAATAGGAGATGAGTTTGTGAATTATGGACGTACTCTTGATGGTTACACAATCCTTTTGAACGAACAAGGTAAATATTGTTATGCTTATATAAATAATGAAGGGGATTTATTACCTTCTAATTATATTGCCGTTAATCAATCTTTGAGAACAAGAGAGGAAAATGCCTTTTTGGCAACAATCAATCAAGGATTAAAATTCTCAAAATGCCAAATTGAAACAAGAAAAGCTCCTTTTACTAAAATAGAAACAAATTATCCAACTACAGGGAATAATAATCTGTTAATTATTTTAGTGTCTTTCCAAGACAGATTGTTTACATACACAAGAGATGATTTTGATTCTTTGGCTTCACAACCGGGATATAGTCGCAACGGAGCAACAGGTAGTGTAAAGGATTATTATTATGATGTGTCTTTTGGACAATTAGATTTGAATCCTACTGTTGCAGGACCTTATGTTTTATCACATCCAATGGCTTATTACGGTGCAACAGGCCCTTCTTTCTCTGATATCAATCCAAAAGAAATGATTTCAGAGGCTTGTATGTTAGCAAATAATGATGTGGATTTCACACAATTTGATATGAATAATGACGGCACAGTTGATGCTGTTCATGTTATTTTTGCAGGAGCAGGAGAGGCTTCAACAGGAGAAGAAAATGCTATTTGGCCTCATCGTTGGAGTTTTTATCCATCAGATACTTTTTCTATAGAATTTGATGGAGTGAGATTGAAAGACTATTCTTGTTCAGCAGAGTTAATGGGTAGTGGAATGGACGGAATTGGAACGATTTGTCATGAATTTGGTCATGTTTTAGGATTACCTGATTTGTATGATACAGACTATGAAGGCTCAGGAGGACAAGCAACTGCTATAAACAAATGGAGTATAATGGCATCGGGAAGTTACAATAATGCAAGTAATACTCCTGCTTCATTTACAGCATACGAAAAATACAAATTAAATTGGTTGCAATTAGATACATTAAGCGTTGCAGGAGAATATGTGCTTCCTCCTTTAATGGATAGCAACAAAGCATACATTATTACTACTCCTTATAACGATGAATTCTTTATTTTTGAGAATAGACGCAGAATTTCTTGGGATACATATATTCCAAATGATGGAGGATTGATATATCATGTTAAAAACGAAGGAGATTACAATATAAATTGCAATCCTAATTTCCAAAAATATGATATTGAAGAAGCAGATAGAAATGATTCTGAAGCTTCATTAGCAGCAGATGTTTTCCCTTCTGTTCAATACAACAATTTCTTTACAGACTATTCTTTACCAAATAGTATTCTTTGGAATGGAGAATGTTTAAATAAACCAATTACTCAAATTACAAGAGATACAACAGACCACTGCATTCGTTTTCGTTTTATGATTCCAGACTCTACTGCAATAGTTGAAACATTACACGGATACGAAAAAATAAATAACATCACTTATAGAGTTAAAGGACTTGAAGTTTATTCAGGTTTACGCGAATATGATTTTAAAGGATTTGTTATAGATACATTACAAGACTTTTCTACACCTCAGCTTTATGGAGCAAACACATTTAATGGAGATACAATGATTGCTATACTTGATAGCTTATCTTACTCAAAGACTTACTATTATAGAGCAGCATATATTTCAAATGAAGACGAGGCATATGGAGAAAGCAGAAGCTTTACAACAGTAGATGGACAACCAAATTTAAAAACTAATTCAGTGACAGCAATAACCTTAAATAGTATAACCGTAGGAGGTACAAAAATAACAGAAGGAGATTTCCCTGTTTTAGAACATGGAATTTGCTATTCAACAAATTCAAATCCAACTATAGCTGATGAATTCGTATCTTTTGATGGAGATTGCTCAACATTTTCAGTTGAAATAACACAACTTGAACAAGCAACAAAATATTACTATAGAATGTTTGTAAGAACAGAATTAGGAATAAAATATGCAGCACAAAAATCTGCCACTACAAACTTCATACCAGTAGAAAACAATGTTATCACAGGAGGAGCTACACTTTGTGAATTATCAGACTTTGGAATGATATTAGGAAGCCAACCAACAGCAGGACAAGGAAACTTTACTTATCAATGGCAAAGAAAAACTAATTCTACATCGTGGGAATACATAGAAGAAAACGCAACAGACAAAAATTACATAGTAGGAACTCTTTCCGAAACCACTTCTTTCAGAAGAATAGTAAACTCTTTAGCAATTAAAGACACAAGTAATGTTGTTGAAATGAAGGTATTGAAATCCAAAGGAGGTAAAATAACAGGTAAAACCGAATGGATAAGTTCAGAAACAGACACACTAACATTATCTTCTAACCTAGGAGAAATACTATTTTGGGAAGAAGCTAACGATAATTTTGCTTGGCTTAAAATATCTCAATCAGAACAAGACACCACACTTCTTTACAATCCAAACCTATTAGATACAGTTTACATAAGAGCAGCCGTACAATTCAATAATTGTCCTTTAGCCTATTCCGATACATTAAAGATAAATGTAATACAAGATGTTTCTCTATCAGAAATAGAAAACAATGCAACATATCTTCTTTATCCAAATCCAAGTAAAGGAAACTCTATATTGAATAACACAGACGGAGAATTATTATTAATAAGAATATTTGATATCTATGCAAGAGAGGTAGCAACAGTAGAATCAAGCGAACAATCAATAACTCTACCACTATCAAATCTTGCTAACGGAACATATTTAGTAAGAATAGAAAATAAGACTTCAAAAAATAAAAATAAAGAAATTAAGTTAATATTAATGAATTAATAATAAATAGAATAAAAAATAGAAAATGAGAAAAGGATTATTAAAAACAATTACACTCTTTGTGTTGATTACGCTAATCAGCATAGGAGCGTTTGCAATCCCAGCAAACAAACAAGCAGTGACAGTTCGCCAGCCAAATGGCAAAACATTAACATTCGTACTTGGAGGAGACGAATATGTTAATTGGGCAACTACATTAGACAATTACACATTAGTAAGAAACTCTGCGGGTGTATTCACATACGGAGTGTTAGATGCAAATGGAGACTTAGTAGCATCAAAATACATAGCATCAAATGCAAACGAACGTACAGCAGAAGAAATAGCTTTTCTTTCAACACTGCCAGTTAATTTGTTCTATTCAGATGCACAAATAGAGTTAAAAAAACAAAACTCGCCAGCATCAAAACCAGCAAATAACGATGCAAAATATCCTTCAATAGGAATAGTTAAGCTTTTGGTAATCTTAGCAGGCTTTAGCGATTTACCATTTACTTATACAAATGCAAACTTTGTTGATTTAGTAAGCCAAGACAACTACAACGGAACAGGTTCAGTAAAAGATTACTATAGAGATAACTCTGATAGTCTATTTGTAATGGACATAGACGTTGCAGGACCATACGTTTTACCAAACTCAATGGCTTATTACGGAGGAAATAACTCATACGGAAGCGACCAAAACATGGATTTCTTCGTAGCACACGCACTTACAGCAGCAGACCCAGACGTTAACTATGCAGATTACGACAATGATGGAGACGGATATGTAGATGCAGTACACATTATCTTTGCAGGAACACCAGAATCTTCAACAGGTATAGACAATGAAATATGGCCACACAGAAGTAGTGTAAGCCCAAATATACAAAAAGATGGCAAAAGATTTGGACCATACTCTTGCTCAGCAGAAAAAAGAAACTCTGTTGCAATGGACGGAATTGGAACAATCTGCCACGAATTTGGTCACGTATTAGGATTCCCTGATTTCTATGACACAGACTACACAGGTTCAGGTGGACAATCTTACGTTCCAGGAGATTGGGATTTAATGTCATCAGGTTCATACCTTAACAACTGTGCAACACCAGCAGGTTTAACAGGTATAGAACGTCAAATTGCAAACTGGGCACAACCAATAGTACTATCAGCAACAGCAGAAAATCAAATATTACCAGCAATCAACGACTCAGCAGTTTTCTATAAAATCGACTTAGGAAACAATAACGAATTCCTGATGTTAGAACACAGAAGAAAAACAAAATGGGACACATATATCCCAGGCGAAGGAATGTTGATTTATCACGCACAACAAACAAGAATCAACAACTGGTTAAACAATCATCAAAACAACATTAACGTAAATCCAAGCAACAGAGGTTGGTATATAGTTCCAGCAACAGGAAATGACGCACATTCAGAAACAGCACACGCACCATTCCCAGGAACATCAGGCAATACAAACTTCACAAACACAACAACTCCAGCAAACACATTGATGAATGGAACACCAACAAACAAACCAATCACAAGCATACAATATGTAAACGATTCAGTTATTTCGTTTAACTTTATGTCAAACCTACCAGCAGTAACAACAGACTCTGTATCAACTTCAACAACTACATCACAAACAGCAACAGTATGGGGAACAATAATCTATTACGGAGATTCAACAATAACAGAACAAGGAGCAGTTTGGAGTTTGAGCCAAGAATCATTGAGAAACCTAGAAGCAGACAGTATAACAACAGTAGCTTCAACATCAAACACAACAAACTTCTCTGCACAACTAACAGGCCTAACACCATCTTCAATAATCTATTACAGATCATACGTTACTAATTCAACACAAACAGTATATGGACCAATAAAACAATTCTCTACACCAAGTGGATTAGGAGCAATACAAACTAAATCAGCAACAGCAATAGATTCAGTACATGCAACATTAGTAGGAAACATTATTTCATACGGAGAAGGAGAATTTGTAGAAAAAGGATTCGTAGTATCAACAGATGTAAATAACGGTTTGACATTAGAAACAGCATGGTCAGTACAAAACGATACAGCATCAACAGGAAACTATTATGTAAGACTTGACACACTAACAGAAGGACAAACATACTACT